>Ga0181588_10001232_pt1 | contig 22900 bp, 18 predicted proteins | sample 071ome_26_FD_148607 | JGI IMG/M metagenome (GOLD analysis project Ga0181588, IMG submission 148607) | Coastal salt marsh microbial communities from the Groves Creek Marsh, Skidaway Island, Georgia - 071409BT metaG (spades assembly) | ecosystem: Environmental > Aquatic > Marine > Intertidal zone...
GGCGTGGACCCCGAGGGGATGCAGCGCGCCATGGAACGCTGCATCCGCGTAATCCTGGCGACGGCAGGCGGCGTGCTCGATGGTCCGATCCTCGACTGTTGCCCGACTCCGTTCGAAAGCGCGGTGATCGATTTGCGCCTCGCTCGAATCGAGCGTCTGCTCGGCATCCCGTTCGAGGGAGAGTACGTGACGTCGCTGCTGACCCCGCTCGGTTTCACGGTCGAGGGCGAATCGGACGGCGTACTGCATGTCCGAGTCCCCGGGTTCCGCTCGTACGATGTCACCCGCGAAGTGGACCTGATCGAGGAAGTGGCCCGCACGCACGGCTTCGACAACTTCCCGGATTCGTTGGGGCCACAACGTCCCTCTTCGGTTCCCGACCACCCACTGTTCCAGCTGGAGGACCGCATTCGGGACGCGATGGTGGGCCACGGTCTTTTCGAGACGCAGACCCCGGCATTCTGTCCTGAAGGCGAAGGCGACGTCGAGGTTGCCAATCCGCTGACGACGACCGAGCCGTTCATGCGAAGGGCGTTGATGCCGGCTCTCGTTCGTCGCGTGGAGTACAACCTCGCACGGGGCAACCGTGACGTGCGTCTCTTCGAGCTCGGTACCTCGTTCCGAAAGGCCGGATCGTGCGAGCCTCCGCACGAAGAGCCTCATCTCGGGGTGATCCTCACGGGGCGTCGTGAACCTCCGCACTGGTCCCGGGACGACGAGCCGATCGAGATCTGGGATCTCAAGGCGCTGCTCGAGGATATGGTTCGACGGGTGTACGGCGCTGAGGCGACCATCGAGCCCGGGACACCGTCCTCGACCATTCTGGATCCGGAGCTGTGCCTCGTCGTCCACTCCGGATCGGGGGAGGTGGTCGGATACGCGGGCCGAGTGTCGGATGATGCGTGCGACGTGCCGGTCTGGGCCGGTGATCTGTGGGCGTTTGAACTCACCCTTCCGGCGGATCCGCCGGGCGCGCCCACAGTGACGGTGACACCTCTGCCGCAGTTCCCGGCCAGCGAACGCGACCTCGCGCTTCTGGTCCCGAATGCTGTGACGGCGGGGGCCGTGTCCGACGTGATTCGACGTCACGCCGGTCAGGATCTGGAACATCTCGAGGTCTTCGATCTGTACACCGGCGAGGGGGTGCCCGAGGGCCTACGGTCGCTGGCGTTCCGCTTGCGCTTCCGGTCGCCGGCGCGGACCCTGAAGGACAAGCAGGTCGACAGGAGTGTGAGGGCGGTTCTCAAACGACTTGAGGAGGATCTCGGTGTCGAAGCCCGAGGATAACGGGGGTGCCGCGGACGTGGCGGCATTCGACCGGCTGGAAGGGGCGGTGGATCGTCTGGTGAATGCGCTCCGAACTGCTCACGAGCGCGTGGCCGAGTCCGAAGTCCGCGTAGAGGAGGTCGAGGCGCGAAACTCCGAAATGTCGCAGATGGTCGAGCGATTCACCGAGAGCCCGGCCGACGCACACGAACTCGTGGGTCGGCTCAAGTCGCTCGAGGCCGAGAACGAGGACCTTCGGATGCGTCTCGAGCGGGGCCGTGAGGGCGTCGAGAGGATGATTGCGAGGATCCACTTCCTGGAGAATCAGGGATGACCGACAAGACGTCCGTCACCGTCCGGATCGCGGGCGAAGAGCACACGATCCGGGCGAGCGCCGAGCCCGAGTACACGCGCAGGTGCGCGAAGCTCGTCGACGATCGGATTCATGAGATTCGATTGGCTGCCGGGCTGATCGAGGGTCACAAGGCTGCGATCCTCGCTGCTCTTTCGATCGCCGACGAGTATCTGCAGGCTCGAGAGGAACTCGAGCGCTCCAAGGTCGATCTCGCCGCGAAGGTCGATGCGCTCGTAGCGCGCGTGGAGGGGGCCGTCCCACCCGTCTAGTCGGAGGCGGGCCCGGCCTCGGGCTCGGGTTGCGGACGCGACGATTGGCACCCTATCCTCAAATTGTTGCACGGGGATGGCGCGCGCCGCCGCCGGCGGACCGTCCATCCGATTTGCTCACTTGCGGCCCCATGGCCGTTTTGGAGTTGATATATGATCACCCCGCCTTTGATGGTGGCGGCGGGGGTTGGACTCGTTCTGGGATTGATGGTCGGGTTCGTGGTCGCGAGGAACCGCGCACGGACCCAGCAGCAGTTGGAGAAGCAGAAGGGACAGGACGAGGCCTCCCGCATCCTGAAGCGGGCCGAACGTGAGGCGGACAACGCACGGAAGGCCGGAGAACTCGCAGGCCGCGAAGAAGGATTCCGTCTTCGTGAGGCCTGGGAGAAAGAGGAAGCCCGACGGCGCGAGGAGATCGAGCGCGCGGAGCGTCGAGCAGAGGAGCGCTCCGACGCACTCGATCGACAGTTCGAGCGCCTGAATTCACGCGACAACGAACTCGAAGAGCGCTCAGAGGCGCTCGCCACCCGTGAATCGGACCTCGAGCGTCAGGCCGACGGCGTCACTGCGCGCGCCGCCGAGGCGCGACAGAAGCTCGAACAGCTCGCCGGCATGAGTGAGGCCGAGGCTCGGGCGGAGATCATCGCCGATCTGGAGGACACCGCGCGCGCCGAGGCCGCCAACAGCCTCCGCGAGATCAAGGAGCAGGCTCAAAAGGAGGCCGACAAGGAAGCCCGCAAGATCGTCGCCCTCTCCATTCAGCGTATGGCGGCCGACCTTACCGCCGAGACCACGGTGTCCGTCGTCCAGCTGCCTTCGGAGGAGATGAAGGGTCGCATCATCGGCCGCGAAGGTCGTAACATCCGGTCCTTCGAGCAGGTCACGGGTGTCGACGTGATCATTGACGACACGCCCGAGGCCGTGGTCCTGTCCGCGTTCGACCCGGTGCGGCGGGAGACCGCACGGATTGCCCTCGAGCGTCTGGTCGAGGATGGCCGGATTCACCCGGGACGGATCGAGGAAGTCGTTGAAAAGGCTGCGGCCGAGGTCGAGCGGGTCATGGTGGAAGCGGCCGAAGAGGTGCTCTACGAACTCGGTCTGCACAACGTGCACCCCGAGATCGTGAAGACACTCGGGCGGCTTCGGTTCCGGACCTCCTACGGTCAGAACCAGCTCCAGCATGCGCGCGAAGTCGCGCTGCTCGCGGCGAACATGGCGGCGGAGATGGGCCTGGATGTCCAGGGCACGAAGCGCGCGGCGATCTTGCACGACGTCGGGAAGGGCATGACGCACGAGCACGAGGGGACGCACGTCGAGCTCGGGTATCGGCTGTGCAAGAAGCATGATGAGACGCCGCTCGTCCTCAATGCGATCAAGGCCCATCACGACGAGGAGCCGCACTTCTTCGCGGAGACCTTCCTCGTGACGGCCGCCGACGCGATCAGCGGTTCACGACCCGGAGCGCGGCGCGAGATGTTCGACGGGTACGTCAAGCGCCTCGAAAAGCTCGAAGAGCTGGCGATGGAGCAGGACGGGGTGTCTCGCTGCTTCGCGATCCAGGCCGGTCGTGAACTGCGCGTCATGGTCGAGCCAGAGGCCGTTGGAGATGGCCAAATGGCGCAGATCTCGGAAGCCGTGGCGCGCCGGATCGAGAGTGAACTCCAGTACCCGGGCCAGATCAAGGTCGTGGTCGTTCGGGAGACTCGTGCGGTGGACTTCGCACGTTAGATTCCCGACCTCGAACGGCGCCGCCGGTCCTTGATCGAGGTGTCCCCCGGTTTCGTACGCACCTACACAATCACAGACGACACTCCATGACCCAGATCATCTCCGGCCGTGACATCTCCGAGGAGATCCGCGCAGAACTCACGGACAAGGTTGCCGCGCTGAAGGCGTCTCACGGGGTCACCCCCGGACTCGCCACGGTGCTGGTGGGCGCCGAACCGGCCTCCCAGATGTACGTGGGCATGAAGAACAAGGCGGCCCACGCCATGGGCATCCACTCCGAGCAGATCACGCTCGAGGCGGACACCTCGGAGGACGAGCTGCTGGGAGTGGTCGAGGGGCTCAACTCGAACCCCGAGATTCACGGGATCCTGGTGCAGCTGCCCCTTCCGGAGCACATCGACGAGGCGAAGGTGATTGAGGCGATCGACCCTCTGAAGGACGTTGACGGATTCCATCCGATGAGCGTGGGACGCCTGGCGACCGGATCGGGGGAGTTCTTCGCGCCGTGCACCCCCGCCGGGGTCGTGGAGATGCTCGTTCGTTCGGGGCACGATCCGTCCGGCAAGCACGTCGTGATCGTGGGTCGATCGAACATCGTCGGGAAGCCCGCGGCGGCCTTACTCATGCGGAAGGCACCGGGTGGAAACGCGACCGTCACCATCGCACACTCGCGCACGCCGGACCTCGGCGCCGTGACCCGTACGGCGGACATCCTCGTCGTCGCGATGGGGCGTCCCGAGATGATCACGGGCGACATGGTGGCGGAGGGGACCGTGGTAATTGATGTCGGCACGAACCGTGTCGAAGACGCAACCCGCGAGAAGGGTTACCGGGTGTGTGGGGATGTTCTCTTCGATGAGGTAAAGGAGAAAGCCGCCGCGATTTCACCCGTCCCGGGAGGTGTCGGCCCGATGACGATCACGATGCTGCTCGCCAACACGGTGAAGGCTGCAGCGTTGAGTGCGGGCGCGTCGGTCTGACCGTTGTCGGATGAGCTGAGTCTCGACCTCTTCAACGGGGCTGAGGACGGCCACGGCGAGCCGGCACCGCCACCGGCACCGGAGCCGAAGGTCTGGTCCGTCTCTCAGGTCAATCGTGCCGTGAAGGGCCTGCTGGAGGCGAACGTCGAACCGCTCTGGGTGGGTGGTGAGATCGGGCAGTGGACGCGCTCACGTGCGGGGCATTGCTACTTCACGCTCAAGGACGACCGAGCCCAGCTGAAGTCGGTGATGTTCGCCCGTGACGCGGCTCTGCTCCCAACCGATCCGGATGAGGGCATGAAGGTCCGGTGCTTCGGCGATCTGACCCTCTACGAGGCCCGGGGCGACTACCAGCTGGTGGTCCGTCGCGTTGAGGCGGAGGGTGCCGAGGGCCTGTGGCGGAAGGCGTTCGAGCAGCTGAAGGCGGCGCTCGAGCTGGACGGTCTTCTCGCTCCTGAGCGCAAGCGCGCTCTGCCCTCGTACCCGGGAACCATCGGGGTGGTGACCTCTCCCACCGGGGCAGCGGTCCGGGACATCCTGTCGGTCCTCGGTCGCCGCGCCCCGTGGGCTCGCGTTCTTCTCCGTGGCGCGCGGGTACAGGGAGAGGGCGCGTCGGTTGAACTCGCCCGCGCGCTCGAGCACCTCGCGGCGACCGGACTGCCGGACGTCATCATCGTCGGACGAGGTGGTGGCTCTCTGGAGGACCTGTGGGCGTTCAATGAGGAACCCCTCGCTCGCGCCATTGCCGCCTGCCCGATCCCGGTCGTGTCTGCGGTGGGTCACGAGGTCGACGTGACGATCTCCGATCTCGTGGCCGACGTGCGCGCACCGACGCCGTCTGCGGCCGCCGAGACGGTCGTCCCGGATGGTGTCGCCCTGCTGTCCCAGCTCCGCCGGACGCCGGAACGGCTCGGACGAGGGCTGCGGCGGGCTGCTCAGCGGCGGCGGTCGGCGGTGTCCGAGCAATTGGCCCGACTGGCGCGAGCGATGGAGCGCAGACTGGGGCCGGCGCGCCAGACGCTGGATATGGGGGCGCTTTCTCTGGAGCGGGGGCTCCGGCGGCGGATCGAGCGGCAGCGGGCAGGCCTGACGGGGCTCGCCGGAAGGCTCGAGGCGCTCTCACCCCTTGCGACGTTATCGCGGGGGTACTCCGTAGCCCGAACCCCTGAGGGCCGTGTGCTTCGTCACAGCAAAGAGTTCCGCGCAGGGCTGCGCTTCCACTTGAGACTCAATGACGGTACGGTTGCCGCGGAGGCGATCGGGCTGGTCGAAGAGGAAGGAAACGACGGATGACCGAGCAGGCGAAGGAGGAGCTCAGCCTCGAGGCGCGGCTCGCACGACTCGAATCGATCCTGGCGCGCATGGAATCGGAAGATGTCGAGCTCGATGAGGCGCTCCACCTCTTCGAGGAAGGAGTCGGGCACGTGCGCGAAGCGGAGCGGGTTCTTGCCGAGACCGAGCTTCGCGTCGAGGAGTTGCTCGCAAACGGCGAGACCCGACCCCTGGACGGCAACCCGGGATGAATGCGGGCGAGGCGCTCGACGTCGCGGCGTATCTGAGGGGAGAGCTTCCCTCCGTCGAGGCTGCTCTCGAGCGGGTCGTCCTCATGATCGAAGGTCGCACCGACGTGACGGCGGACGTGGCTTCGGCCATACGCCACGGCGTGACCACGGGGGGCAAGCGGCTGCGCCCCATCCTTTGCGTCACCGCCTATGCGGCGTGCGGTGGGCGCCGCTCGGATGATGCCTACGATCTCGCCTGTGCGCTCGAGATGATTCACGCGTACTCGTTGATGCATGACGATCTGCCGTGCATGGACGATGCGGAGCTTCGTCGGGGACGCCCCACGACACACATCGCTCACGGGGAAGCGGTGACGACGCGCGCGGGAGCCGCCTTGATTCCGCTCGCGGCGATCCACGCCCTTCGGGCGGCTCGGGCGCTTGGGTGCAACGAAGAGCGCGCGCGCCTGGTGGCGTCCCTGCTCATGCAGGCCGCCGGGGCGGGCGGCATGGTCGGCGGGCAGTGGGTGGACCTGCTCGGCGAAGGCCAGGCCTTCGGATTGGAGGAGTTGAACGCACTCCACCAGATGAAGACGGGGGCGCTTCTCGCCGCCTCGCTCGAGATCGGAGCGGTGGCGGCCGGCGCGACGCACGATGTGCGAGCCGGGCTCCTCGAGTACGGGCGGGCGATTGGTCTCGCGTTCCAGATCGCAGACGACATCCTCGACGCGACCGCCAGCGCCGAGGTGCTTGGCAAGAATCCGAGTGATTCGGAGCTGGACAAGTCGACGTATGTCGCTCTGTTCGGGCTCGAGGAGGCTCGGAGGCGGGCCGCCGCCGAGGTCGAGAGGGCTCTGATCGCGCTGGAGGCGTCGGGAGTCGTGTCGTCCGAGCTGGATGCCCTCGCACGTTTTGTGGTGGAGCGGGGTAAGTAGGTTCGGACCGGGCTGACCGGCACGGTCCATGCGGGTATCTTTCTTCGTTGCAGCAGATTCGACCAAGGAGTGATCCGGGTGTCCTTACTGGATCAGATCAAATATCCCGCCGACCTTCGCACGCTGGACAAGAAGCAGCTGCCCGAGGTCGTCGAAGCGGTGCGCGAGCGTCATATCGACGTCGTCGCCGAGAAGGGCGGTCATTTCGGTGCTAGTCTCGGGGTCGCGGAGCTCACCGTGGCGCTCCACTACGTCTACGAGACACCTCGGGACCAGCTCATCTGGGACACCGGGCACCAGGCGTACATCCACAAGATCCTCACCGGGCGGAACGCGGCGTTGCCGACGATCCGCACCAGGCATGGGCTGGCACCGTTCTGCCGTCGTGACGAGTCCGAATACGACGCCTTCGGAGCGGGGCACGCGTCGACGTCGATCTCGGCTGCGTGGGGAATGGCGGTCGGCCGGGACCTGAACGACGAGGACTTCGATGTCGTCGCGATCATCGGCGACGGCGCGATGGGCTGTGGTCTCGCGTACGAGGCGCTCAACAACGCGGGGCACACGGGTCGGGACTTCGTGGTCGTGCTGAACGACAACGACATGTCGATCGCCCCCGCCGTGGGCGCGATGAACAAGTACCTGACCGGTATGATCACGAACCCAGCGTACAACAAGGTTCGCGAGGTCGTGAAGGAAGTGCTGCACCGGACTCCCGGCGCGGTCGGCGACGTCATGGAGGAGGTCGCCGGCCGGATGGAGGAGTCGTTCAAGCACCTGATCACGCCCGGCCTGATCTTCGAGGAACTCGGCTTCAAGTACGTGGGCCCGGTCGACGGTCACGATGTCGAAAAGCTGGTGGATACGTTCCGCCGGGTTAAGAAGATGAAGGGCACCGTGCTGGTCCACGCCCTCACACGGAAGGGCAAGGGCTTCAGCCGGGCGGAGGACGATCCGTGGTGGGGACACGCGCCGGGGACGTTCGACAAGATGACGGGTGAGGTGTCCAAGAAGTCCGCGGGACTGCCCCGTTATCAGAAGGTCTTCGGGAAAGGCTTGATCGAGCTCGCGGATGCGGATCCGAAGGTGGTGACGATTACGGCTGCGATGCCGGACGGCACGTCCACCGATATGTTCGCGAAGGCGCATCCCGATCGATACTTCGACGTCGGAATCGCCGAGGGGCATGGTGTGACGTTCGCGGCGGGCCTCGCGACGCAGGGTGTGAAGCCCGTCGTCGCGATCTATTCGACCTTCCTGCAGCGGGCGTACGACAACATCGTTCACGACGTCGCACTTCAGGGTCTGCCGGTGGTTTTCGGAATGGATCGGGCTGGCATCGCGGGGGAGGATGGACCCACGCATCACGGTGTACTCGACATTCCGTACATGCTGTCGATCCCGGGAATGACCGTCACCGCGCCGAAGGACGGTGCGGAGATGCTCGCGTTGCTGCGTCTGGGTACTGAGCAATCCGAGGGACCGTGGAGCGTACGCTGGCCGCGCGCCGCCGTTCCGGAGGAGGTACCCCACCTCAGCGAGATTCCGACGATCGAACCGTACTCGTGGGAAGTTCTTCGTAACGGCGGCGACGTGGTGCTGCTGGCGACCGGGACGATGGTCCTGCACGCCCGGGAGGCAGCGGACGAGCTTGCCAACAGGGGAATCGCCGCCACCGTCGTGAACTGTCGCTTCCTTAAGCCGTACGATCGGGAGACCTTCGAGGAAATGGTCCGTTCTCACCCGCTGGTGGTGACCCTCGAGGAGGGTCAGATCTCGAATGGCTTCGGTGCGTTCATGGCCCGGGAGATCGTCGAGATGGACCTCGACAACCAGCCTCGAGTCGCGACCCTCGGTATACCGGACGACTACATCGAGCACGGCGGTCGCGACGGCCTTCTGGAAGAGCTCGATCTTCACCCGGCGGGCATCGCTCGACGCGTAGAGACACTGGCGCGTCGAGGGGCCGAGCTGGAAACGGCCTGACGTGACCGGCCGCCCCCGACTCGAGGGCCCGTTCCGGCGGTTCGGGGTCGTTTACCGCGAGCACACCCCGGACGTGCTGGCCATCGCCGATCGCCTGCGACACTGGTGCCACGCGAGGGACATCGAGGTCTTGCTCGAAGAGGATGCGGGGAGGGACCCGGGTCGCCAGATCGACGTCGTATCCAATCCCGTGGACCTTGTCGTCGCGCTCGGCGGCGACGGGACGTTCCTTCGAGCCAGTCGGCTCGTCGTCGGGACCACGACGCCGGTACTCGGTGTGAATCTTGGCCGGCTCGGTTTCCTTACGGCCATTCCCGAGAGCGCGCTCGAGGATGGGTTGGCAGAGGTCGTGGCGGGCCGGGCGGTTATCGAGCACCGGTTTCGGCTTCGTGCCGTGATTCAGTCGGAGGGTGGCGAAGAGTCCGACGACTTCTTCGCGCTGAACGACATTGTCGTCCACACCACCGGAGCCGCTCGGGTGACTCCGCTGACGCTGGGGGTCGGTGATTCAGGGGGGCTGGAGGAAGTCGGATCCTTTGGCGCCGATGGTGTGATCGTCGCGACGCCCACCGGATCAACGGCGTACTCGATGTCGGCTGGCGGGCCGATCATCGTCCCGGACGTCGAGGCCATCGTGGTAACCCCAATCTGCCCGCACTCCCTGGCGGTTCGCCCACTTGTTCTGCCCGCCACCGAGACGATCAACGTCGGTTCCCTGGACGCGGCGGGAGAGCATCAGGTCACGGTCGATGGACAGGTGGTGCACCAACTCGGGCCTGGGGACCGGGTCCTGATTCAACGCGAGTCCGACCCGCTCGCGCTCGTCCGCCTGCCCGGCCAGACCTTCTTCAACACGCTGCGCCGCAAGCTGAACTGGGCGGTCCGCTCCCCGGAACGGGCCTGACAGGCCATTGAGGTGTCCCCGCTCGGGGCTCTACCTTCCGCGCCATGCTCGTCGAACTCCGCATACGGGACTACGCTGTCGTCGATGACCTGACGCTCTCGCTCGGGTCGGGGCTGAACACGCTCACGGGCGAGACCGGAGCCGGAAAATCAATCATCGTCGGTGCCCTGTCGCTGTTGCTCGGCGAGCGGGCCTCATCCGATGTCGTGCGCGCCGGCACCGAACGAGCGTCCGTGGAGGCCGTGTTCGATCTCGAGGGGCTGCCGGCCCTCCGGGAGCGCGTCGAGGAGCTGGGCTTCCGGCTGGACGACGGGCTCCTGATTCTGCGACGGGAGGTCGCCGCGGCGGGGCGGAATCGGGCGTGGGTCGGGGGATCGCCGGCGACGGCGGGAGTTGTGGGTGAGCTCGGGTCGGCGCTGGTCGACCTGCACGGTCAGCACGAGCATCAGACACTGCTGCGGCCGCGCGATCAGCGGTCGATTCTAGACGCCTACGGGGGTTCGCTGGATCTGGCTCGTGAGGTTGCCCACCGTTACACCCATCTCCAGAGCCTGCGCACCGAGCTTGAGATACGAGAAGAGCGGCGTCGTGAAGTGGAGAGTCGCGCCGACTACCTGCGGTTTCAGCTACACGAGATCGACGAGGCATCGCTCGAGCCCGGCGAAGATGAGACGTTAGAGGCAGAGGCGGGTCGTCACGAGCACGCGGAGGAACTCGCGCACGGTGCCGAGGCGCTTCATCACCTTCTGTACGAGGGTGAAGACTCTGTCAGCGATCGACTCACGGAGGCTCGCCGGGCACTGTCACGCCTGGCTGATTTCGATCCGTCTCTTCGGACTGAGCTCGCCCGACTCGACGAGGCCTTCCACCTGGCATCAGACGCGGGGCGTGCCCTCGGAGACTACGCCAGTGACGTCGACTTCGATGCGACGCGTCTGGAGGCGGTTCGCAGCCGACTGGACGCGATCTTTCGCTTGAAGCGGAAGTACGGTCCAGAGCTCGCGGACGTACTGGAGACGGCCCAACGCGTGCGAGCAGAGCTCGGCGATCACGACGAGGCGGACCACGACTTGTCTCGTATCCGCGGAGAGATCGACGCAGCGGAGCGCCATCTCGTGGAGCAGGCGGGTGCGTTGAGTCGTGCGCGCCAGACAGCGGCTCTCCGGTTGGGAGAGGCCGTGAGCGCGATCCTGCCCGACCTGGGGCTGGCTGGCGGCAGCTTTGAGGTGCGCCTGACGTCCAGTGCGACGATTTCGGCGTCCGGAGCAGAGAGCGTCGAGTTCGTCGTATCACCGAATACCGGCTTCGCCCCGATGCAGTTGGCGAGGATCGCGAGCGGAGGGGAACTGAGCCGGATCATGCTCGCGCTCAAATCGATCCTCGCGTCAGTGGACCAGGTCCCCGTGCTCGTCTTCGATGAGATCGACTCGGGCGTGGGTGGCGTCGTCGCAACCGCGGTCGCGACGAAGTTGTCGGAGGTCTCGCAGCGCCATCAGGTGTTCGTCGTGACGCACCTGCCTCAGGTCGCCTCCCGTGCCGACGCGCATCTCCTGGTGGAGAAGGGGGGCGGTGGAGGGATCACGACGACCGTGGTCCGGACTCTCGTGCAGGAAGCGCGGGTCGAGGAGATCGCCCGCATGCTCGGTGGGGACCCCGATTCCGAGGCATCCCGGGAGCATGCTCGTGAACTCCTCGCTAGCGGGTCGGCCCCCAGAAGCGGCGAAAGAGCCTGATTCCCGCTTCGACGCGCGTCCACTTCGGTGCGTGTCCGCCACTTCCGTCGATGGCGTGGAGGAAGCGCACGTGCACCTCCATGGGTCGGGGCGCGTCCCCACGCAGCCACGGCTCCACCGTGTCGTACCGGAGGCCTCCGCCGATCTGGTGAAGCTTCAGTCCACTCTCCAGCTCCAGCACCACGGGATCGATCGTAGGGTCGGCCACGGTGAGCTCGACTTCGTCGCGGAACTTATGCAGGAACCGGTACTCGCCGTGCAGTGAGACGGTGGACGACAATCGGATGTGCGGTGCGACATCCAGACCCATCATCACGCCAGGGGACCAGCGCACGTCACGCCGGGTCGTCTCCGGTGCCATCACCTGACCCGGGGCGGCGACCCGGCGCGTCAACGTCGTGGGGCTCTGCTGGGCGTAGAAGCCCGCGGTCGAGATCCCGAAGCGGCCCCCGAGCCGGATATCCGCAGAGAGGCCGCCCTCCAGATCGAGCTGCGAGTCTCCCGTGCCGATATCGAGAAGAACGTCCGGGTCTTCCTGGGTACCGGTGGGAAGTCGGACCGTGACCCGGGTCGTGACACGATACCCGAACGAGGGTTCAGCATGACCTTCGGTCGGGGTGAGATTGTCGAGGAGTCTGATGCGTGCGGAGGCCTCGACGTCCCCGAGGGCCCAGAGCCCCTGCCGGGTTTGCAGCGGCGTGGCCGCGCCGATCCCGGCTGCCGCGATGCTGGGGAGCAAGGCGAACCCCTCTGCGGTCAGAGTCTCGCGCGAGAGGACAAGTGGCAGGACGGTCGACAGGCTGGCGGCGGTGAGGTCGGTATTCAGCGTCGCGAGCGTCTGGTTGAGTCCGTCCCCTGCGGCCGTCCCGAGCAGAGGAAAGAGCGGCGTGGCTGCATAGGCCGAGGCAATACCGGCTTCGAACGACGCGGTTCTCGCCGCGAGATCGAGGGCGTTCGTACACGCGAGTCCCGGCCCACTCGCGCACGCGGCGTCCGCATTGGCCTGCGAGGCGGCGCGGGCCGCAGAGGCGGACGCCAGAAAAGACTCGACCGCCGCAGCATCGCTGATCATCGGGTTGACCCCGAGATCTCCGCTGACGGCGTCCGGAGAGTGGAGCAGGTCGATGACGGTGCGGGTCTGGTTCCACGGTATCAAAACCCCCACGGTAAGCCAGTCACGCACGCCGACCTCGCCCCCGAATTCTACGGATGTCACCTCTTGCTGAACGCGACCTGCGGTAGGCCCGAGCATGGGCCCGTAGTCCGGTAAACCCGCGAGATCCCGGACTGCGGAGCGAAGGTTGGAGAGGCCGGGGAAGAGCTCAGCTCCATTGCTCGAGGTGAGGTCGTCACCCAGCTCCTCGATCCGCGGCGTCCCGTCCGGGGCGACGCCGAAGCGACGGTCCCACGAGGTAAAGATTGGGTGGGCCTGAAGGCGAAGCTGCCCGCGCGGAACCATCGTCTCATCCATGGCCTGACCCTCGGCCGACGGGGCGCACAGCCCCGCCAACAGCAGGGTCGCGAGGAGCGCGTGCGGGAGGCTCAGGCGCATGGAGTGAGGGGTGGAATTCCGGGCGGATCAGGCGATCCGGTGCCGACGTTCGACATGCCGTTCGGCCGCACAACATAAGAGGTTACGGGAATCCGAGGAACACGGCTTCACCCCCGAAAAAGCATTGACCACCCCATCGGATGTTTCTAGCTTGGACGCCGCATCACGTGCGGGAATAGCTCAGTTGGTAGAGCACAACCTTGCCAAGGTTGGGGTCGCCGGTTCGAGTCCGGTTTCCCGCTCTCGTGATCGGGGGGCGGCAGCAATAGCTGTCCGCCCCCCTCGCGTTTCTGGCGCCGTGGCCAAGTGGTAAGGCAGAGGACTGCAAATCCTTTATCCCCGGTTCGAATCCGGGCGGCGCCTCTGGCGTAAGTTGTTGCTGGGCCATAAGAAGCCTCCGACTGTCCGGTCGGAGGTTTCTCTGTTTCGGACAATGTCTCGGGCAAATGTGGTGCTCAGAGTCGTCCGAGTCTGGATCTGGAACTGGCGTTGCCGACCCGAAACGCCGCGCCTATAACATCCCGGTTCCGCGGCACGCCCGCTCGGGAGCGTGTTCGAGCGTGCGCAGGTACGCGTGATGTGTCTGGCGAACGCTCTCGACCGTTCCCTCGGAGGGATGTGGATTCATGACGTGGGGCTGGCCGATTCTGCGTGTGCTGATGGCTGTCACAGTGGGCTACGGCCTCCTGGTCTTCCTGATTCAGAGGGCGGTCATCTATCCGGGACAATTCAGGGACTCGCCGCGCCCGACCAGTGAGCCACCGGGAGGAGTCCGCCAGATCTGGCTCGAGACCGAGGCTGGGCGCGTGGAAAGCTGGCTCATCTCGGGCGAAGGGATCGAGCCCAGGGCTGTTCTGCTGTTCGCGCATGGAAACGGCGAGTTGATCGAGGATTGGCTGCCGGAGATGGGGACACTCGCCGACCACGGCTTCGCGGTCCTCCTCGTCGAATATCCGGGCTACGGCCATTCATCCGGCCGCCCTCGCCGGTCGACGGTCGGCGACGCCTTTGCAGCCGCATTCGATGCGGTTGGGGATCATGTCCCGACCGGTACGCCGATCGTCGGGTGGGGACGCTCTCTCGGAGGGGGCGTGATCTCCGATCTCGCCGGCGTGCGAGTCCTCGACGCCCTCGTGCTGCAGTCGACGTTCACCTCGGCGGCGGCGATGGCACGGCGCTCCGGAGCGCCGGGTGTGCTGGTCCGCGATCGGTTCGATACCGAGTCAGCGGCGACGTCGTTCGAGGGGCCGATCCTCGTCCTGCATGGACGTCACGACGAGGTCATCCCGTATTCCCACGGGACGAAGCTTGCCGGGGCTCGGACGGGTATCGACTTCGCGGACCTTCCCTGCGGTCACAACGATTGCGGACGTGTCTGGCCGGACATCGTCCAGCATGTGATCCAATTTCTAGGGCGCCAGGGTTGGTGAACTCGCGGTGCCCGGACCCCGGGTGGGGCGGAAGAGGGCTGACTGAGGACGCGTTGCGGGTCTTCGGGAACCGGTCTATTTCGAGACAGGAGTTGAACCCCGGACCCTGAGAACGACCCCCGCCTCGAGCAGGCTCAGGCGACTGGGATCCGGGACTCCGAGTCATGACTCGTGCGGAGCAAGTGACATGAGACACCTGATGGGTCTTCTGATGGGCTTGGCGCTAGTGCCTCTTGTGTCGGCACCGGTGTCGGCTCAGGTGCTCCGAGGCGTGCTCGTCGATGAGCACACGGGTGCACCCGTCGAACTCGGCTCCGTAGTCCTTGTGGACGAGAATCGTGACTCGGTCGGCGCGCTGCTGTCGGACGAAGATGGATTCTTCGAGTTCGCGCTGCCGGACGATAGCCAGTATTCACTGATCGTGTCGGGGCTCGGGTACTGGTCGTCACTAATCGGTCCGTTTTCAGTGGCCGATGATGAACTTCGGATCATCGAGGCAACCGTGGCTGCCCGTCCCATCCCGGTGGCGGGTGTAACCGTCGACGCGGGGGAGGCCCGCCTGGGCAGCCTTGTTCGGGCTGGCTTCTACGATCGACTCGAGAATGAGCGCGGGGAGTTCATTACGCCGGACCAGATCGCGGATGCAGACGCGAATTTCGTCCAGCAACTGTTCTACGGCACACGATCTACCCGTGTGTTCGAGCGACAGGCGGTATCACCCATCTCGGTTCGTGAGCTTCGTGCGGCGATGTGGCGCACGAAACGCCGAAATCGTCACGAGGTCATGCTCGATGAGGCCTCGGATTGGTTCGGTCGCGGGGGGGCGGCCCCCACCGCACTCGGACCCTGGGGTAACGTCGTGGCGATCCGCCGGCCGGACGGAGGATATTGCGCCCCGTGGATCTACGTCGACGGAATCCGGACCTTCGCGAATCCGGGTGAGAGCCTCGCCGACATCCTCCCCCTGGGTCGTGTTCTCGCGGTCGAGATCTACCGGGCTCCCTTCGAGGGTACGCTCAACTTCCGGGACATCTCACGGTGCGAATGCGGGGCTATCGTGTTCTGGACGAATCAGGCTGAGTAGTCCGGTTCGGGGGCATCCGCTCCTTGCCCGACTGCCGTCTGAACCCCAATCTGCCCGATCGCCGCGCCGTGACCACTGGGACCGGTGCACCTGAATGCCTCGTTTCAAGCACATCTGATTCGGCGCCGGTGTACCACCTCGGCAGCCTATCGGATTCCGCACTCTCCACCCGATTCGCTGGCAGACCGACGTGACGACACCCCCGGACGCTGCAAAACCCACGCGGCTCGAGCGAGAACTCGGGCTGTGGGACGTGTACGCGCTGGCGACCGGTGCCACCCTGAGTTCGGGGTTTTTTCTGCTGCCCGGTCTGGCCGCCGCCGGAGCGGGCGCCTCGATGCCGCTGTCCTACGTGCTCGCGGCTCTGATCGTACTTCCGGGGCTCCTCAGCAGCGTCGAACTGACCACGGCGATGCCGAAGGCGGGAGGGATCTACTACTTCCTCGACCGAAGTATGGGGCCGCTCGTGGGCACAATCGGCGGCTTCGGCTCCTGGATCGCTCTCGTGCTCAAGGCGGCGTTCGCTCTAATCGGGGTGGGGGCCTACCTGCAGCTCTTCTTCCCGCAGCTCGAGTTCGGGCCCATTGCCGCCGGGCTGGCCGTCCTTCTGGGTATCGTGAACTGGCTCGGTGCAAAGAAGACGGGCTCGGCCCAGGTGTTCCTTCTCATCGGCCTCTTCTTCCTCCTGCTCTGGTTCTGCGGCTTCGGCCTCCTTCAGGTGGAGTTCGGCCAGTTGGGCGAGGTGTTCGCACCAGAGTCGGCGGGACTGGTCAGCACGGCGGGGCTCGTCATCGTGAGTTACATGGGGCTGACGAAGGTCGCGAGCGTCGCGGAAGAGGTGAAGAATCCGGAGCGCAACCTGCCGCTGGGGACGTTCCTCGCGCTCGGGACCGCGATCCTCGTGTACGTAGTCGGGACGATGGTCATGATCGGCGTCACTGGCGCGGATGTGCTCGCCGCTGCCGACAACGGACACGGGGACCTGACGCCGGTCGCCACGGTGGCGCGGGACATGGCCGGGCCCCTCGGGGCGATCGTGATGACGGTAGCCGCGCTGCTGGCCGTGTCCTCAGGGGCGAATGCGGGCATCCTGAGCGCCTCCCGCTACCCTCTCGCGATGGGACGGGACCGGATTCTGCCGAACGTTTTCGGCCGCGTGGGGCATCGGGGGACCCCTACCGTGGGTATCGCCGCGACCGTGGCCATGATCGTGTTCTGCGTCACCGCATTCGACCCGACCGGAATCGCGAAGCTCGCCAGCGCGTTCAAACTGGTCATGTTCGGCCTTGGGTGTATCGCGGTGGTCGTGATGCGTGAGAGCGGGATCGCGTCCTACGATCCGGGTTACCGCTCGCCGTTCTATCCGGGGTTGCAGATCATCGGCATCCTCGCCCCCGCGTGGCTCATCTTCGAAATGGGACTCCTGCCGACCCTCTTCACCGGCGCGTTGATGGTCGGGGGTGGTATGTGGTTCACCTACTACGCGAAGGACCGCGTGGACCGGGAGGGGGCCATCTTCCACGTCTTCGAGCGCCTCGGCCGCCAGCGAGACAATCGTCTCGATGCAGAGCTGCGGGAGATCATAAAGGAGCGGGGGCCGCGCGAGGCGGACCCCTTCGACGAGCTCTTCACGCGAGCGCAGGTCATCGATATCGAGGGTGGGGCGGAATTCGAGGAGCTCGCGCGCAGCGCCGGAGAACTGCTCGCGCGCGAGCTGCCGGTGATGGCGCATGACCTCTGGGGCGGCTTCATGAAGGGGACACGGGTCGGTGCGACGCCCGTTGCGCACGGCGTCGCCTTGCCTCACGTGCGCCTTCAGGGCATCGAGGAGCCTCACCTGGTCCTGGTCCGGGTGCCGGACGGTGTGCGCTTCGAGTCTGGAACAGATGCGCATACACAGGCAGCGGAGGATCCCGTGCGCGCCGTCTTCTTCCTGGCCGGGCCGGAGGATGATCCGGGGCGTCACCTGCGGATCCTGGCCGCCCTCGCCCGGCGGGTGGATCGCGATGCGTTCATGCCCGAGTGGCTGGAGGCGCAGGGCTCGGCCCAGCTCAAGGAGGCCTTGTTCCGTAATGAGCGGCTCCTCGTGCTCACCCTCGAGGGCCAAGGCCCCCACCAATCACTGGTCGGGGTCGAGCTCAGGTCCGTCGACCTGCCGGACGGGACCCTGGTCGCCATGGTGGGGCGCGGGGGCGACATGATCATCCCGAGAGGCGACACCGTACTGCAGGAAGGAGACCGCGTGACAGTGCTCGGTGGAACGGATGCGATCCGGGAGCTCAGGAAGCGTTTCAGTGTCGGAGCCGCGGCTACGGAGTAACGCGGGCATGTCCCCGGGTGGGTGCGTGGAGCCGCGATGTATCCTGGGCAATCCTCATCTGGACCCATCGGCGCAGCCGGGCGTAGATCTCGTTATGAAGGGACTCGCCGTGCTGACACTTCTGCTTTCGGTGGGCGCGCAGACCGCGTCCGCTCAGACGATCCGCGGGCACCTCATGGAATTCGGCTCCGATGACCCGATCGAGCTGGGTCTGGTGATTCTCATGTCCGAGTTCGGGGATTCGGTCGCGTCTGCGCTGACCTTTGCCAACGGCTTCTTCGAATTGTCATCACAGGATCCGGGAAACTACCTCCTGTTGGGTGCCGCCCTAGGATATCGAGAGACCCGTGTCGGGATGTTCGAACTGGGACAGGGTGGCGAGATATCCGTGGAGTTCCGCCTCTGGCCGCAACCCCTCGAGCTCGAGGGGATCATGGTGGAGAGTCTCGTTCAAGAGCCCGAGCTGGTCAGAAACGGGTTCTACCGGCGCATGCAGCGAGGCGTGGGGACGTTCATCCGGCCGGCGGATATCGAGACGACGACGGCGTTGCGGGCGGCGGAGATGATTCAAGGCCTGGCTGGCGTCCGCATGGTCGTGGACTCCAACGGGCTGGAGCGAGTTCAGCTTCGAGGTGCGGGTGGATACTGCGTGCCGACACTCTTCGTGGATGGTGTCCGAACGGAGTGGGGGCGCCTGGCGCTGGGACTCGACGAGATCGTTCCGCTTGAGGCGCTTTATGCGGTCGAAGTCCACCGGGGTGTGTCGGCCATTCCGATCGAGTTCGGATCGTTCAACGAGTGTGGTGTGATCGCGTTCTGGACGAGGCGCAAGAACCCCGGGAGGCGTCCTCGATGACCGAACTCGGACGCCTCGCTTCAACGGTATTCGGCACTTCGTTGTCCTTGCTGCATACTTAAGCGCGCGCGTACTATAAACCATCAGTTCCTTTCTGGGAGTCGGCCTGGATGAAGCCACTCGTCGTCACCTCCGCCTTCGTCGGCATGTCGCTCATGCTGATCGGGGAGATCACGGTCCCGAAGACCAGTCCGAGCGACTTCGATTCGGTGGACCATTCTGCGGTCGCCGACGTCGACCCCAACGCGATCGTCTCTAGCACGTGTGTGCGCTGCCACTCCGACTCTCGACTGAGGGGAAACCTCTCGCTCGAGGGCTTCGACATCGGCCGGGCCGGTGAGAATGCCGAGACGATCGAGCGGATGATCCGGAAGGTGCGGGCCGGCATGATGCCTCCGCCAGGCACGAGGGCGCCGGAGGGTGACACCCTCGCGCAGTTTGCGCAGACGCTCGAAGAGATCATGGACGAAAACGCGGCTCGGGATCCGAATCCGGGCCGTCGGACCTTCCAGCGTCTCAATCGGCCGGAGTTCGAGCAGGCGATCAAGACGCTTCTCGACCTGGATGTGCGGGCCGAAAACTGGCTCCCGCTCGACCAGATGAGCGCGAACTTCGACAACATCGCGGACGTTCAGTCACTGTCACCCACGCTCCTCGAGGCCTATCTGAACGCGGCTGCCGACATCAGTCGTATGGCGGTAGGGGACCGGAACGCTCCGTCGATCAACGTCACGTACCGGAACTCGCAGTATCAGTCCCAGCACCCGTGGGATCAGGTCGAAGGGGCGCCGTTTGGAACTCGTGGGGGGCTGGTGGTCGAACACGTCTTCCCGGCGGACGGCATGTACCAGTTCGGAATGACGTTCGCGAGCGGCCGGAATGAGCCGTTCGAGGATATCGATATCTCGATCGACGGCGAGCGGGTGTCGCTCATGGCGTACACACGGTCCGGTGAGGCTGCGGACGGACGGGGCGGGGGAGCCCTCTGGTCGGAGCCGGTCTTCGTGCGGGCTGGCCAGCGCCTCGTGTCGGCGGCCTTTGTGAAGCGAATGGACGGTCCGTACGAGGACCTCATCCGGCCCCACGACTGGTCGATGGCGGGTGGTGGATCCGGTGGGGCGGGGGTCACCACGCTGCCGCATCTGCAGGAACTCATGGTCGGCGGGCCCGACAACGTTACGGGTGTGTCGGACACACCGAGCCGAAACAGCATCTTCGTCTGCCGGCCGACTGCGCCGAGCGAAGAGGAAGTCTGTGCTCGGGACATTCTCCGAAACCTCGCGAGCCGCGCGTACCGCCGCTCTGTCACTGACGACGAGGTGGACGGCCTGATGTCGTTCTACGAGATGGGACACAGCAGGGCTGGCTTCGAGCGAGGCGTGCGGGACGCGTTGGAGGCGATCCTCGCCAGCCCGTTCTTCGTGCTGCGGCTCGAGCGTGAGCCGGAGGGCGTCGACCCGGGTGAGACCTACCGCATCGAAGGCCCCGAGCTTGCCTCACGTCTCTCGTTCTTCCTCTGGGGTACCCCACCCGACGCGGAGCTGCTTCGGATCGCGGAGTCGGGGGATCTCAACGACCAACGCGAGCTTGAGCGCCAGACGCGTCGGATGCTCCAGGACCCTCGCGCCGAGGCGCTCGGGGATCGCTTCGCCTACCAGTGGCTGCGCCTTCAGGACATCTACAAGGTCCGCCCGGATCCCAATTTCTTCCCGAATTTCGACGAGACGCTCGCGAACGCGATGACGAAGGAGACGTCACTCTTCTTCAACCATCTCGTGCAGGAGGATCGCGACGCCCTGGAGCTGTTCAATGCGAACTACACGTTCGTCAACGAGCGGCTCGCGACCCACTACGGGATGCAGGGAGTCGCCGGAAACCAGTTCCGTCGAGTCGAATACACGGACGGTGTGCGTAGCGGCCTGCTTGGCCACGGCAGTGTGCTTGTACTGACGTCTCTCGCGAACCGCACGTCTCCGGTGCTTCGCGGAAAATGGGTCATGGAGGTGCTGATGGGCACGCCACCGCCTCCACCGCCCCCGGGCGTGCCGGACCTCGATGACACGGAGAGCACCCAGGATGGGAAACGGCTGACGACGCGAGAGCGCATGGCGATTCACCGTGCGAACCCGACGTGCAACGCGTGCCACCGCTTCATGGATCCGATCGGACTCGCGCTGGACAACTTCGATGTAACGGGACAGTGGAGACTCCGTGAGAACGGTATGGGCCTCGACACACGAGGCGAGTTCTATGACGGCACGGCGATCACGACGCCGAAAGAGGTCGCGGACGCAATCCTGCTCAGGCCTGTGCCGTTGATGCGGAACCTCACCGAGAACATGATGGCTTACGCCATGGCGCGCCGCGTCGAGTACTTCGATATGCCCACTGTCCGCAAGATCGTGTCGGATGCGGAGGAGAACGGGCAGTACCGCATGCAGTCACTCATCGTCGGTGTCGTGACGAGTGACGCGTTCAGAATGAAACGGGCGGCCGACGTGGCCACCGATCAGGTAGATCACTAGCAGGATCCCACACTCAGGAGATCGGGACGATGGAGTTCATCACGGGCAAGCACCTCGATCGGCGCACCTTCCTTCGCGGGATGGGCGCAGCGGTCGCGCTTCCGTATCTCGACGCGATGGTCCCCGCTGGACGCATGAGCGGTGTCGTCGCGCGCGCGGAGGCGGCCAAGACCCCGCTGATCGCGATCGAGGAGGTCCACGGGCTGGCCGGTTGTAACGACTGGGCGGCGACCCAGTACCTGTACGCGCCGGAGATCATCGGGAAAGACTTCGAGATGGTGCCGAACAGCGCACTCATCTCGCTGGAGCCGTACCAGGACTATCTCACGATCGTGTCGAACACCGACGTGCGGATGGCTGAGGCGTTCACGGCTCCCGAGATCGGTGGTGACCATTTCCGGTCGAGCGCGGTCTTCTTGACGCAGTCGCATCCTAAACAGACGCAGGGCTCCGACCTCTTCGTTGGAACATCCCTGGATCAGATCCACGCCAAGCGCTTCGGGCAGGACACACCGCTTCCGTCGATGCAGTTCACGATTCCGAACATCGATCAGGCGGGCGGCTGCACGTACAACTATTCCTGTGCGTACACGGATTCGATTAGCTGGGCTTCGCCGAGCGAACCCCTGCCGATGATTCGAGACCCGCGTGTCGCGTTCGACATGCTCTTCGGCGCCGGTGGTACGCCGGAGGAGCGCGCTGAGCGACGTGCAATGCGCTCGAGCATTCTCGACTGGATTACGGGTGAGGTGACGGCGATGAACCGTCAGCTCGGGTCCGAGGACCGGCTCCGTATGGAGCAGTACCTCAACAACGTGCGTGAAATCGAGCGTCGGATTCAGATGGTCGAGGCGCACAACATGACCGGTGAAGAGCGGGCCATCCCCGAGGCGCCGGCAGGAGTTCCGGATTCGTACCGGGAGCACATGGAGATCATGTTCGACCTCCAGGTCCTGGCGATCCAGACCGATATGACCCGGATCATCACCTTCAAGACGGGGCGTGACTCTGAGAACCGTGTCTTCCCAGAGTCCGGTTCTGATCGGCCGTTCCACCCTGCCTCACACCACGGCGGGCGCGAGGAAGCGATTCTGGAGTTCAACAAGATCTGCCAGTACCGCGTGGGAATGCTGCCCTACCTGCTCGACAAGCTTCAAAACACGGTCGACGGAGGTACCAACCTGCTGGACAAGTCCGTCGTCATGTTCGGGTCACCCATGGCCGATGCGAACATCCACAATCACCGGCGTTGCCCGCTCATCTTCCTCGGGAAGGGGAACGGGATTCTCGAGGGCAACCTGCATCTGAAGGCCGCGGACGGAACGCCGATGGCCAACGCGATGCTCACGATGATGCAGGAGCTGGGGCACACGAACATGGAGAACTTCGGCGACAGCACCGGAGGCTTGATGCTGCGCTCGGCGGGCCGCACGACCGCTCAGGAGGTCCGGTAGCATTATGAAGCGAGGGCACTG
>Ga0181588_10001240_pt1 | contig 22764 bp, 15 predicted proteins | sample 071ome_26_FD_148607 | JGI IMG/M metagenome (GOLD analysis project Ga0181588, IMG submission 148607) | Coastal salt marsh microbial communities from the Groves Creek Marsh, Skidaway Island, Georgia - 071409BT metaG (spades assembly) | ecosystem: Environmental > Aquatic > Marine > Intertidal zone...
ACCGTCCCCTAACACGCCTCGCTTCCGGTACGCGCCTTTCGACCCCCCTCGCCGGTAAAATCGAACCCACTTCTCAATCTCCAACACTTCGCCGTTCGTCAGCGTCTCCACGTCGACGTTGCTCTCTTCTCTCTTGCCGGTTAAAAAACCTTTCGTCTGATCGGTTCCGACGAAGAAATTATACTCTTTCCCTTCGCCGTAAAACAAATCGCCGTTGCCGCCGGAAACGTCGAAGACTTCGCCCGCCACGGACAAGTAGTTTCGCTCCGGCGACGCGCGCAACCGCTCTCTCGTAAACACGAGGATTTGGCTTCTTTGTCTTCTTCCAATTTCAAATTCTTTCAACGAGAAGAACGCCAAGAGGAGAACGCCGACGACGAAAACAACGCGTGCGAAAAAGTACACCGATCGACTCGAAAACAACAACAACGCGCTCTCCTCGTCCTCCTCCGCACCCCCTCGCCGCCGTTCGGACGCAGAGCGAGAAGGAAACGTCGTCGTCGTCCTTTGTTGTTGTCGCTTTTTATGCCGACGAACGCGTTCGATTTGTTTCCGAATCGTCGCCTCTTTCCTCTTCTCGACGAGCTTCTCTCGTCGCTCGCACTCGTCTTCGTCTCTCGAAGCGGACGACGACAAACGCCGCCGACGCATCATCATCCGTCGTTGCTGCGACATCGCCGACGACGCTGGTTCGAATAAAAAAGAGTGTCGCGCGCGCGAAGGGGATGTGTGTGTCCTCCTTTTTTTGTGTGGGTTGTTGAGTAGTTGAGAGCTCTTTTTTCTCTCTCTCTCTCTCGCGCGCGAAAATAATGTGTTAATGTCGCCATCGGCTACTTTCTCTCTTCTCGTCACTCTTCTCCGTCTAAATCCGAAAGCACTCTGGATTCAAAATACGCGTTCAAAGCGATGACGGCGGCGTGCGTCACGCTCAGAGATTCTATGAGGCGTCCCATTTTGTACTCGCAAACGGAGTCGCAGGTGGCGACTTGCGACTCCGAAAGACCGTCGGCTTCGCTGCCAAAAACTAAAGCGACCGAACGCGGGTGGGTTTGGAGAAGCGCTTTGGTTCCGAAGAAGTGTTTTTGAACCGCGGTGACTGTTTGAGTAGACGACGTCTTCTCCTCTTCGTCGCTCGACATCCATCGAGAGAACGCCACGCTTTGCAAAACGGAGCCGCTGCCGCCGACTTCTTCTTCCTCGAGAAGTTCTGCTTTCAGCGCTTCCAAGCACGATCCAAGACTTTCAAACACCCTCGCGTTCCTCACTATGTGTTGCGCCCCTTTGCTGGCATTCAGACTCGCTCTAGAAATCACATCCACTCTCGGTTGCACGATCGATAAACTCTCGCACTCGAACGAGAGCATGGAACGAGCGATGGCGCCAATATTGGACGCAATCTTCGGCTCGCACAAAATCACGCGCACGTCCCTCAAAACCGCGTCGTTCCCTAAAACTCTTTGCGTCTGTAACGCTCTCCGGTCGATTCTCCCGAATTGCTTCCGCGCTTCGTTCGCGTACGACACGCGCTCCGCGTCTCTCTTCGTTTCTCTAAACTCTCGCTTTTCGCATCTGAACACGCACTCGTTCTTCTTCTTCTTATCAGTATTATTCCTCGAGCGATAAAAACACGGCGCGCAGCACGTCAGAGACGAGGAGGACATCGATCGCGAAAGTTCCACGTGCGCGCGCATCTCTTTTAACGCGCGTGTGCTTGAGCGCGCGAGAGGGTTGTGAGCGTTTTTTGCAGCGGATAAAGTTAGTTACGAGTGCTCATATTTAGGGTTTTTTTTCAAAAATCAACTTTTTCCCCCTTTTTTTTGAAAAAAAACACCACACACTCAAGGAGAAAAACGCGCTCGCGCTGTTCTTTCAACACACGCGCGCTCTCTCGTTTTCGTCGGTTCCGAGCGCAGCAGCAGCAGCAGCAGCAGCAACAACAACTGTTTTTGTCTCTCCGCTCGATTTTCTTTTGTGACATCACGCAAGAAGAGCGTTTGATCTGTGTGTTTGTGTTTTTGTATCTTGGGAAAATCCTTCTTAGAATTTTCAAATTCTTCTTCCCCTCCCGCGTCGTCGTCTTTCGTCACAAAACGGTCGCTCTCGTAAAACGAGCGGATCCGCGAGAGCAACGCGAGAGTAAAAAAAGAAACACATGTTGAAACTGAAATCGCGCGCGGTTTTAGAAACGCCGACGACTGGGTTATCTCGTCAACTTTCGAAAACGGGCATAAATGAGAGCAGTAAAGAAGACCAAGGACAGCTTTTGAAGGCGAATACTAACGATAACAATAATAATAGTAACAACGAAGCCTCTCAGCAACAAGGAGGAGGATTAGGCCCTTCGCAGAAACCGTCGATTCACAGATACCAGCCTCGATTTGCACCGTCGCAGCAGCCACCGCCGTTGCCGTATTCGCAAGATGGTTTCGACGTGGCGGATTATTGCACGCCCGCGGACCAACAGTTTGAGTTGGTCGGGAACATCGCGTACGCGAACACCAAGAATAGCGCGGGAGGAGGAGGTGGTGGCAGCGAATCTCAGCAAGGTCTGCAGCCGTTCGATAGTTGCGATGGGAAGGAAAATGGTGTGAATGGTAAGGGGTATTTTAGCTCGATTGTGCAAAACACGACAAACGGGAAACAGTTTGGCATGAGGTCGCCGGTGCCTTTGAGCCCGATGCGACACAAGAGAGCAAGGTTGGGATGCCTCGTTGATTCACCGAACGTGAGTCAGCAGATGTTGAGCGGCGGTAATTATGATTCGAGTCGTGGCGCCATGGACGTCATCAATGGAGGTGGAGGAAGTTCTGGTCCTCCTGGCTTGCGATTCCAGCAGTTATCCTCGCAGCAGATGCAGTTGACGCCGAGAGAGTCTTCGCAGCCGTTTACGATTAGCAGAGCCGGAAGTCTTCCACAAACGTGTTTGCAGTACTCGCAAGGCTGCGGCGGCGGCGGTGGCGGAAATAGAAATAGCGCGAACGCACACAACAGCATGTTCGAAGTCCCACCAATTCCCAACAGACAACAACAGCAAGTTGGTGGCTCGAACGCGACGAAGAAGGAAAAGTTGCTCCAATCGCCGCCGATATCGCGAAACGCGTTTTTACGAGACGAAGAACAAGCGAAAGAGTTACCAGGGCACAGCAGGCGAATGGCACATATCGGTAACAATAGCAATAGAGAGACGGGTAAAGAAAACGCGCAAATGCTTCGCTTTCGTTCGGAGTTTGCAGATTTAGGATTGATCGCCAAGGGCGGCTTCGGGAAGGTTTCCAGAGTCGTCCATCGATTGGACGGGAAAATGTACGCGATCAAACGCACGGAAAAGAAGTTATACGGTGAATCCGAGAAGAATGACGCGCTGAGAGAAGTTCACGCGATGGCGGCGTTATCTTCATTGAATTCACCAAACATTGTTCGATATTATACCTCGTGGATGGAGTACGACCATTTGTACATTCAGATGGAGCTTTGCGAGCGCGGCGCCGTAAAGTTTGGACCGAACGCTAAATTCACGAAGAACGAGGGCGAAGTTTTGTTAGTCGTTCGCGATGTAGCTAGCGCGTTATCTGCCGCGCACGACTCGGAGGAACGCATCGCGCACATGGATGTGAAACCGGATAATATTTTTGAATCGGAGAAGAAGATATACAAGCTAGGGGATTGGGGACGCGCGACGTCGACTTGCAGCGAGAAGCGGAGAAAGCTCATCGGTGGTGCTTCAGAAATAGATGGCGATCAGCGGTACTTAGCCAACGAAGTGTTAAACGACGACTTTTCAAACCTAGCAAAGTCAGACGTTTGGAGTCTAGGTGCGACGGCGTTGGAGTTGATGTTAGGGGAAGCGTTACCGATGAACGGCGACAAGTATCGAGCGTTGAGAGATGGACGGTCAGTGAATGAGAACTTCGAAGATTTCGGTTTGAACGAGTTTTCTTGCAGCGACGAGATGAAGGCTTTGTTGAAGTCGATGTTGGCGAAAGATCCAGAGTCGAGGCCGACGGCGAAGGAAATCATGGTGGAGTGTGAAAAGTTGCTTTGCCTGACGAGCCCGTTGGAGTCGTCGATGCTTTAAAATGGAACTTTGAAAAGTGTAGTTTGCTGTTTGAGTTGTAAAAAAGAGACTTGTATACTATTATCATACACGTGATAATCAGCGCGACACAAAGATGCGGATATAACTGATACATAATATATGTACAAACACTTACAGTGCTACTAAATCGTAATGCGCGTCTTGTAATCGCGACTACCGAATGCAAACGAATTGCCACACGCGATGCGCACGCGCTCTGGTGTACACGGTAAATCTAAACTGAACACTTTTTCTTTTTCATTCTCACATTCGTCTTCTTGTCTCGCGTAATAGATCGCGTCTTTCACCGCGAAATATACCGAGTTTCCAAGTAAAAATGGTGGTTCGCCGACGGCTTTGGAACTTTGCACCGCTCTCGGATTCTTCGAATCGTGCAGTAAAGTAACGTTGAATTCCTCCGGAACGTCGTTCGCAGTTGGAATTTTGTACGTCCCGGGTCCTCTCGTAAAATTCACGCCATCTTTAATCCACCTGTGACCGTTTTTCGAATCACCGTATTTCAACTCTTCCAATAAAATCCAGCCTAAACCTTGCGCAAACCCGCCTTCGACTTGACCGATATCCAACGCCGGGTTGATTGAGTCGCCGACATCCATGACAAGATCAGTGCGTAAAACGTTCACGTCGCCAGTTAAGCAATCAACTTCGACTTCTGAGCAAGCAGCTCCGTACGTGTAGTAATTGAACGGTTCACCTTTGCCTACGGACCAGTCCCAGTTTAGATTTTTCGTGACGTGCCAACCGTGAGCGGAAAGATCGATGCGTTGGAAATAAGCCGAGTTGACGACTTCTTTAAACGTTGCGTCTTTACCCATCTTCTCTCGAACTGGCTTCAGGCGTTCCATAATTTGTAAACACGCGTCTTGTGTCGCGTCGCCGTACATATCCGAACTCGCCGAGGCAGCTGTCGGGGACGCGTTCGGTACTTTTTCCGTGCTCGTCTCGAGGACGTGGACGTCTTCGAAACGAACGCCCAAGTTTTTCGCGGCGATTTGAGCCACTTTTGTAAACAATCCTTGACCCATTTCGACACCACCAATGGACACACCCACGGTGCCATCTAAATAGACATTCACGAGCGCACCAGCTTGATTCAAAAATAAAGCTGTAAATGCGATGCCAAACTTGGCCGGCGTCGCGGCGAAGCCTCTTTTTTTGTATTTACTCGTCTGATTAAACGCTTCCACCGCTTTCCTTCGATCCGCAAAAGACGCTTCGCACTTACGCTTCAACTCTTCCCAGCAACTCCGAACCTGGCAATCAATGAGCTTCTGTCCGAAATGCGTGATATCGCCTTCGTGATACAAATGATTTTCTCTAAATATATCAGGAGCGATATTTAAATGACGCGCGACGTCGTCCAAGACGGATTCACCAATCATGATACCTTGCGGACCCCCAAATCCTCGAAACGCAGTGTTTGAAGGTAAATTTGTTTTGCAACAGTACCCTTCAGCACGCAAATTTGGAATGTTATACGCGGAATCTACGTGGAAGAGTGCCCTGTCGAGCACGGATGAACTCAAATCGAGCGAATTACCGGCGTTGTTATAAATCTTCACATCAAGCGCGAGTATCTTCTGACTTTTCACATCAAAAGCCACCTTCCAGTCGCCTCGAAAACTGTGTCGATGGCCAGTAATTTGCATATCCACGTCGCGGTCTAAAACTAAGGACACGGGTTTGCGCAAGCAGTACGCCGGTACAGCAATGGCGACGTTCATGAATCCCGATCGCGACTCTTTCCCTCCGAAACCGCCACCTAGACGTTTCGCTTTACACGTGACTTTATTTCGAGAGAAACCTAAGCAATCCGCGATGTACGCTTGATGCTTCATCGGGCACTGCGTCGATGAAATCGTGATCACTTCGTCGTTGTCGGTAACTTCCACCACGCACGCGTTCGGTTCGAGGTAAAAGTGTTCTTGACCGCCGACTCGCGTGGATCCAGAGATTATTTGAATGCCATCAGAGCTCTTTTCGTTCTCGTTTGTAAAAAAGTCGTCGACATTTCCAGATTGCAAAACGTGCCCGAGAAATCCTTTCATGCCAATCATTTCGTCGGTGTAATAGGATTTCTTCGCGATAGCGTCCTCGATGGACAAAATCGGTTCGAGTACCTCGTATTCGATTTTCACCGCGTCCGCGGCTTTCAGCGCTATCGCTCTCGTTTCCGCGACGACGACACCGATGACTTGACCAACGCACGTAACGTATTCCGTAGCGAAAATTTCCTCGTCGTGTGCAATCGGACCGATGCTATTGGTCCCATTTTTAGGAATATCTTTAGCGGAAAAGTACCCGAGTACACCTGGAATACTTTCCACGGCGCTGGAGCTATCAACGGAGAGAATCTTTCCGTGCGCAATCGTAGATAAAACCAAAGCGGCGTGAACGCAACCCTCAGGTTTTGCGGCGTCGTCGCAGTATATAGCTTCACCAGTTGCCTGTATGTGCGCGGATTTGTGCGCCAAAGGCTGTCCGACGATTTCGCCGTTTGGTTTTTTCGTAAAATATTGTGCGCCGGACACCACCGATTGTCGCTCGTTTCGTCCGAGCGAGGAAAGTTCATTTTGTTGAAGATCGTATAACAACGAGGAAGTGCTCACGACAGTCCTCAAATCGCTCACGCAATGTAGGAAAAATTTAAATGCGAAGGATTTCGCGAGCGTTGTTCGATATTGCGACATTCCTCCGGGTGCGCTTTCGTCCACAAAACATTCTTTCTCGACTGCGTTCATGAGAAAATCCAGCGTTTCTTTCGTCATGTGTTTCCCGACCATGCCGCCCGCCGTCTGAGAACAGAAAATCGTTTTGAAACTCAGGCCTCCGAAACCGAGAGAAAAATCCAAACATTCACCGGTACTCGTGTCGAAAAGTGCACGAGCTCCGCACGTGACGATAGCGATATCGTCTTCGCGCCTGTGCGATTGTTTGTATTCGTGAAAATACTCTTTGGTTGTCGTCGCGGCAATTCCAGTGGTGTAGTCGGCCTCGTCAAACGCCTTCAATTCGACTTGTTTCAAGATTTCATCAGGCCTCAAATCGACTTTTCTATACGCCAAGAAAAAATCTCTCGCTTTGACGTATCGGTCTCCGCCTTTTTTGGACGTGACGACAAACATGGCGTCTAACGCCAACCATATTGGGTTCAAATCCGAAATCGGCGAGCCGGTGACGATGTTCCCGCCAAGCGTAGAGACGTTTCGAATTTGCCTCCCGGCGAACCATTTCAACTGTTTGGCAATAGCTCTGAACCTTTCCACTCGAGAAGCATCTTCGCTGCTACACGCGTGCTCTAAATCAGAGAGCGAAATAGCCGCTCCAAACACAGCTTCGCCATTATCGAAATTCAAGCTAATTCTGTCGAGTTCTTGAATCGTTTTCCCGGCAACGTGAATGCGTCTCGGATAAAGCGCTTTTTTGAACTTGATTTCAACGCCAATTTCCGTATTTCCGCAGACAATCTTTGATTCATTTCCGGGATACGCGTCTCTCAAATCCAGAAGCTCTTTTAAACTCGTCGGTCGATGCCATTTCACGCCGTCGTTGTGCACTGGATCCGTTATCGCGTCTCCGCCTTGAAACGCGAGCGAAAGAACCTGTCCGCCGGCTTCTTCTTTCGCGCGTCGCTTTAATTCAACAGGAAACAATGGTTCTTTAATTGCATTCTCTGCGCCGTTGTCTGCGCTAATGTTTTCACCACTGTTCTCCTGTTCAGACTTCACGTCAACACCACATCCGTTCGTGCACGGTTGTCCCGTGCTCGCGCAGATAGGTACCGTCCCATCTGAAACCTTTGCGGCTTTCTTGAACGCGTTTGAAATGTCCCCGTCGATGGTCTCTTGCGAATACACTTTATTCTCCACGAACGCGTCCACGAACCCTTTCAAAATTGGCCTGTACCCGGTACATCTGCACAAATTCCCAGATAGTGCCTCCTCGATGTCGTGCGCGGATAATTTCCTCTCTTCCTTATTCTCCTTCTCGCCGCCACTACTACCGCTATTACTACTCTTACTACTCCGCGCGTTTAACAACAACGCGTACATCGACATGACAAAACCAGGCGTACAAAAACCACACTGCGAACCGTGCGCGGACGCGATCGCCATCTGCACGGGATGCATGCCATCTCTCAAATTCCCGAGACCTTCCACGGTAATCACGTGGAATCCCTCGAACGCGTACACCGGCGCTAAACACGCGTTCACCGCTTTGTGCGAGTACGTAAACTCGTCCGCAATTTTATCGTAACGAACCGAGGACGCGACGACGGTGCACGCGCCGCACCCGCCTTCGCCGCACCCGAGTTTCGTTCCCGTCAGTCGTAATCCTGTTTTTTATACGTGCACGCGTGCGAGAAGAAAAAGAGAAGAGAAAAGACGCGGTGAGTGGAGGAAACGTTTCACTCTCAGAAAGCGCGTCGTTTCAACGAACAAACGAAACAAAAATTGAAACGTGAAACAAACCTCGCAAAAACTCCAACAACGTCGTCTCCCCGATGCCATCTCTCAGCGCGTGTCGTTTTCCGTTCACGTACACGCACGGGGTGGAAGAGAATTTCTTCTCTTTCGTTTCGTCGTTGTCGTCGTCGTCTTCGACGTCGTTTCCGCCGCGATTCATAATTTTTCTCACTAGTGACGTTCGTGAAAGGTCGTTACTCCAACTCAAGTTATACGTTTAGGGTCTCGTACTTTTTTTTTTTTGTTCTCCGAACTACCAAAACGGACCTACCACAGTCTCTATTTTTGTACTCAGTTACGCACTCTGAGAGTACGCACCCTAGTGCATAAATTTAACTCGAAAAAAAGTACAAACCGTCTCTCACGTGTCACTCTCCTGAAGCGCTTTTGCTCTCTCGTTTTGGATATATCTCGAGAGCTGAAACGCATCGTCACATCAGATAAATTTGAACGCGCGCTCGTCCGTCGTAAAACACACGAACACCGCGCAAACAATCAAAACGCTTCTTCTCACGATGGCGATGAGACAAGCCTCTAAGCGCCTCTTCGCGGCGCACTCGTCTCTGGCGAGAGTTTCGGAGACGAGACCTTCTTCCTTTGCGGGTGTCGGTTTGGTGATTGGAACGACTAATCAATCCAACGTCGTTTCCAAGAGACACTACGCGGACGACAGCAACTTGAAAAAGACCGCGCTGTACGATTTCCACGTGAAACACGGGGGAAAGATGGTTGAGTTCGCTGGTTTTTCGATGCCGATTCAATACAAGGATTCCATCATGGAAGCGACGCAACATTGCCGAACGAAAGCGAGTTTGTTTGACGTGTCCCACATGCTCGGGTCGTCTTTTAAAGGGAAGGACGCGGTGAAGTTTGTGGAATCCATCACCGTCGCGGACGTGAAAGGTTTAGCCGACGGCACCGGAACCTTGTCTGTGGTCACCAACGATGAAGGTGGGATCATCGACGATACCGTCGTCACGAAGGTGAACGACGAGTGGATTTACGTCGTCTTGAACGCCGGTTGCGCGGACAAAGATAAAGCGCACATCAACAAACACTTGGCTAAGTTCGATGGCGATTGCAAATTCATCGAGCACTCGGACAGAAGTTTGTTCGCGTTGCAAGGACCGAAGGCAATGGAGACGTTGCAAAAGTTGACCGACGCGGATTTGAGCAAGTTATACTTTGGCATGTTCAAAGAGATGACGGTGTCCGGACAACCGTGCTGGGTGACGAGAACCGGTTACACCGGCGAGGACGGTTTTGAAATCTCCGTCCCGGTCCCGGGGACGTTGAAGTTAGTCGAGGACTTGGTCGCAGACGAGAACGTCCGTTTGTGCGGTTTGGGCGCCAGAGATTCCTTGCGTTTGGAAGCTGGTTTGTGCTTGTACGGCAACGATTTGAGCGAAGAGACGACGCCGCCGGAAGCCGGTTTGACGTGGACCATCGGTAAAGCGAGAAGAGACACGTTCTCCTTCCCGGGTGGCGAAAGGATTCGCAAACAAATCGAAGAGGGTGTCCCGCAAAGAAGAGTTGGCTTTGAGTTCTTGGAGAAAGGCGCGCCGGCGAGACAACACTCCAAAATCTTAGACATGGACGGCAACGAAGTGGGCGAGATTTCCAGCGGCGGCTTTTCCCCGGTGTTGGGTAAGAACATTGCCATGGGCTACGTCCCCAAAGCGTTGGCCAAGGCGGGCACTGAAGTGCAAGTCGAAACCAGAGGTAAAAAGACGAAAGCCGTCGTGAAGAAGATGCCGTTTGTCAACACGACGTATTACAAACCGTAATGCTATTTTTTTTTAGACAAGAAAGAAGTGGAGAAGGTGAAAGAAGAGAGTCAGATTCGCGCGGGCAAAAAGATATAAGAATTTAGAGAGAGAGAGAGAGAAGGAAGGCACGAGCTACATCTTTGTTTTCGAATTTAAATCCACCCACTACATGTTGCTGTTGTATGTATTTCGTTCGCTATCGATATAATATTCACATCCTATTATTTCCGTCGGCGCGGCCACTTCTTGCGAATGTGAGCAAGGTTTCAAAAAGTGCTCACAAAAAATTTGAAAAAAGAGAGTGAAACACACGCGCGCGCTTTCGCCAAATAATTTCTCTTGATAAAGAAGAACGCCGCACGCAAAACGCGCGAGGACTTTAATAACAAGAAGAAGAAGAGGAAGAATGATGGCGAACGAAACGGTCGCGACGCTCTCCGAGCGGTTCATCCATTTGTCTTTGCTGGATGAACCTTTGCCGGAAGAGACGTCTCTTTCGGAAGATCAAGCGTTTGCGTTGGAAAAGATTTTAAGTGGTGAAAACTGCTACGTGTATGGACCCGGGGGGACGGGAAAGTCGGTGCTTTTGAAAACCGCGGTGAAAAAGTTACGGGAGGAGATGGATAAAACGGTCGCGGTGACCGCGACGACGGGCATTGCCAGTGAAGCGATCGATGGCGTGACCATACATTCGATAGCAGGGTGTGGAGTCGTAAAAAACATACACTTTCTTGGGAGAGGCTTAAAAGATGTGCAGAGAGAAGCGATTATGAAATACGACGTCTTATTCATCGACGAGATTTCGATGCTGAGTGGAGAGATGTTCGATCGATTGAGCGAACATTTCGGGATCGTTCGAGAGAACCCGACGCAGCCGTTTGGTGGGATGCAAGTGGTGGTATTCGGCGACTTTCTTCAACTCCAGCCGATCGAACAGTTGAAGAGTCGAAACTTAAATCTGAAGGCGGTATGTCCAGCACTGATGCTTGACCGAGGGTTATGTTTTCAATCGTTCACTTGGGACATGTTAAACTTTACGTTTTGCGAGCTCAAGACTGTGTTTCGACAGGAAGATGAGACGTTTGCAAATTTGTTGTCGCGCGTGCGAAGAGGAGAGCAAGATGCTGGGAGAGAGATTATAAAGTACGTGGCGTCGCAAGGAACTGGAACCGATGATGATGATCAACATTTTGAGATGAAACTCACATGCACGAATAAGGAAGCAAACGAGTTCAACAAAAAGAAATTGGCGGAATTTCAGACCGAGGAGTTTATTTATGAAGCAGTTGATAGCGTACTGCCATGTGTTGATGAAACCCACAATCGATACGAATCATATTGTGAAAGTTTGAAAGACAACTGGCGATTTTTGAAAGGACAGATGCGAGCAGAGGAGAAAGTCACGCTTAAAGTCGGATGCGAAGTGATGATGTTGATCAACACGTCTGTGCTAGAAACTAACGGTAGCGAAAGTGAGGAACGACGGCTAGCAAATGGCTCCCGAGGTACGATTATAAAATTCGATCTTCCCGACGAGGTGGCGATGAATTCGCACATCGAGAAGCTCGAAAAACAAGAAGACACCAACCAGCGAGATCTCGATTTGCTGAAAAATCAGAGAGAATGGGTACGGACAAAGCAAAAAAAAATCCCGTACGTTTTGTTCAGAGGTTTTCAGGAAGCCGTTCCAATATTTCCGATGGAATTTTCCTTCGATTCCGCTGGATTGGGGAAAAATATCCGCTTTCAAATTCCAATCAAGTTGGCGTTTGCAATTACGATTCACAAGTCCCAAGGGATGTCGTTAGATTCGTGTTTAGTTGATGCATCGAACACATTCGCGGAGGCCCAGGTATATGTCGCTCTTTCGAGATGCCGTTCAGCGACGGGTTTGCGAATAGAAAAATTGAAGCCGAGTGCAATCAAGGCGCCTCGCGCCGCGCTTCAATTTTACGACAACCTCAACGACCCGACTAAGCCTCCTAATGTACACAAGTGGTGGCAAGACTTTCCGAAGTGCACGACGAAAGAACGAGCCGCAATCAAAGTTTTGCGTCAATATTACGAACCACTTAAGGAAGAATATCCGAACGGTTCCTTTTCGGAATACCTCTCCGTGCGAAACGATCGCATGAGGAAACGAGCGTCTGACGAGCAACTCGGAACAGTTCCCGGTTGGAGTTGTGAGGCGTGTGGTAACAAGAGGGAATATTCGCTCGAGTGCTGCTTTCTCGCGAGAGAACAAGTGAAAAGAGACATCGATGAAAACGTATTCGCGTCTTGTTCGCAACGGCGAAACAGCTCGAGCTCGGGTCAGGGCATGACGAGCGTAGATACAAGAAACGAAGATATCACGCCGTCGACGAGGAGGAGGGCAAGGTCAGACGACGACGACGACGACGAAGCCGATGAGCGAGAGAACAAACGTCTGCACGTGGAGAATGAAAACCTACAGTTGGAGAATGGAAGAATACGGCTGGAGAATGAAAAACTACAGTTGGAGAATGAAAGAAAACGGCTGGAGAATGAAAAACTACAGTTGGAGAATGAAAGAAAACGGCTGGAGAATGAAAAACTACAGTTGGAGAAGGAAAACCTACAGCTCCAAATCCAAAAAGGAGCTCAAAAAGGAGCTCGCAGAGCTTGAAATAGGAAACGAGTAGCTGCCGCCAAATCTCCCTCGCGTTTGTAATTTCACGCGAGCTTCATTCCCAACGTATTTTAGTAACCCGGGAAACAATATCCGCAGTGAGCTTAAGTCGTGTGATAACGTCCATCATCATAGTTTACCGCCAAAATTCAAAATTTTTTTCTCTCTCGTCGCCTCACTTTTTGAAAGTTTCATGTCGTTCTTAGTAAAGACGACGACAACCACTTCTCCAACCACTGCTCTTCTCATCGAGCGCATCATCGCGTCGTCTCCTTTTATCGCGTCAACAACAACAACAACGTCCCGTAAAACGATGTCTGCTTTATCTCGCGCGGGGTTGCCTTCTCATTTAGTATGCGCCGCGACGACGACGCCAAAGAACAACGCGCGCGTCGTCGTCGTCGGTTCTCCATCGATCAATCGCTTCAACATCAACACCGCTCGAGGCGACCAAGTGCGAACGTACGCGTTCGGCGCGAGGAAAGCGCCGAAAGGGCAGCTTCCCGAGCGCGAACCAACCATGGGTTTAGATCCAGAGAACGCGCAGGCGAAGGTACAGAGTACAACGACATTTTTGCGTTTGTGTTAGATTTCAAATCCGATCTCTCTTCTCTTTTTTTTTCCCGGGAGAGATATTTTTTTCAAACTTTTGCGCTTCTTCTTCTTCTTCTCTCGCTCGCGCGCGATGACGATAGACGTGGACGTCACGTCACACTCGCGATGAAAAGCATTCGCTCACCTTCATCTTCTCTCTCTCGCGCGCGTTTGAAAACAAATAATGTAATAAAACAGAAAAAAGCGCTCGAGCGCGTTCTCGGCGAAATCGACTCGACGTTCGGTAAAGGTTCCATCATGAAGTTAGGCTCCGCCGGGCAGGCGAAAGTGGCGACGTTCCCGTCCGGGGCGATGACGTTGGATATGGCCTTAGGGGGAGGGTTACCGAGAGGTAGAATCGTGGAAATTTACGGTCCGGAGTCGTCCGGGAAGACGACGTTGGCCATGCACGCGATGGCGGAGATGCAAAAGTTGGGCGGGACGGTGGCTTTAATCGACGCCGAGCACGCGTTCGATCCGGACTACGCGAAGAGGTTGGGATTGAACGTGGACGATTTAGTCGTGTGTCAGCCGGAAACCGGAGAAATGGCGTTGGAAGTTGTGGATACGTTGGTTCGTTCCGCCGCGGTGGATTTGATTTGCGTGGATTCCGTCGCCGCGTTGGTGCCGAGATCGGAAATCGAAGGCGAAATTGGTATGGTCCAAGTCGGCGCGCACGCGAGGTTAATGTCGCAAGCGTTGAGAAAGATTAACGTAAACGCGGCGAAGGCGAACACGACGATTTTGTTTTTGAACCAACTTCGATCGAAGGTTGGTGTGATTTATGGAAACCCGGAAGTTACCACGGGTGGTAACGCGTTGAAATATTACTCCTCGGTGCGTTTGGACATTCGCAGAAAAGAAGTCATCAAAGGTAAAGCGGGCGAGGACGATCTCGGGACGAGAGTGAAAGTGAAAGTGGCCAAGAACAAGGTCGCGCCGCCGTATAAAGTAGCCGAGTTTGACATGCTTTTCGGCAGAGGTATTTCTAGCGAAGGATGCGTCTTTGACGTCGCGGAAGCTACCGGCGTCATCGAAAAGAAAGGCTCGTGGTATTCCTTCAAAGGCGAGCAGTTGGGCCAAGGTCGCGAGAAAAGTTTACTCGCCGCGAAAGAGAAAGAGGGGCTATACGAAGAGATTGTTCGATTGACGCGAGAAGCGATCGCGGCAAAAATGGGTTCGATGACTGGCGAACAAATGTCGTCGTCTGAAGGTTCCATGGACGAAGACGATGAGGACATGTTCGAAGAGGAAGAAGACGAAGAGGCCACCTCCAACGTCGCCGCTCGCTAAGAAACGACAAGCACACTTTTAGAATTACTTTCTTGTAAACTACTATATTACTCATCTTCTACAAACTCTAAAAATCTCTCGTGTATCGCTCCGCGTCCGCGCCTTCGCGAAAGGAGGCGTCTCCTAACATTGTCTTTGCGTCGAGAATCTTGTCCGCTCGAGACACTCGTCTTTCGTTGTACACGTCCCATCCGTCCAATTCTCTCAACTCTTCGATGGTGACTTGATTTTGTTTCAGAGACAGCTCCGAGAGCCGCTCGCAATCGCGTAAGACTACGGCGGGTATGCCTTTCTTATCTATTCTATTTCCGTCTAAAATGAGCGATTGTAAACTCTTCATGTTTCTAAACTCGTTTGGAATCGCGCTTACTCGCGCGTTGTTGGCGAGATTGATGTGCGTCAGCGTCGTCTCGCTGCCGACAAAGTAGTGCGCGATTGAATCGCAAATTTGGTTTCCACTCGCGTCGAAGCTTTGTAATGGAGGAAGAGCTTTGAAAAAACTCGAAGAGAAGGACGTTATTTTATTGTTCGAAATCTTTAGCTGTAACGGAGATCTCGTTTTTACTTCTTCGTTGACTTCTTCGTTTTCTTCTTCTCCTTCTTCTTCCGCGGCGGAACTGTTGGACGTGATTTCAATCGCGCCACTCAGATTGTTGTTGCTCAAATCTAAATACTTCAGAAACTTGAAGTTTGCAAAGAGCATTTTGAAATCAAACCCGGCGCTTTCGATGTTGTTGTTGCACAGCGATATTCGGGTGATGTTTCGCAGCGCCGGCAACGTAAAAACTACACTCGGGACGCGCGCGATTGCGTTTGAACTAAAGTCAAACACTTTTATTTTCGCATCTGCGTTCAAAGCTTCCAAAGCCGCGATCGGCAACGCGTCCAGTCCTGAATTTTGCGACGAACAGATTCCCGTTTTCTCCCACACGGTGCCAAAACCGCCCGAACGTTTTTCACTTAGTATCGAGCTCTTTTCCGCGGTAACTTTACTCTTCCTTTCCATCATCTTCTCCATAGCCTCTCTTCTTCGCTTCTCCGCCATGGAACTCGCCATCGCCGCGCCCGCAGAGACCGTTTTGGTTATCGTCGTCGTCGTCGCATTCGAACCGTCGAGCAACATGCACGTCACCTTATCCCCTTTAATCTTCTTCGCGACAACCTCCGAAAATATCTTCTTCCCGTCGTCGCTCGCCGTCATCGTCTGTCCGCCGACGATGAGCTTCATCGTTCGTTTCAGCGCGTTTGACTTTTCACTGAGCACAGTAAACACGTCCTCGACCGTGGACGAATCCCAGTCGACGTCAAACTCGTACCGGTCTTTGTTTCGCTTCACGAGAAGTGAAAGGGGTCTGCTTTTTTCTTCTCCTCCTCGTCGTTGTTCTTGGTCAACACCGTCGTTCATCGTAATAATCGTTTATTCTCCTTCTTCTCCTTCTTCCATCGTCATCTTCTTCTTCCTCGCGGCATCTTTGCACGGATCGCACGTCACCGCGTCCAGAACTTCCGGTCTGTTGCACGAGCACTTCTCTCCGCACGTGCACCCTTTAAATCCACACATTGGATTCGAACATCGTCCGTCTTTGCACGCGTCTTTGTTCTCCTCGTAAAACGCGTCTTTCGCCTCTTGCAACAGCACCTTCTTCTTCGACGACGCGTCTTCGTCTTCGATTTCTTCTTCTTTCGACATCTATCGATCTTTCTCTCTCTCTCTCTCTCTCTGTGCGTATCTCTGTCTGTGCGCGTTGATGTGATGAAAATATCGCATCGACGACACATTTTTTTCCCCGCAGCGGCAGAACTTTCTTCACGACGCGCTCGCAAACCCGCGCTCTTCGTAACAAATACGCACACGTAAACAATAATAATGGGAGGCGTTCTATCCGTCCCGGGGGGTAGTTCTGGTCCAGCGGTGGAAGACGTCGTGTCGCTCGCGAAATCGTCCGTGCCGTACACGATTCCGTTGCCCGTGAACGAGGTACGTCGTGACTTTTCTCTTTTCTCTTTCGCGCGGCGCGCATCAATCCGCGCATCTCACTCACGACGACGACATCAAACGCGCTCTTCTCTCTCTCTCTCTCTCTCTGTTTCCATTTTTACGTAAACACACATAAACGACAGAACAACACGAAGGTGTATTTCGACTTGAAACTGTCCAACGACCGCACGTTCGAGCGTCTCGGACGCGTCGTGATCGAGCTGAAAGAAGACGCGTGTCCGAAAACGGCGGAAAACTTCAAGCAACTGTGCACCGGAGAGAAAGGATTCGGCTACGAAGGAAGTCGTTTCCACCGGGTGATTCCAAACTTCATGTGCCAAGGAGGAGATTTTACGAACGACAACGGCACGGGCGGGAAATCGATATACGGTCGAAATTTCCCGGACGAGAACTTTGATTTACCGCACAACGGTCCGGGGATTTTGTCCATGGCGAACGCCGGTCCGAACACGAACGGGTCGCAGTTTTTCTTGTGCACGGTGGCGACGCCGTTTTTGAACGGGAAGCACACGGTTTTCGGCCAAGTCGTCGAGGGTTACTCCGTGGTGAAAGCGTTAGAATCGGTCGGGTCGCAATCCGGCGCGCCGTCGTACGACGTGTTCATCGATAAGTGTGGCATCGTCGCATCTTCTTCTTCTTCTTCTGGCGCCGCCGCGGGAGGAAGAAGAAGAGGAGGAGCGAGTTTGAAAAACGTCCGATCCAAGCGCGGCGTCTCCGTCCCGGCGTCCACCTCCTTCTCCTCCTTCTCCTCTTCTCGAAGAAACGCTTCCTCGGCGGCGACCAAGTTCTTACGAAAGGCGTCCTCCTCCTCTTCGAGTAGTAGGTCTCTTCGCGGTGCGGCTGCCGCCTTGTGCGCGGCGGCGGCTTCTTCCGTGGTCGTTTAAACGCGTCGTATTATAATACGATTTGATCGACGCGTCCGTCGTAGAAAATACTATGTCATATGTAATAATTCTTCTTGTCGTGCTTAGTGCTCACAAAATTTCTTTTTTTTTCGTCTCTCTCTCGAGCGTTTTTTTCGCCTCATTTTTTCCTCGAGAGAGATTTCGTTGCACGCTGTTCTCTCTCCTCTCTCTCCGTCGGACTCTATTCTTCTTCTGCGTTCGTCGGTTCGACGGCTACGACGAGCGTTCGTCGTCGTCGTCGCGCCGTCGTCGTCGTTGGGGCGTTCTTTTTCTTCTTCTTCTTTCAAAATTAACAACTGCAGCGTAGTTTCGAGAGGAGGAGCGGCGTCGAGATTTTCTTCTTCTTCTTCTTCTTCTTTTTCTTCTTCCCGTTTCATCTCGCGAAGAAGAGCGACGACGACGACGACGACGACGCGAGGTTTTGGAGGCGACGAAAAGGAAGAAGAGGAGAAGAAGAAGAAGACGATGTCTACTCCTCCGCGCGCGCTCTCGCTCTCGCGCTTATCCAACGAGAACCACGAGCCACACGAGACGACGAGAGAGGAAGAGGAGGAACATTTACAAAAAGTAGCCGAGGAAGATTTGAAGGACTCGAATTTTGTGAGAAACGATGAGGATACTAACGATAAGAACGGGACCACGACGACGGCGACGACGACAACGACATTATCGGGAAAGGAAGAGTATTGGGCGCCTCTGAACGAGGACATTTCGAAGCTGCACATCGCGGACGGCGTCGCGCTCGAGGCGAAGGTGTACGGAGACGAAGACGCGCCGGTGCAAGTCGTCTGGGGACACGGGCTAGGATCGTCCATGACGAACGAGGATAAGGAGTCTTTATGGAATTTCTGGGACGTGCGCGAGAGAGGGGACGTGTCCGGGACGGCGACGACGACGTGCGACGAAGAAGGCGACGCGAGCGACGGCAGCGAAAGCGAGGAGGATTTAGAAAATTTAAAAGACGAAAAAGTGAGAATCGTGCGATACAACGCGAGAGGACACGGATATTCTTCACCGGCAGAGACGAGCAGTCAGGCAAAGTGGGAGAACATGGCGGCGGATATGTTAAAAGTGGCCAACTTGAAACAACAAACGAGAATTAGTAAGAAAACCGGGAAAGAAAAGAAACAAAAGTTGATATTAGGTGGCGCGTCTATGGGCGCTGCGGTGACGCTGCACGCAGCCGTGCAACGAGGTGACGTCGTACCAGATGGACTCGTGCTGGTCATACCGCCGACGATTTACGAACAGAGGAAAAAACGAGAAAAAAATTTGAAGAAGAAGGCGTTGGAAGGACCGCCGCCGCCGCCGAGGTTGAGGAAACCGCGACCGATTTTCGACGGCGAGCCGGAGGAGGTGTACATCCCCAGAGCGACGGTAGAGTTGGGCATGCGAGACGAGTCGTACGTGGCTGTTTCCGTTGGCGCCGCGCAATCGAATTTACCTCCGCCGGAGGAGATTTCCAACGTCATGGCGAAAGTGCCGTGTTTGCTCCTGGCGTGGGATTGCGGCGATAAGACGCACCCGCTGAAGAGCGCGGAGGAGTTGAAAAAACTGCTTCCGCACTGCGAAATGCACGTGGCCAAGACTTTAGAGGACACCGAACAGTGGCCAAGGATGATTCGAGACTTTATTCGAAGCATTTCGAGGTCTTCGGATAATTTTTCGGGGACGCCGATTCGGGGATACAACAACAAAAATACATCCGCCGGCGGCGGCGGCGGGGACGAGACGGAGGTGACCACAACGGATTGGGATACGACCGATCACGATCGGTATTAATAATAGTAGTTGTTTAGAATATATATATACTACCGCAACAGAAATGCAGCATGATGAAAGCGCTAATAATGGGGCAAAAAAGAAAATTTTGATTTGTTTTTTCCTCTTGTTTAGTATATATATTATTTTTTGTCTGTGCCGTGAAAAGTCTCGCATATTTTAAATCTTCTTTTTTCCTTCATAAAATAGAAGACGAAAGAAAGAAGTCAACGCGCTTACACACACAAACTGCGCCCGCGCGTTCGTGCTTTTCGAAGAGAGAAGAAATGAAAGAAGCGCGTGCATAGCATTCGGGCGCGATACGATCATGCCGCCGAAAAAGATGGTGCAAGGACCATTCTTGTTTCAGAAGAAGAAGAAAGAGGAGGAGGAGGAGGAGGAGGAGGAGGAGGAGGAGGAGGTCATAATGCTCGGCGACTCGACGACGAGCGACGGCCCGTCGAGCGGAAGCTACGTGCCGAGCGACTCCGTGAGTAATCCTTTGGGTGGCCAAAACGTTGATAGCGTCAAAACGCCTTCTGCGACGATGGGACTCAGAAAAGAGGAGGAGGACACGAAGAAGAAACCCGTTGAAGGAGAGAAAAAAGGAGGAGGGAAGAGAAAGAAAGGTGGAGTTGGCGCGAAGACGAAGACGAGCGCGGAGGAGATGGTTATGTCGTCGCCGGATTCTGCGGAGAAGAAAAGAGCTGAGCGCGGTAAGAAAGCGAAAGGAGACGACGACGACAGCGACTTCGAGATGACGGAGAAGAAGTTGGGAGTGGCGGGCTCGAAAAGCGGCGTTTCGAAGACGCCGGCGAGGAGAGCTGCGTTGGCAGTTGAGCCAAAGAAAACGAAGAAGGCACCGGCGAAGAAGGTGATGAATACTTCGACGAAAGCGCCGACAAAAGGTGATCTTTGGACGGGACCGGAAACAAAAGCGTTGATTGCCATTCGCGAAGAAGTTTTAATCGAGTGCGTGGTTGACTCGAACTTCCTCAATGAGAATATCCCAAGCAGAGTTCAGAAAAAGGCAATGAACGAGCCGGCATTGAGAGCCCGAACGTCCAACCAAAGAGGTATGCAAGATCGTTTGAAAACATTAAGAAACACGATTATAATACCTTATGTGTTGGGAGAAATTGACAAAAAAAAAATGAAGGACAAACTGGAATTTGAGAGTGACGAAGATGTCGAAACGTTTGTTGTCCAGTTTCAACTGGAGTTTGCTCTGGACGTTTTTCAAAACAAGACTATTGACGACGCGGAAAAAGAAGACTATCTTGTTAGCGCTCGAAAATACGGCCCATTCGGACAAAAGGGAAATCGAAGAGAAGACGCAATCGCTTTTTTGCTCGATCGTAAAGCCATACTCGATTCAACGCGCAAAGCGGAGCTCACCACCACGAACGAAGGCAAAAAGGAAGAGTCTGATATTTTGTGGTATGAAGAGATACCAGCCAAGAAAGGAAAAGACAAGCGAGACAGATTTTTTAAGGACATCATCGGTCGAACTTACGAGGGCGCTGTGAAATTCACTCCGAAATTTCATCAAATGAACGAGAATTTTAACAAGTGGAGTTCAAAGTGCTTATCCTTGGCAGAGTTGGAGTGCAAACGAGAAGGGATGGTGAAAGTCTTTCGCGAAGCAAAAAAGGCTCAAGCAAGATACACGAAAAAAGAAGTCAACGAAAAAGATGAAGAAGGTAAGGAAATCGAGGAGACGATCGAAACGTTGGATGAAGCGAGACGCGTAAAGAAAGAAGAGTGCATTCGCTTCGTGTGGAAATTCTACGAGGCGGCGAGTTATGATTTCGAGAAGGCGAAGCATAATCTCGACGTAGCCTGGGAAATGGAAAAAGGGGATCCAAAATTTGACGCCAATAAGATTCCCAAGGAAGCACTGAATAAAGTTCGCTTGTACCAAGAAATCATGGTAAACGTGTGCAAAGACGAAGAAGGTGAAAAAGGCGAAGAGCTAAAAAATCAAGTGTTTGAACTTATTGTAAAACTTTTCAATCGAACGGTGGATGTTTTTGAATACGAGACGCGAAAAGAGATGAACGCAATCGTCGAGGAAAACGAAACCTACGAAAACATAATTAATCGTGACGATGTAAAGGCTGGTCTTGCAAGATTAAGAGAAAGAAAGTTGACCATGAGCCGAAGAGGCACGTCAAGAAAGGAGTGAACTCGCATGCGAGTGAGTATTCAATTATAAACAATTTTTTGAAATAAAAAAGACACAAACAGAGACACGGAGACATTAACACCCTTCTCTTTTCTTCTTATTTTCTCATCCATATTAGCATTTTTCCCAAAACGTTGCCGCTGCTTGCACGTATTTCTTCACTTTCTCTCCCTCTTCTCCAATGTATGCATCATTAACGACACTTTCAATGAGCTCACGTCGATCACGTAAATTCTCCTCACTCGGATTTTCTTCCGTGAACATTGAAATGAAGCCACTTTCTGTAATCTCATACGTTTCAAGTTTCACATTAATGAAAAATTTCAGCGCATCAACCGTACGTTTAATTCCGAACTTAGCATCAATAAGCTCTTTGGTGATTTCTAACAGAGTAGCTTTATTCAATGTCTTATCTTCTCTCACGTAAGAATCGTTTTTTCTCTTTACCATGCTTTCAAAAAGCTTCTTTCTCCTCTCTCGCTTTTCGTCTTCCGTCATCTCCTCTGCCTTCTTTGACGGCGGCCCAAGGTAGGCGACTTCATGCAGCATAAGAATGAACTGGAGCTCCTCCCATGAATAAGAAGCCTTCTTTTTCATCAAGTATTGATCCCAATTGTCTCGAATTTCTTTCATATCTTCCTCGGAAAAATGTGCAGCCAAATCCATCCTTTCTTTACTCTTTTGTATCATGCGCAAGTAGTATTTCACGTGGACAATCACTGAGTGCCACAATTTCTCCGCTTGATCGGAAAGTACTTTTCCATCGATAACCCGTTCGTCAACTTTCGCATCGTTAAAGAGTGTCGATGACAAAAGCTTGCGCAGAAACGTCACGGCTTGAGCTTTCGATATATCTTTCAAATTCTTACCTTCACATTGCAGCTTCTTCAACACGTCCGTGATCATGTGTGAAATAGACATGTCCTTGCCACGAACCAATCTCAAACGTCGAGGAATCACGAAATAGAGCTTCTTCTTCTTCTTCTCCTCCTCCTCCTCCTCCTCCTCCTTCTCCTCCTCCTCTTTCTTCTCCTTCTTCTCCT
>Ga0181588_10001246_pt1 | contig 22732 bp, 12 predicted proteins | sample 071ome_26_FD_148607 | JGI IMG/M metagenome (GOLD analysis project Ga0181588, IMG submission 148607) | Coastal salt marsh microbial communities from the Groves Creek Marsh, Skidaway Island, Georgia - 071409BT metaG (spades assembly) | ecosystem: Environmental > Aquatic > Marine > Intertidal zone...
AGTTTCACGCAAGGGTACAACTCCGTCGTCGCGGGTAATAACGGGAGCAATGGTAGTTTCATGGCAGCCTTGGGAAAGAAGAAGTCGCATTCTTCGTCTTTAGGCCACAAGTCGCACTCGCACAACGCGCACGTGATCGACGTGCCATTCGCGGACGACAGCGACAAGCACAACAACAAAGCATCGCACAATAAGAAATCATCGAAAAAGAAGAAACAAGAGGAAAACTGCGATCCGGCGGAGGCGGATATGGCTAAAGGTATCTTTGCGTACCCGGACCCGGCGTGCTTGAACGGCGAGACCGCCGGGTGTTCGGGAGACCCAACCAGTGGTAATCCGAGCACGTGCCGATTTTGCAACACGTTGATGGCGCAAGTGAAAACGCCGACGTGGGCGACGTGTCCGCAATCCGTCTGTAAGAAGCACGGAGTGTTGGGTTGCGAAGGAGACTCAATCGAGAACTTGGAGTGGAAGTCGTACGTGGACGGTATTCGCGAACATAACAAACGCGTGGAGCAAATTGGCATCACCAGCGCGTGCGAAGGGACGCCAGCCGATCGAGAATTAGGGAGATTCATGTTTCACGACGGCAAATGTGGGGAGAAGTTGCTCCCTGCTTGCGACGGCAACCAAGTGACGCAGTGCCGATTTTGCTCGGCGGCGAAGAAAGCCACCGCCGCGAGTTTGACGTGGCCGACGTGCCCAGACGTAGTCTGCGCCAGATGGGGGATCAAAATGGATCACTGTGAATTACCATTGGCTATGTACCAGTTGCCGACGAAGAGAGCAGAGAAGGATAGAAAAACGAACCAGTTTCCGGAACCAAAGGTGGACAACGTGAAAACGGAAAAGCTACACAGAAAGTCTTGGAAAGACACCGAGGATTTAATCAGCAGCGAAGACGCGAACTCCTCGAACCGAGATCTTATGCCGAGACCGTGGCGCATGGGAGATGATTACGCCGACATGCAACGCGTGGCGAAGAACTTCATCACGGGAAGTTAAGAAAGAAACAACAACAAAAATAACCTTTTGTATTTTCATATTTATTTGTATTGTTCTTCTCCAAATCTAAAGCTACACACTATGTCAACCTAAAAAACGTCTCTATTTCTCTCCTCGCTCTCTTTTTTGTTCAAAGAGCGGGTTGTTTATGACCAAATTGGCCACAATTTCTGGTTTCTTTTCACCGAATTTACCGGTTAAAACGACCAAGACTTGGTCGGCAGGCCTGATGCGCATGGGAAGTACGCCTACGACATCTTTCAAGATTTTATTTTCCGTAGCATCACTACCCAGCGCCTCTAAAACGCGCTCTTCTTCCAGTCTCGTAAGATTTAAAAACGCACCGCTCAGTCCTCTCGCTTTCTTGAGCAACTTCGTGCGTTGAATCCACGAGACACTGTTTTTCTTGCCTCCCTCTTCGTCGTTGTCTTCCTCGTCTTCACATTTGTTATCTTTTCCATCGCTAACGTTTTCTCCGAGCTCGAGCAACTTTTGCGCCGCTTCGTTCGCGGACTCAGACGACGCTTCAAACTCGATCGATACCATGCTCGGATTGGGTGCTCCCGCGGATTGCTTAGTTTTCAGGTGTCGCTTATTTCCAATCTCAATCTTCACTTCAAAACCAAACTCTGGTAAGAAGCACGCTAAATGTTTCCTTCCGACGATACGCGCGATGGCCACCGTAACCGTCGGATTCCTCGAGAGATGGTAACAAAAATACACGAACGAGTGCTCGTCTTGCGCAGACTTTGCAGACGCCTTCTTCATGTTGCACTGGGCCGCAATTTGTGCGCAGACAGACGCCGAATTCGGAAGCAAATAGTCCACCAATTTGTTGCTTTTCTTGACACCATTGTCCGTGGGCTTCTTCTTCGAAATGAAAGACATCATCTTATTTTTCTTCTTCCTTTCGCTCTTTTCTTGTTCTTCCATGACTAAGCTCGCGCGGAGTAAACGATGCACGATGATATCCGGATATCTTCGAATCGGCGACGTAAAGTGCGTGTACCTGTCGAACGCCAATGCGTAGTGGCGCCAACTTTCTTCCTCTGGGAGTAGTCCGGTACAAAAATACTGCGCCAACTGCATCGGCTTCGTCGCTAACAAGTTGATGATTTCGTAAATGGCATTAACGCCGCCATTTTTTGCTGTTAATGTATCTGTTCTTCTCACGGATTCGCGCAAGCGCTCTAAGCTTTGGTGTAAAGCACCACTCGTGCTGCAATCGAAATCGTTCAAACCGCTCGCTCGAGCAAACTCGCGCAGCTCAAACATTTTCTTTTCGTTCGGTGGCGGATGTAAACGCAACAAAGCTACGTTCGGGAAATAGTCCGCGATTCGTTTTGCCACGCGCCTATTCGCGAGCAACATTAGATCTTCGATCACTCTGTTCGATTCGCGAAGTTCGTACTGAAACGCGCTTTTTGGTAACTTGGTCTCTTGATCAATTTCAAATCCAATTTTTGCTTGATCCAAACGCACCGAGCCGTCCGCGACTCTATTTTCGCGCAACGTCTTCGCCACAGATCGAAGCAATCGTACGGACTTTATAACTTGGAGAAGAACGTCATCTTCGTCGGATTGCTCTAATTTATCTTCTCCGCTGATGTTGATCTTTTCGGCGGCTGCAATCTCTTCATCTGTCATGGATGCATCGAACGCGTCCAACATTCTTTGAGCGTCTCCGTAGGACAGCTTCGCTCTGCTTCGCATGACGCTTCGTCCAAACCATTCCTCCAAGATTTCACCATCGGATTCTCGAATGATCCACTCGCACGACATCGCGTATCTGTCGACGCCTGGGTTCAGCGAACATGCGATTTCACTTAAAAGTCTCGGTAACATCGGCACGACTCGATCGCATAAATAATTCGACGTCGCGCGAATCGAAGCTTCTTCGTCCAGCGCCGTGTTTGGTAGCACAAAGTGAGAAACATCCGCGATGTGCACGCAGACACGGACGGTGTTCTTACTGATTCGCGTGGCAAATAAAGAATCGTCTAAATCGCGCGCGGTCTCTGGATCTATCGTACACGTGCCTACGTCGTTCCTAAAATCTTTCCTCGCGGGTTCTTTCTCCTCTTCATTTTCTATCTTGATGCTCTTGTCATCGTTCCACTCTTTTGGCAAACACGCGAGTACCTCATCCGTGAACGGTTCGTCTTTAATATCATTCTCCAAAATTATTTTTGCGGTGTGCGTTTCGATGCTATCGCTTGGACCAATGACGCGTTCAACAGAACACGCGCGCGATAAAGCTCCCTTTGCGGTTCCATCCGCGTCTACCATGGATGCAAACACGATGACATTTTCAGGCACTTTTTCTAAATCTTTCAATTCGGAAAGCGCCACGTCTATATCGCACGTCGGCATTCGCGAATCCGTAGGTTTCAATCGAAATAAACTTTTATTCTGATTAGTGTTGTCACTCATCTTTTTGCTTTCATCCGCGCTTTTTTGTTGTGCCTTCGATTCGACGATGTATCCGACTAACCTCGTCCGCTTTGGCGACGGCTCGATAATTTTCACCACCGTACCGATTGGTCGCAAGAGCTCGATTTCCGCAACGTTGTCGCTGTTATTCTCATCACTACTTTGACTACTACTACTACTAAAAAACCGGCACGCTTCTTCGTACCATTTTTGCACCTCTTCCTCGCTTCCGCTCGCGTCGTTTCCAAACAAACGTTCGAATCGGGCCACTCTCTCTTCGCCCCCGCGTATCGAACACCTTTCCATCAGCTCGACGAGCGACGAAGAAGCGCCCCCGCCGCTCGAATCGCGCCGACGCCTACTCTTCGCCTCTCCTTTCTCTCTCAACTCCTCTCTCAACCACTCTATCGGTGATTCTAACTCGAACTGAATCTTATCTTGGTCCACCGCGAAAATTTTCTTCTTCTTCTTCTTCTTCTTCTTCGTCGTCGTCGTCGTCGTCGAGGTATTCTTTTCGCGTTCGTCCTCGCGCTGGTCGTTAGAAGCTCGACTATTCGTCAAACGAAATCGAACGTCCACGGGTAAGAACGGCACCGAGACGTACGCCTCCGACGGGTCGTGCGGGTTCACTCTGAGCACGCCTTCGAAGACGTTCGCGCGCGAAGAAGAAGAAGAAGAAACTTTTTCGTCGTCGTCGTCGTCGTCATCTTCTTCTTCTCTCTCCTCCTTCGTCGACTTTTTCTTCTTCCTCGTCTTCGTTTTTCCGAGCGGTGACTTTTTCCATTCGTCTTTCTCTCCCTTCTCTAACCCCTCTTCCTTCCCCGACGCCGCCGCGCGCACCGACCGCTGTAAAATATCCAAAGACGACGACGACGACATGTATTATCTCTTCTAAAGAAAGAGAGAGAAGATGACGACGACGACGAGTGGCGAAGAGTGCGTCGAGTTGAGTCGAGCGAGTGTGACGTTCTCTCTCTCTCTTCTTCTTTTTGTGTCTTGTGTTGCTTTTTTTTTCGAAAAATTTTACTCGTAACTCTTACAAAAAGTCTAGCTTTCTCTCCTCAGTTTTCACAGAACAACGATACCGTAACACACCACTACTACTACTAATAACAACAATACCACGCGATGAGGAAGTCGTCGGAGTCGGCGGCACGACTTCTTCTTGGACGTTTTCGCGATCGTCGCGACGGGACGATCGTCGACTTTGTCTGTTCTTCTTCGTCTTCTTCTTTCGAGAAGAAGGATTGGAGGAAAGAGAAACGCGTCGTGTCGGCGCTTTCTTCTCGTTCTCGTTCTTCTTCTTGTTTCCCGACGACGACGACAATTTCTTCAAAAGCGGTGAATTATGATAACGCGAGGAAGGGTAACAGAGGAGGGTTTGCGAGCAGCAGCGGTAGCGCGCGCGTCGCGAGCGATGCGTCGGCGCTCGCGCGTAAGTTTATGCGCGAGAGTTGTTCGTCTACGAATGATGCGAGGCGAAGGTGGTACTCTTCATCTTCTTCGAACGATACCGCGAACGCGACGTCGACTACGACGATGAAAACAGCAGCTGCAGCACCCACCTCTACCGCGAATACTAACGAGAAAAAGAAATCAGATGCTTCTCAACAAGACTCTGAAATAGATTTGAAAATCCTGAAAACGTTAGGCAGTCATTTGTGGCCGAGAGATTCGGCGGAGAACAAAGCGAGAGTGGTCGCCGCGGTGTCTTTCTTAGTCCTCTCCAAATTAGCAAACGTGTCCGTTCCGTTCATGTTTAAACACGCGATCGATGGATTGGCGGCTTCGACGAGTGCAGATGGCGCGATTACTGGAGCAAGCGCACTTTCGACGATTGATTTAGCCGCTATTGGTCTCGGGACGCCGGCGACGATGTTGGTCGGGTACGGCGTCGCGCGTGCGACGGCGAGTTTAGCGAGCGAACTTCGAAACGCCACGTTCGCGAAGGTTTCCCAAGGTGCGATTCGGTCGTTAGCCAAAGATGTGTTCAAACACTTGCACGACTTAGATTTGACGTTTCATTTGAATCGTCAGACTGGAGCGTTGAATCGAGCAATCGATAGAGGCCAACGAGGGATTTCGTTTTTGTGCAACTCCATGGTATTTAACGTGTTTCCGACGGCGTTAGAAATTGGTTTGGTATCCGCCATTTTATACTCTAAATGTGGGCCAGAGTTTGCGTTGTTGTCGACGGGTACGATTGGCGCGTACACCGCGTTTACGTTTGGCGTGACGAAATGGAGAACAAAGTTTCGCAAACAAATGAACGCTTTGGAAAACGAAGGCAATAACAAAGCAGTCGATTCTTTGTTAAACTACGAAACGGTGAAATATTTCAACAAAGAGAAACACGAGGTGAACAGGTTCGATGAAAGTTTAAAAGGCGTGGAGCAGGCCAACTTGAAGATTGCCACGAGTTTAGCCGGGTTGAACTTTGGACAAAACGCTATTTTTTCCGCCGCGTTGTCTACGGCGATGTTGCTCGCGGCGAGTAAAGTCACGACTGGGGAATTAACCGTTGGTGATTTAGTCATGGTGAACGGTTTACTTTTTCAACTTTCCGTTCCTTTGAACTTTTTAGGTACCGTGTACCGCGAAGCGAAGCAATCGATGGTGGATATGACGACGATGTTCAAATTATTAGAAGAGCAATCGCAGGTGCGGGAAGCGGTGAACGGGTTGGAGTTGCCGACGAGCAAAGAGGCGTTGGAGAAAGGCTTCAGCGTGGAGTTTAGGAACGTTACGTTTGGTTACGATCAAACTGGCGAAGATCAAGAGTTTGATACTCCTCTTAGTAACGGCGAAGCAAGTGCGCCAGTCGAGTCGTCGTCCAGTAGTGCGGGTAAAAACAACAACGCGTTGATTTTGGATGATTTGAGTTTTAAAATTGAAGCTGGAAAGTCGTTAGCCATCGTCGGCGCTTCAGGCAGCGGTAAGTCGACCATTTTGCGACTGCTGTATCGTTTATACGACGTGAATTATAATTGCGAACATAGCAATCACGACAGCACCCAGTGCGGCGTATACATCGACGGCAAAAATGTGAAGGATTTGAAGCTCGATTCGCTTCGGGAAAATATCGCGGTTGTCCCGCAGGATGTCGTGCTGTTTAACGACACGTTGCGATACAACATCGCGTACGGCAATTCGCAAAGAAGAGAAGGCGAAATTCAACCGCTGAATGGGGAAGAGCTCGCAACGGATTCGGAAATCCGCGAGGTTGTTCGTCGCGCTCGACTCACAGAAACGGTGGCGAGTTTGCCGAAGGGGTTCAACACGCAAGTCGGCGAGCGAGGGTTGAAACTTTCCGGCGGTGAAAAGCAACGCGTCGCAATCGCGCGTGCGCTTCTTAAAAACAGTCCGATCGTGCTACTCGACGAAGCTACGTCCGCGTTAGATGCGTACACGGAACGTGAAATAGTTCGCGAAATTGACTTTTTGACCAAAGGCAAAACCACCGTCGTCGTCGCGCACAGATTATCCACCGCGCGCCGCTGCGATAACATCGCCGTCATTCACAACGGTAAAATTGTCGAATACGGTTCGCACGACGAGTTACTCGCCATCGAAAACGGTCGGTACGCAAAGTCGTGGGCGCAACAAACGCAAAAAAGGAGCGACGTGTTTGATTCAGACGCCGTCGCGGCTGAAAATTTGTCGTCGATTTCGCCTGACGAGCGAGAAGGCGAAGAGGAAAACAAAATCCACGACCCGAACACGCCTTTAGAGGAGTTGTTGCGAAGACACGCGCCGAAGAAGAGAGTCGCGCAAGAGAGGCAAAAGTCATTCGTCATGGATAAGAAGAGATGTTGTTAGTTAGTTTTTAGTTAGTAGTAGTAGTAATAGTAAAAGCGATAGTAAACTTAGTAGTAAGCAGTACCTTCACAGGTGGAAATATCTTCTTTGATGCGCTTCACAAATTTTCTTTGCGAAGCGTATCCGCGCGCGTGTTTCTGCATCGAAAAAGAACGCGCCACTGATACAATGTCGCGAGCTGCTTCATCCTTGGCATCTTCCTCTTCTCCTTGTGCTCATCTTTCGTGCGTTCGCAACAAAAAGAGCGGAACGAATCAACAACAACGACATCGGCGAAAGACATCGACATCGATGAGAGTCGTTTCCGCGTCGTCGTCGTCGTCGTCGTCGTCGTCCGGGTCGACGCCATTAAAGACGTTATTCGCGCTCGACTTTGACGGCGTCGTCTGCGACTCGGTCGGGGAATCGTCCTTATCCGCGTGGAAACACGGGGTGCAGTTGTGGCCAGAAATATTCGATAACGAAGGAGCGCTGAAGGAGAAAGAGCGAGTCGTGGCGCAGTTGAGAGCGGTGCGACCAGTCGTGGAGACGGGATACGAGAATACGATTTTAGCGAGAGCGCTTTTGGAAAATCTCGACGGGTACGACGTGGAATCTATAATAAAAGACTGGCCTCGACTGAGCGAGGAACTGATGCAGAAATGGCAGCTGAACCGAAAGACGATGGTTTTGGAGTTTGGGGAGATACGAGACGAGTGGATCCAATCGGATTTTAAGTCGTGGTTGCAACCGAACGCGCTGTACGAAGACGTACCGGAAGCGTTGAAGTTTTGCACGGAGAGAAAAGACGCGAAAGTGACGGTCGTGACGACAAAACAAGCTCGTTTTGCGGATGCTATTTTGGTCGACATGGGCGGGGTGAAAATTCCCGAGGAGGACTTAATAAGCACGACCGTGAGCGGAGAACCGAAAGCAGACGTGTTGGTTCGCTTGGAAGAGACGTTTAACAAAGACGGCGCGGCGAGGATGATTTTCGTAGAAGATAAGTTATCGACTTTGATTAAAGTCGCGAACGATAAGCGCTTAACCAAATGGGACTTGTTCTTCGTCGATTGGGGGTACAACACCGAAGACGAGCGGCAGGTGGCGAAACACGATTACCGAATGAAATTGATTGGTAAAGAGGAGTTTTGCGCCTTGCTGCGAGAGGGATAAAAGAGAAGAGAAAGAGAGATAGTTTTATGTACGCACATGTAAGAAAGTATTATGACAATAATCGCACACTGATGCATATTTATATATATGCACTCATCAAGATGTTTGGTTTAATCAACTTCATCGGTTTGTGATGATTTATAGATGCGTGGAAACGCGGGAGAGGAAAACAGTTATATTTTAAAAGTTCTTCGCCTCCAAGATTTTCTTGAGCCCCATGCCAAAGGCACCGTATCTCGCCACCGCCGCAGGAACGTAAAACGGGAATCCCAGGAATGCAGACGCGACCGAGTACGCCAAGGACGAGTAAAACATCATCGACGGCGCTTGCCCGGCGTCGGCGTTCACGACGTGCATGAGCGCAAGCATGGCTACAAACACTGGAGTATATTCGCTTTCGTTCAACTGCGTGCCGTGTTCGCGCGTGTACGTTGTGTTCGTGTTATTCACGAGTTCCGGTACTTTCTTCCAATCGGAAATGCTGTAAAAGGAGTACGTTTGATCGCGGTGAGTAATAATGAATTGTGTGCGCTTCGAATTCAATTTTTTAACTGTCTGTCCCCGCGCACGATTGATTATATACGAGAGAGAAAAGAACGAAAGAAGAGAAACAATACTCACGCCGTGATTGGCTTATTCAATTTTTTATTCGTCTCCAAGAGTCTCCAGCGAATGGTCATGTACAATTTGGACGCCAAGTTCAAGGAGAGCAAGCCGACGCACGCGTCTTTGATCGAAAGTATTGGAAGCATAATTATTTGTATATACAGGTGGTTAGGGCGGGATATATACAGCAAGTCTTAATGAGGCAAAAACAAACACTTCTACCGTTCTTCTTAAGCGTACAAAATACAACGAGGTGCTAAATTACAAAAATCCGGGGGGGGGATCAGTTCTTCTCGGCCAAGTTATTGCTGGATTGACTCAGCGCTAATTTCTTAATCGCGGCGTTTTTCTTCATATCGTAGAAGAGCTCGTAATAGGCGTCCCGGTTTCCACTCAATCGATTAAAGTTTATCATGTAAATCCCCGGGACGATTTCGTATTTCTCGACGACGATTTGGACCGCGGAGGCGTCGTGTCGCAATCGTATGGGTTTTCCAGGCGTGGCTTTTACTTCGCAACCGACTTTTTTGGCGGTCGAAACGATGGCTTTTTCAATTTCTGTGACGCTCGCGGACGAGATGAATCGAGTCGTGGAGTTGGAAACGTTGGCGTAATCGTCGAACATGTGCGCGCAATCAAATGTGGTCAAATTCATGAGTTCGAACGCGTTAATTTTCCGGATAACCTCTTGACTCGAGCCTCGATCAAAGTTGGACATCGTTGATTGTTGGCGTTGTAAAGAGAATACGGATTTCTTTCCTCCTCCTCCTCCTACTCCTGCGGGATTTTGGGAATTCTCTCGAGAGAGCGTGTAATCCGTATCGTCGTCCTCATCAAACGCGTCGTCGTCTTGGTTGCTAAAATCAGAAAAGTCTGAATCATCGTCATCATCGTTCAACTCTCGCTCCACGACGGAGTCTGAAACGCCTTTCTCAAAAGAAATATCTACCGTTGATCGCGAACTTGATCGTAACTTTTTAATCTTCACCGGCTTAAACTCGCCTTGTCGAAACCAGGATTTCTTGAAAATCTGCGGCCAAGTTGCTCGCTTCTTCGGATCTTTCACCAAGATTATCTCGAGGAGCTTAATTGCTTTCCTTGGGATTACTTGCGCGTTATAATACGGCTCTACTTTTTGCACTTGCGTTTGTAACTCGACGAAATTTTCGCCGTGAAACGGACATTCGCCGGTCAACATGAAATACAAAATGCACCCGCACGACCAAATATCCGCAATTTTCCCATCGTAACCCTCAGCTTTTGCTTTCGTATACTCCGCTTCAAACGCTTTCACTTTTTTCAATCGTCTCGACCCAGCCATGACTTCTGGTGCCGCGTAATTTGGCGTCCCGCAAATCGTCCTCAAAGAACCGTCTGTGTTTACTTTCTGCGCGGCGAGGCCGAAATCTCCAACTTTACACGTTTTCTTATCGTAGTCTAAGAAAATGTTCTCCGGTTTCAAGTCGCGATGGAACACGCCTCGCGAGTGGCAAAACCGAACTCCTTGACAAATCTGTTGAAAATACTCGCGCGCGACGTCTTCCTCCAGCCTTCCTTTCTGCTTCACCACGTCGTACAACTCGCCACCGCTCAAAAACTCCAACACCAAATACACCTCCTGCGCCCCGGACAAAACTTCGAACAAATTCACCACGTACGGGTGAAACACCTCCGCCATCGTTTTAATCTCCTGCAAAAGCATCTCCTTCTCGTCCACGCGTTGGAGCATCTCTCGGTTTAAGATTTTAATCGCGTACGGATCTTTCGATTTCGACGTCGTGGCAAATTTAACTTTCCCGTACGCGCCTTGCCCAAGCGTGCGAGAGACCGTGTATTGGCCAATCTTTTGCTTCATCTCTGTCTCTCTCTCTCTATCTATCTATCTCTTCTCAAAAATAACAAGTATGTATATATGTATATATGTGTGTGTGTGTGTGTGTGTATTTGCGCGTTAACGATGTGTTAGTGTGTCAATTGTTTTGTGAAGTCAAACAAACACTTTTTCCCCAAAAGAATAAACATGCCCTGCGCCGCGCTTCTTGCCAGCACCTGCGGCGGCTTCAGCGGCGGCGGCAGGAAAGTGGCGCGTGAGAGCAGCACCTGTCGTCGTCGTGGTTTCGTCGGTGATCGTTCTTCTTCTTCTTCTTCTTCTTCTTCTTCGGTGGTGGTGAAAGCTTCCGCGGAAGAAGATGAACAACAGATTCGAGTCGTGATAGATAACGACCGAGTGGCGCGACAAATATCGGAGTTACCGATTAAAGACGTCGTCGGCGAGTGCTTGAGCGCGCTGTTCGGTGAGAACGGTAACGACGAGAAGGAGAACTTGAACGATTTGATTTTACAGGCGCCGCCGGGTGCCGGGAAAACGACGACGCTCCCGTTAGCGGCGCTGTTTTCGGTGCTCGGGAAAAAGTGGTTTTGGGAAACGAAAGGCACGATTGTCGTTTTGGAACCGAGACGGGTCGCCGCGCGCGCGGCGGCGGAACGGATGGCTTCGATATTGAACGAGAAAGTCGGAGAAACGGTCGGGTACCAGGTACGATTCGAGAGAGTAGTTTCTTCGAAGACGAAAATCGAGGTGGTCACGGAAGGCGTGTTGAAGAGCAGATTACAGAAAGATCCGAGTTTGCGAGGGGTCTCGATGGTCGTGTTCGACGAGTTTCACGAGAGGAATTTAGATGCGGATTTGAGTTTAGCGCTAGTTTTGAGAGCGAAGAGAGAGTTTGGGAGAATGGAAGATTTGAAGGTGTGCGTGATGTCGGCGACGTTAGGGGACGTGGCGGTTCGATGTCGGGAGTTGATGAGGAGGACGTTAGAAGGAGGCGACGATGGAAACGAAGCGCGGAGATATCGCTACGACGCCCCCATCGTGCAATCCGAAGGCAAATCATACCCGGTTGAAACGATATACGTTGGTGGTGGAGGCGTGAATGGTGCGTACAATAACAACGGCGTGGAAGATGTAGCTTTGAAGACTGTCCAGAGAGCTCTCGGCGATAGTCCGAACGGCGGAAACGTCTTGGTGTTCCTCCCTGGCGCGGCGGAGATTCGAAGAGTCGTCAAGTCGTTGAAAGACCGATTAGGGGATTCAAATTTTGAGGTTTTGCCTTTGTACGGGGCGATGCCAACGGAAGAGCAGAATTACGCCTTGACGCCTTCAAAAGTAACGCCCGCAAAAAGACGCATCGTGGTATCGACGCCGATAGCGGAGTCTTCGCTGACTGTTCCCGGCGTGACCATCGTCGTTGACTCGGGATTAAGAAGAGCGCCAAAGTACGACCACAGTAAGGGCATGACGCGATTAACGACTGAGCGTGTTTCGATTTCGAGCGCGGACCAGAGGCGAGGACGGGCTGGTCGCATAGCCGAGGGTATTTGTTACCGAATGTGGAACGAAAGCAGCATGGCGACATCTTTTCAGAAAGAAACGACGCCAGAGATGTTAACCGCCGATTTAACGAGTTGCATGTTGACCATAGCCAACGCGCTCGATGGCGAATTGTCCACCCGAGACATTTTTTCGAGTTTGTCGACACCATCGTCATCATCACTATCTGCGTCTTCTTCTTCCTCCTCTGAGCAAGAAGATGTTGGCGGTTTGTCATCGTCGTCATCGAGTGTGCTGGCTTTCCTAGATCCTCCACCGGCTGGACCGGGTAAAAACGCGCTCAAACTCCTCGAAAAACTCCGCGCGATTGAAGTCGTCGAAGAAGACGTGGAATCCTCGAACGTCACATATTTTGTCTCCGAGAAAGGTAAAGCGATGAATGGTTTACCTTGTCATCCTCGCATAGGTGCGATGTTATTATTTGCAAGTCAAAGAGGAGCTGCGAGTACGCGTTTAGCGTGTCAGCTCGCGGCCGGTGTCGATAGCGATAAGAGCCTTTTGCGCGGAAGAGACGCTCCTTTGGATGCGAGAAGTTATGCCAGAGCGATCCAGGGACGAGATATCATAATATCTGATATCGGTGGTATTGGATCGATGAACGATAATAACGATGACGAGTACCGCAAAAAGCTTGGTAAGAAAGTCGGGGAACGTGGAATTGATGTCATACGCGTCCCGGTGGACGCGAAACTGCCGAACTCGAGCAAACGCTCAAAGAACATGAAGAAAGCACCAAAAGGGAAGAAAACGAGCGCAAAATCGGCAATAATCGACGCGCTCTCGAAATCGTACAACAGCGAGAGTAGCGGTGGCTCAAGCAGCGGCAGCTCCTCTTCCTTTTTGGATTACAACGTCGACTCGTTTGCGGTTTCTGAGGCTCGAAAATCTTCGCAGCAGTTGGCCAGGAACATTCGGAGTCTCGCCAACGACGCACCGGTTGCCGATATTCTGCGAATCGCAAACTCGGTTTCTACGGATATCGATTCGGATGGATTAAATGCGAACGAACCGGTATACGAAGAAATCTTCTGCGGCGCGAAACAGTTTGAAGCTTCGGTTTTGCTCGCCGCTGCTTTCCCAGATCGAATCGCTATTAAATCCGGTGGTAAGAGCGCGAATACGTTCAAGCTGAGCGGTGGTGGTGCTGCTTCTATTTCTGCCGATAACAGAGACGACCCGATTGCAAAAGCGGAAGCGTTAGTCATTTGCGAAATGTATGGCGGAAACGACGGGAATGGCGGTAAGAATGACATCATCAAGCTCGCGTCGCCTTTAACGAAAGACATTCTCACGGCTGCCGCGACAACAGATGAAAATCTGAAATTTTGTTTGAACGTATCCACAAAACGCGAAATATCGTGGGCGGAAAACTCAAACAAAGTTATCTCCAGAGAAGTGTCCAGGATTGGTGACGTTGTTTTGGACGAAAAAGTAATCGAAGCGACGGAAAGTGAAATGACGGAGGCAATAGTTGAAAGAGCGAAAAAGGTTGGCGTGTTTAGTTTCTTCAACGTGAGCGGGGATAAAAATCTCAACGCATGGTTAAAACGATGCGCTTTTGCGCACAGCTGTTCTCCTGACTCGTTTCCGGACTTGCGGGATAAGACTTTGACTAAAACAGCCGCCGAATGGCTTCCACAATGGGTCGTTGGGTGCGCTTCGAAACAAGACATCTTGAAAAAAACAAACTTGAGGCAGATTCTGGAAACTACCTTTGTTTCGCACGAGGACAAACAGGTGTTAGAGAAAACTGTTCCTGAGTCCATTCGTTTGCCATCGGGCACCCAAAAGAAAATAAACTACGAAAACGTCAGCGATAACAACGCTCCAGTTATCGAGTGTCGGTTGCAAGAGCTGTTTGGTCTCGCAGACACGCCCGTCATAGGCGGTAAAAAAGCCGAATTGCACTTGCTCTCGCCGGCGAGTCGACCCGTTCAAGTCACCACTGATTTAAAGTCCTTCTGGGAAGGACAATACGAAAACGTAAGGAAAGAGTTAAAAGGTCGTTACCCGCGGCATTATTGGCCGGAAAATCCTTTGGAGGCGGAGCCGACTGCTCGCGCCAAACCTCGCAAATAACGAACGTTACGAACGTTCGAGCATGATGGCATACAGAGATGTATTATTAATAGCATAAATAGAACATAGTGTAGAATAGAAATTTCATAGTAATATTACATGGTGCTCTTCCTTTGCACCGGCGCGATGTGCTCTAACGCTTCCATCGATAATACGCTCGCTCCTCTCACGACTACCATACCGAGCGGCGTTTTCTCCGCCGTCGAGTCGTTCACGCACTCGTCCAAGACTAAATTCAAAAACTGATCGAACCCTCGCAAAGTACCAATCACGCCTCTGTTTCCGTTCAGTTTTAGTTTCAGTTTTTTATCCATGTATCTGTTGATTTAAAAAGGAAAAGAAGAGCGGCGTGTTGTCAGCGTCTTTCCTTTTCCTATGACGATGCGCGCGCGCGCGACGAGAAACGACGCACAAAACGACAATCGACGGCGCAAGAGAGTGAAAGAATTCCAGAGAATTTCCCTAAAACAAGAAATAAAGACACCAAGCGACGAGACAAAACGCGTCGCGCGAAGATGTCGACGAAACGAAAAGACGAGCGAGCGTCGTCACGCACTGTTTTAATTCTGGCACTTGCACGCCCATGATTCCCGGGCGTTTATTATTGTTTTATTCACCTTTCTCTTCTAAAAAACTACTACTACACGCAGAGAAAGAATGCGGAAGAAATGATGAGAGAAAAGAGATCGTGAGAAACAAAAAATACAACACAAACAGAGAAGAAGAAAACTGTGATTAAGATTTTTAATAACTATCGACATCTACATGTATTAGTCTACCACTACTTCTACTACCGCGTCAAAAACCATGCACGACGCGCCGATGCCAGCCTCTCAAAGCTTTCCTCGCGATCGTCCTATACCTAATTTCTATGGCCAACCGCTCTCTCCACGAGTTGAAAACTCGAACGCGCCAGGCGCGGAGGACTTTTTGCGAAAGAGAGACTCTGCGAAAAGTATCGGCGATGTGTTCGTTGATTTCGCGTTCGCGATTGGTTTTGAGCGCGTCTCGTTTCGAGGACTCCGTTTCCGATTTCCATCCAAGGAAGGCGTTCAGTTTAAGCGACGTGTTGTGGAACTGCGTGGCTTTGACGTAGTCGTTGCGCATTTTTTTCGCCTCTTTGGCGTTTTTCAGCCAAACGCGCAAAACGTCCCGTTTCATTCGGATGTTTTCCATGTCGTACGGTTCGTTTACTTTCTCATCCCAGAGGCGCTCGCAGTTCGCAAACACGCGAAACAGCAGCTTTTTGTTGTATATTTTGATTTTCCACTGTTTTATGGCGAAGTGCAAAGAGTCTCTGGCAATTGGTCTCACTGAGTTTTCGAGAACTTTCTTTCTATCTTGTCTCCACTTCGCGTGCCAATACAAAGCCGAGAAGACTTTCGCCTTCATCGTTTTCGCTCTCCCTTCGACGAACTTTTCGATTTGAATCTCGCGATCGGCGCGCGTTATTAACCCTTTGCGCGTCTGTTCTCGCCACGAGGTGAAAAACAGTTCGAGTCTGTCGCGTTGGAGAATATTCACCGCGTTTCGCCATTTTTGTAAAAAGCGTTTCGCGACGTTCCTGTTGGCAAAAACCACCGCGATTTCCCGCGAAGTCGTCTTCGTTCGAGGTTGGTTTCTTTCCAGTTCACCGCCGGTTATCGGAATGCGATCGTCATCGTTGTATCTTTGCAAACGCGTGTGTTCGTACTTCTCAGCCAGTTTCTCTGCCTCTTGTGCTTTTCTCACTTTCCTCACCGCTTCTGCCGAAGCCTTCTCGCACTCGACCGATAACAGCGTAAACTTTCCGTACATCTTTTCCGCATGTATTAACGCGTTCGATAAGTGCGTCTGATTGACATCTTTTCCCTGTTGAAACATTACGAGAAGAAAATCAGACGCGTTTTCAGCGTCTTCGGCGACGTTTCGAGCAAATTCACACTCGTCTCTCAGTTCGTCGGCTCTTTGAATAGCCTCTTTTGCTTCTCGAAGTAACTGGTCAACCTTGGACTCTTCCATGACTTTTTTCGATGTCGCTTTTCTGTCGTCGTCCACATCGTCGGTAGCATCGGTCGATGATGTTGAAAACGAATCCCATGGCGCACGCAACGTCGCTAACGGTAGTAAACTTGTCAAGTAATTCCTCGCTGCTACGTGTTGATCTTTCCATCGCTCCATTTTTTTCCTTGCCGCGGATCCTTCGCTGCGAAAATATAGAGTCATTCGTTCATTTTCAGTTTTGCGTTTCCAAGCGTCCACGAAAACGACGAGTTCCCCTTCGCCATCGCCGCGGAGTTTACGTCTCGCGACTTCGACTTTGAACGCGGACTCATCTCTCGCCATTCGCCACGCGATGAATGTTTTTTTCAAAACAAAAGCCCGAACGAGTTTCTTCTCGGCTGTACTGATTGCACGTTTTGCCAGCGCCAACTCCCAACGCGCGAATGCGATCGATAGCGTCTTCTTATCCGAATCTATCGTTTTCATCGCCGCGACGTGCATGGACCGGTGTGAAAGTCTCGCGAACTTGCGCCAACGATTGAAAATATCGCGCAAATATCGTTGTCTCGCGTTTAATCCCAACGCTTCCAACGCTTCTCTTCTAGGCTGTAAAGAGGCGGATACGTCGCGCCAGTGATCAAAACTTCGCCGCAACGCGACGACACGTATAGCGTCGAGTTTTGTTCTCACAACGTCTCTCTTTTCTTTCTCTTTCTCTGTCCGTATTTTCCACGCGTTGAACATGATCGCTTTCGTTTCGATTTCAAATTCCGTCTCGACTAGTTTCGAGATTATCCTCTTGCGAAACTGCGTCGTCGTTTTGCTACCGCCCTCGCCGCCGCCATCGTACGCGTGTTTCTGTTCCAACTTGGACTTGACTTTACGCAAATTCACGATGGCATCGTTCATTTTCTTCTTTCGAAGCGCAATTTCTTCGGACGCTTCGATGTTTGCTTGTATTTTTAATCGCAAGTTTTTCAACATTTGCGCCTGTCGTTGCGAAATCGACACCGGTTGTTCGAACATTTGCGCCCTGTCTCTCAACGTCGGCGATCGAGGCGACCTTTGCGGCGACCGGGAAGGACCTTTCGTCGTCGTCGATACCGGTGGTGGTGCAGACTTTTGCCGAATCAACGCCGATGCCGTTTGAAACTCTTCCTCCTTCTCTTCTTCTCCCTCTTTTTGTTGTGTGCGATACGGCGTGTACTTTGGCAACGGCGTCGCAACCTTCTTCTTCGTCTTCTTCTTCTTCGCGTCGTCGTCCTCGCTCGCGTCTTCAAAACTCGGCGTCAACTGCCTCGGCATCGTTTCCAACGCGCCAACTTTCGACGTCAGCGACGACGACGCGAATGCCTGCTGTCCTCTTTGTTGCTGCGGAAACGCGGTACTCGTCGTCGTTCCGCCACTTCTCGTCATCGGCGGCGACGGTTTCCTCGCGTCTGTTTGTTTTTGCATCAGACGAATTCTCTCCTTGACGGAAAGCATCGGAGAGTCCTCGAAGTCGTTCTTGTTCGGGGAAGAAGCCGACGCGCCGCGCGTCATCATCATCCCGACCGGCAACATCGTCATTACCGGAGGCGACGTCGGTGGAAGGTTGTTGGAAGACGACGGATCGTTATCATCATCATCATCATCATCATCAGGAGAAGAAGAAGAAGGAGAAGGAGACATCTCTCCTCTCCGATTTCAAATCTCTCTCTCTCTCTCTCCGTTCTTTTTCTTCGTCTTCGTCCTCTTCAACGCGCGTTCGCGGTGCGACGACGAGAAGAACAGAGACGACGAGCGAGCATCTCGCAAAGTCGTTCTTCTTCTTCTTCTTCTTCTTCTTCTTATTCTTCTTCTTCTTCTTCTTTTGCGCAAAGTGTTTGTTGTTTGTGAGAAAAAAGAGCTTTTCTCTCTCTCTCTCTCTCTTTTTGTTAACAACGAACGGCAAAAAATAACGACTTTTTCTATAGGGAAAAATGCCTCAAATTTTCACTCCAGAGAGGCATATAAATATTAATTTTAACCCACACAACGACAACGACGAACGACAACGTAAATAGCCTTTCTTTGTTTACGACCGACCTTTATTTACATGACACCCGCCGCGCCACCGGTGTTGTTGTTCGTCGCGACGAGGAGGAGGAGCAAAATACCACCACCGCGCAGCATTTTTTGTTGCCGATACCGTTCTCACCACCATCGCTCAACGTCTTCTGTTTCTTCTAAAAACAACGACATGACTTTTGTTGCGGAGAGAAGGAAAAGAGCGGCGCTCGTTATTCTCAGAGGGACTCCTTTCGGGTTTGCGCCGCGAGAGACGACGACGACGACGACGACGACGACGACCAGATGGAACGACGACGCGAGCAGCAACAGAAGAAAGGATTCGCGTTTTTTAAGTTTCCGCGGCGGCGGGGAGACGTCGTCGTCGAGTGGACTTCGTTCTATTCGCAGCGTTCGGTGTTGGGCGAATCGCGACGAACGACAGGAGAAGAAGAATTTGTTTTTTACGAGCAGCGCGACGACGAGTGGGAGGAAGGAGGACGAGCGCGTTCATCATCATCATCATCATCATCATCATCATCATCATCATCATCATGGTCGTCGTCGCGTTCTTTGTCTTCAAACGCCGACGACGAGAAGGAGAAGCGTCGCGAACGGGACGTCGTTCGCGTTTCGCGCCTTGGCGGATAACGACGAGACTTTGTTATCTTCGACTTCTACTTCGGCGTTGTCTTCGACTGGGGAGGACGATGAAGATGAAGACGAGGACGAGGACGATGAAGACGAAGACGAAGAGGGCGGGTACAACAAGACGAAACATTGGAATCCTACGAAACACGCGAGCAATAGTTTGAGCAACGATGATACCAACAGTGGCAATAATAGTAGTAGCAGCAACAGTAGTAGTGGTAGTAGTAGTAGTAGTGAACAGAAAGAAGGCGCGGTAGAAGAAGGCCGCGGCTCCCGAGAACGACCACCGAAAGCGTTAGAATCGATCGAAGGGAACGTCTTTCGCGATCGCGAGCGTTTAAAATCGGACAAGGATTTCGACCGCGTGAAAAAGAACGGGAGAGCGCTGAACTACTCGTGCATACGAATAAAAGCGGCACCAAACGACGGCGTGCCCGGCGCGACTGGATGCCATCGAATCGGAATCGTCGTCCCGAAGAAACAATTAAAGCGCGCCGTGGATAGAAACCTGTGCAAACGACGCGTTCGAGCCATCTTTCGAACGAACAAAGACAAGTGGCCGAAAACGGAGAGCGGTTCGCATCTAGATTTTATAGTTTTCGTCAAACAAGAAGCTTTAGAAGGTGGCTTTAAGCAGTTGGAGAAGGAAATGTTCTCGTTCGCGAGCGATTACACGGAACGAGAGATGAAATCAAAGACGAGTAAAGCCAGGAACGCGGCGAAATTTGCCCGAAACAACGCCGCCCGAAACGCTCGTCAGCGAGGGAATAACAGTACCGCAGCCGCCGCCGCCACCGATGACGACGCCGACGACGACGACGGCGCAAAGTCAAAAAAAGAGAACAACGATCCATCAAACGTCGCTCGATGATCTCTCTCTCTCTCGTCTCGAAATTGTACTTAGCAGAGCGCGCGTTGCAGAAGAGCACACCCACGTGTAATACATTAAAAGTCTTCATTTTTTTTCTTTTCCCACAACACGCAAATCAAAAGAAAGAGAGGAGGGTTTCACGTACATTCTTTGTCCCTCCTCACTTTTTACGCGCTTAACTACAAAAATGTTGCGCAAACTCGCATCAAACATCCGCGCGAACACCGCGATGTTCGCGTCCACTTCTTCTTCGCATTCTTCTTCTTCTCACGTGTTGAACAGAACGTCGCTGCTTCTGTCGTCTTCGTCTTCGTCTTCGGTGGTTGTTGTGCGCAACGAAGGCATTTCAACTGCGTCGCGAACCTCTTTGTTCCCGGCGATGATGGAAGAACAACATCACCATCATCATCAACAACAACATCAACAACAACAACAACGCGACATTCAAAATCAAAATCAAAATCAAACGAGAGAAGACCGATACGGGAAATCTAGCGGACCGGTCGCGAAACTGCTTCACTTGATTTACACGCATCAGCCGATCGATTCGCAGAGTTTGTACCAGTTAGCGGTGGAAAATCGAGTCGAAGTGCACAGTCGCAGACACATGAAAACGTTGCTCCAACAGATAAAGAGTCGAAAACAGTTTAGAAATAACGACGAAGATAAAAAGAACAAAAACGCGAGGGGACAGAAGAAACGATTCGATGGTTTTATAAAAGCAGAGCGACCGTTTGACGCGTCCGGGAAGATGACGAAAGTGACGTACACGTTTAGCGTAGAAGAGAAAGGGAGGAAACATTTGGAGAAGTTGGGGTTGATTGAAGCGCAGATGGAGGAAGATCTCGGAGACAATTAATACTAGCAACGGCGAGTAGTCGAAAAAAGAATAGTCAACGACGTTTTTCAATTTGAAGTCTATACGCGCATCTATTGCAGCTGCTACTAATCAACTCTTTTTTACATTTACGCTTGAACGAGGCGTTCTGAGTCGGTGTCGTTCGCGACCGGGTTCAGAAAAACATCATTATTAGTGTCGTCGTCTTTGGCATTTTTTAATCTCTCGGCTTCGGCGCATAAGCTTTCTACCAACGCAACTGCCTGCCTCGCCTCCGCTTCGGCGTCTGCGGCTTCTCTTTCCGCCAGTTCCGCTTCGTTTGCGGCTAATTCAGCGTATTCGAACGCTTCTCGAGCTTCCTTCGCGGCTTGCTCCGCGGTTAAATACCGCCCGTCGTAGTAAAATACCGGCGGTAACTTTTCCAACTCTTCTTCGATTTTCCTGCGTTGCATCGCTTTGGACAATTTCTTTGTTTGTCCATTCTTAGCGCGCGGTCTTCGCGGTCGTTTCTTCGTCGAGCCGTTCTCGTTGCTATTTGTTCCTCCTCCTCCTCCTCCTCCTCCTCCTCCTCGCTGTTTGAGCTCATCGTCTTCTCGCGAGTCGGCGTCTTCATCCCTTCCTTCTTCCTCTTCTTCTTCTTCGTCGTCGTCTTCGTCGTCATCCGACGACTCTTCCTCCGATTCGCTCTCGTCCTCTTCCTCCTCTTCCTCCGTGTCCTCACGGCTCCCTTGTTTATTTCTATTTTTAATCGGTTTCCCGTTGACGTCCACCAACGCCACGTACTTCATGTGTAACCGTCCACTCTTATCTCCGGGAACAGTCACTCGATCTCTTCTCACTTTACCTTCCTTCCCGAGTTCCGTCAACCTCTGCGGCACTCGTTGCTCCCTCGCGCCTTTGCACACCTCGAACAAACTCCCGAACCGATACTTTCCCAGCAACCCGTCCTCGTCCTCTTCTCGAAACTTCTCGATGCAATAATTCGCCACTTGATCGATAGTTTTCCCGTCTCTCTCTTCCAACCCGTCTTCGTGTCTGTCGTATTCTATATTCAAACACTCCAATATGAATCTATCCAACGAGTTCAACAGCGCGTTCGTAAACGGTTTCAGCTGGTACTCTTTCTCTCGCAACTCGTTTTCTCTCTTGTTCGATTCGTACGAGTGTCGAAACCGAGGCGCGCGAAACGGCTCGTTCTTTTTCGTGATTTCCGTTTTGATTTTCTTCAACCCTTCCGCGTTGTTCTTGCTCTCTTTAGAGAGTTTCAGCCAGTGCGATTTGAGCTTCGCTCTGATCGCTTTAGCGATATTCGCGCTCGTCGTTCCGTTATTAATAGAATGAGCGTTCAATCGGTGCCACGCGTATCGCGAATCGTTGCACATTCTTTTCCACTTTCCGACGCCGTATTTTCTCACCGCGGAGAAAAAATCCTTCTCAATTTCCGGGTCCTCGAGAGAAAATTTCTTCATCTTCGAAGACGACGACGTCCCGTTGTTGTCGTTGTTGTTATCGTCGTTCTCTTCTTCTTCTTCTTCTTCTTCCGCTAAGAGAAGAGAGGAGGTGTTCGCATTCGACGCTTTCATTTTTTTTTTTTTTAATTCTGACGAAGTTTTTCTCTCGTTTCGAGTTTTTCTTTAAAAAAAAATACACACGACACACCACGCAAAAAATACACGAAAAAAGCCTCAAGAGAGAGTCTCCGAGAAGAAGAGAGATGCGCTGCTAATAAAACATCATGTCCATCCACGGCTTTCCGATGACGTTTCTCGATCGCTTGAATAATGAGGACGACGACGAGGACGACGAGACGACGAGAAAACGGAAGCGCGACGACAACAACAACAATACGACGACGACGATAATAACTACGAGAGGG
>Ga0181588_10001247_pt1 | contig 22730 bp, 19 predicted proteins | sample 071ome_26_FD_148607 | JGI IMG/M metagenome (GOLD analysis project Ga0181588, IMG submission 148607) | Coastal salt marsh microbial communities from the Groves Creek Marsh, Skidaway Island, Georgia - 071409BT metaG (spades assembly) | ecosystem: Environmental > Aquatic > Marine > Intertidal zone...
TTGGGTGGCGGACCTAACCGTATCGGTCAGGGTATTGAGTTTGACTATTGCTGCGTCCATGCGGTGCTAGCGATGCGCGAGGACGGTTATGAAACCATCATGGTCAACTGTAATCCCGAAACGGTATCAACGGACTATGACACCTCTGATCGACTCTATTTTGAGCCGGTAACCCTTGAGGATGTGTTGGAGATTGTTGCGCTGGAGCAACCCGTTGGCGTTATCGTGCAATTTGGCGGCCAGACGCCTCTGAAACTTGCACGCGCGCTCGAGGCGGCAGGGGTTCCCATTATCGGAACAACACCGGATCAGATTGATCGCGCCGAGGACCGCGAGCGCTTTCAGAAAATGATTCAGAGTCTGTCTCTGCGACAGCCGGCCAACACAACGGTACGCAGTGTCGAACAAGCGGTTGCCGCCGCTGAAGAGATCGGCTACCCCCTTGTGGTGAGGCCTTCTTATGTGTTGGGTGGTCGCGCCATGGAGATCGTGTACCGCAAAGAGGATCTTCTGCGCTACATGAACGATGCGGTCAAGGTGTCAGAGGACTCGCCGGTACTGCTCGACCGTTTTCTGAGTGCCGCCATCGAAGTCGACATCGATGCGGTGAGCGACGGCGAGCAAGTGGTCATCGGCGCCATCATGCAACACATCGAGCAGGCGGGCGTGCATTCTGGCGATTCTGCCTGCTCGCTACCGCCTTACAGCTTGCCTGCCGATGTTCAGGAAGCGATGCGTGACGTGGTCCGGAAGATGGCGCTGGAGCTGGGTGTTTGTGGGCTAATGAATGTGCAGCTTGCCTGGCAGGATGGAGAGATTTTCGTTATCGAAGTGAATCCGCGTGCATCACGCACTGTGCCGTTTGTTTCCAAGGCGGTGGGTGTCTCTTTGGCAAAGGTGGCGGCGCGCTGCATGGCGGGTCAGAGCCTGGCCAGCCAGGGGGTTACGCGAGAGATTGTGCCTCCCTACTACAGCGTCAAGGAGGCGGTGTTGCCCTTTAATAAATTTCCTGGCACCGACCCCATTTTGGGACCAGAGATGAAGTCGACGGGAGAGGTCATGGGAACCGGTGAGACCTTCGCGGCGGCATTTGCCCGAGCGCAGCTGGGGGCGGGCGATGATCCGCCGACCTCAGGTTTGTGTCTGATTAGTGTCCGCGATGCGGACAAGGCCGCGGCCATTGTTGTGGCGCGGCGACTGGTAGCCCGTGGCTTTGATCTGGCCGCGACGGGCGGCACTGCTAACGCGCTGGAGGACGCAGGCCTTTCGGTCCGCAGGGTCAATAAAGTGGCAGAAGGGCGACCGCATATTGTGGATTTGATCAAGAACGACGAAGCGGCCATGATTATCAACACGACGGAAGGCCGCCGTGCCATCATGGACTCGGCATCGATTCGGGCGAGTGCCGAGCAACATAGGGTGTTCTACACCACGACGTTGGCCGCGGCCGAAGCGGTGTGTATGGCGTTGGAACAGGAGACGGACATCACCGTTCGTCGCCTGCAGGATTTACATGAGAGCATTGCGGTATGAACCGAGTTCCGATGACAGTTCAGGGAGAGCGATCGCTTCGAGAGGAATTGGAGCGGCTTAAAAAAGTAGAGCGTCCGCGCATTACACAGGCTATTGCCGAGGCGCGGGAACACGGCGATCTCAAAGAAAATGCCGAGTACCACGCGGCTCGTGAGCAGCAAAGTTTTGCCGAGGGGAGAATTAAAGAGCTCGAGCACAAACTGTCCCATGCGCAGGTGATCGACATTGCGACCATTCCGGCAACGGGTAAAGTCATATTCGGCGCGACGGTCACGCTGATCGATGTTGATAACGATAGGACAGTGCAATATCGGATCGTCGGTGAGGACGAAGCCGATGCCAAAGCCAATCTGATTTCGGTGAATTCGCCTATTGCGCGCGCGTTGGTAGGCAAATCTGAGGGCGACGAGGTTGTCGTCAATGCGCCCGGTGGTGATGTGGTTTACGAGATAGACACTGTCGAGCACCTCTAGACTTACTGAAAATCATTCTCATTGAACGTATGATCCGCTTTTTTCGCGGGAATTCCCTGTGGTTGCTGAAAGCCAAACGATGAATTTGTGGGAGCTACCGACCCGCACCGAGGCGGTGCTGGTCGGCTTTGCCCCCGCGCTGGCGGAGCGCTATCGCGGCCGATTGCTGGAATTCGGCTTTCACACGGGGGAGAGGATTGTTTGTCAGCATCAACCCGGATTCGGAGCGCCGCGGGTTTATCGTGTGAGCAATGCCACCTATTCACTGGATCGCGAGCTCGCACTTCAGGTGCTAGTTAGCGTGGCGAGAGAGTAGCTTCATGTCGCGAGTACTCTTGGTCGGAACGCCGAACTCGGGCAAAACTGCGTTGTTCAATCGACTCACGGGGTTAAATCACCGCGTTGCCAACTATCCGGGCATCACCGTCGATCTCTCCATGGGTCGCCTGTCAACACTGCCCGAGCACGAGTTGGTCGACTTCCCGGGTACCTACTCCCTCAGACCCATTTCTGAGGAGGAGCGTATCGCGGTTGATCATTTCGCCAAGGCGTTGGACGCCCCTGATGTGGCGCACGTCTTGTGCGTCGTAGACGCGACGCGTCTGGAGAAGAGTTTGTTCTTTTGCTTGCAGGTAGTGCGCGAGTGCCGCCAACGCGGTAAGGCGGTCACAGTGCTGGCCAACATGGGGGACATACTGGCACGACACAACCTCGCCATCGATGCGCGGGGACTTGCAGCAGGCATTGGTGCCCCAGTGTTGGTGGTATCGGCACGGACAGGTGAGGGCCTGCCTGAGGTGTTGCAGCGTCTGGCTTCAGGCATCACCAGCGAGGCTTCAGCCGACCCGATTCCAGAGCCCGCCCTGCTGGCTCAGGACGACGAATCCGCTGATCAAGCGCTGTATGCGGAGGCGCATCAGTTGGCAGAGCGCTTCGGTGCGCCCGCGGATCAACTGTTACTGATCCAATCACGCCTGGATCGATTTTTTTTGGGGTCACTCTCGGGTGGTCTCTCCTTCAGCCTTATTATGCTGGTTTTGTTTCAGTCAATCTTCACATGGTCGGCCCCGGCAATGGATGCCGTGGAGGCGGCGATCGCGGGGCTCGGCAGTTGGATGCTCCCGTTCCTCAGCGAGGGCATTGTTCGTGATTTCACAGCGGACGCCATTTTCAGTGGGATCGGTGCTTTTTTGGTTTTTGTGCCGCAAATCTTTGTACTGACCTTTGTCATTGGTTTACTGGAGGACTCGGGTTACCTCGCGCGCGCTGCTCTCATCTGTCACAAGCCACTCCGGTTTTTTGGCCTCAGTGGAAAAAGTTTTATCCCCATGCTGTCTGGGGTCGCCTGCGCCATTCCCGCGATTTACGCTGCGCGCTCGATCGAGTCTCCACGCGCCCGATTCCTGACCTACCTCGCGATTCCTTTGATGCCATGTTCAGCACGATTGCCGGTTTACACATTGTTGATCGCAATTTTTATCCCCAGAGAGACCGCATTGGGCGGTTTGGTCGGTTGGCAGGGTCTGACGCTTTTCTGTGTCTACGGTTTGGGTATCGTTTGTGGCCTAGTGGTTGCCGGCGTGGTGAATCGGGTGAGCGCCGGCGAAGCGCAGATGCCTTTTATGATGGAGTTGCCGGCCTACCGACTGCCAGCCCTGATACCGATTGCCCGTAAATCGGTGCAGCGAGCCCAACATTTTGTCACCAAGGCCGGATTGGTGATTTTGAGCGTTACGGTGATTGTATGGGTGCTGGGTTATTTTCCCAATCAGGGCGCGGATCTGGGTGCCTCATGGCTGGGGACGATTGGCAAGTGGATAGAACCCGTTTTCCAGCCGTTGGGACTGGACTGGCGTTACGGCGTTGCGATCGTCAGCGCCTTTCTCGCGCGGGAGGTGTTTGTTGGCACCTTGGGCACGATCATGGGCATCGAGGGGGCGGAGGACAACATCTTGCCGTTGGTGGAGCAGGTTCAGGCCAGCGCGCTGCCTCTGGGTTCGGGATTAGCGCTCCTCGTTTTTTTCGCAATCGCGTTGCAGTGTATTTCCACCGTCGCTATTTTGGCGCGGGAGGCCAATTCCTGGCGTTTGGCGGTGCGCATGGTGGTGGCCTATCTATGTCTGGCTTGGCTTGCGGCATGGCTTACCTTCCAAATTGCCGCCGCAGTGTGATGCTCAATCTGTGCGCTCGTGCTGAAACAGCCGCAGCTCTGTGAGCACCAACCGCGCTGCCAGCTTTAAAGTCAGATCATGATGTTCCCGCCTGAGCTTTTCTATTCCTGCGGTGATGTCTTCTCTCAGTTGAAGTGCTTCCGGCTCACTCAGGTTTTGGGGTAAGCGAACTTCAAACTGACAGTCCGAGTTGCGCACCAGTTCATCGTAGACTTCAGTCAGGGTCGTGGTAGCGAACTCGATCAGCGCCTCATCAGCGCCTTTGGACTGCAACAACGCGGCGAGTTCCCGCTCGAGAAAATCAAAAGCCTGTCTCTGTCGAGTCGGAAATTGAACGATTTCGGCCATGAATGCTCGAACGTTACCTAGGACTGGGCTCTTTGCAGATTGGACTTTCTTGGATCCGCTGCAGGATTACGGCGCACTAATGTCGCGATATTGCCAATGCGCTGTACCAGTTGGGCACCGCTTTGCTCGCACAGTGCCGCCACTACCGCCTCTCGCTGAACGCGGTCACCCACGGCAATCTTCACTTTGATTAATTCGTGGTCCAAGAGCGCGCGTTCGAGCTCTTGGAGTACGGAGGCAGAGAGCCCATTGCCGGCAACTGTGACCACCGGGCGTAAGGGGTGTGCTAGCGCTCGGAGCTGGCGTAATTCTTTACTGCTGGAGGGGTTCATAAGCGGCCCAGACGCGTCTCGCGTTACACTGTCGGTTTCAGCGCAAGTGTAATGGCGTCGGACGAGATTGTGGCGAGAGTGGCGAAATAGTGGGGAAAAAAAAATCATCCAGCCGCGCTTGGTTAAAAGAGCACCACGACGACCCTTATGTGCAGCGCGCCCAGCGTGAGGGCTATCGCTCGCGGGCGGTATACAAACTGCTCGAAATTAATGACAAGGATCGATTAATTCAGTCAGGTATGTCGGTGCTCGATCTGGGTAGTGCCCCAGGGGGTTGGTCTCAGGTAGCGGGTAGCTTGGTGGGCGATCGGGGGCGAGTGCTGGCGAGCGATATTTTGCCGATGGACCATCTTCCCAACGTGACTTTTGTGCAGGGTGACTTTACAGAGCAGGAAACCTATGACCAGTTGATGCAGGCGCTGGCGGGACGCCCACTGAATGTGGTGCTGTCAGATATGGCGCCCAACATGAGTGGACTGACAGCGGTGGACCAGCCCAGAGCCATGTATTTGGTGGAACTGGCAACTGATCTGGCGCTCCGTGCACTCTCGCCGGGCGGTGCTCTGCTGACGAAGGTTTTTCAAGGTGAGGGGTTCGAGGCATGGTTTCACCAGATCCGCGATCGTTTTGAGCGCGTAGTCACTCGTAAGCCAGCTGCGTCGCGCCCCCGCTCGCGGGAGGTGTATGTGGTGGCAACGGGTCTCAAAGCGGCCAAACCGGACGCCTGAGAAGTTTTTAATCGACGTCCCTGTGGCGAAATTCGGGAAAATTCAGGGTAAATGTCTTGAAATGGGCCGGATTTGCCCCATTTACAACCAAGAGGCGGCAATAAGCGCCGCCAAAGGCTGGTACAGCGTCCCAGCGCTAACCGTTATACTGTGCTGCCGGGCCCAGTGCGCGCGTCGAAACCGAGAGGAACTCTTGTGAACAATATGGCCAAAAACCTGTTGCTGTGGTTGCTGATAGCTGCGGTGCTACTCTCGGTATTCAATAACTTTAATCTGCGGACTGGGACCGAACAGATAGGTTATTCGGAATTTATCCGCGAAGTGCAAACGGATCGCCTGTCGAAAGTCCTGGTGGACGGGCTGACCATCAGTGCACAGCGAAAAGACGGAACCAGCTTCGAAACCATCAGACCGATGGTGGAAGACCCCAAGCTGATGGACGACCTGCTCGCCCACAACGTGACGGTGGAGGGCAAGCAGCCTGAGCAGCAGTCGGTGTGGACCCAACTCCTGATTGCCAGCTTCCCTATTTTGCTCATTATTGCCGTGTTCATGTTTTTCATGCGACAGATGCAAGGGGGTGGGGGCGGACGCGGCGGCCCGATGAGTTTTGGTAAGAGCAAAGCCAAACTCCTAGGCGAAGATCAAATTACTACCACCTTCGCTGACGTCGCGGGGGTGGAAGAGGCGAAGGAAGATGTGCAGGAATTGGTCGAGTTTCTGCGTGATCCGGGCCGGTTCCAAAAGCTGGGTGGGCGCATTCCCAGAGGTGTTCTCATGGTGGGCCAACCCGGTACGGGTAAAACCCTGTTGGCTAAGGCGATTGCCGGTGAAGCCAAGGTGCCGTTCTTCTCGATTTCCGGCTCTGACTTTGTCGAGATGTTCGTCGGCGTAGGCGCCTCCCGGGTGCGCGATATGTTCGAGCAGGCCAAGAAGCAGTCGCCGTGTATTATCTTCATTGATGAGATTGACGCTGTGGGTCGCCATCGGGGAGCCGGTTTGGGCGGTGGGCATGACGAGCGTGAGCAGACCCTGAACCAGCTGCTGGTCGAAATGGACGGTTTCGAGATGAACGATGGCGTGATTGTCATCGCGGCCACTAACCGCCCCGACGTCTTAGACCCTGCGCTGTTGCGTCCCGGGCGATTTGATCGCCAGGTTGTTGTGGGTCTGCCCGATATCCGAGGGCGCGAGCAGATTCTGAAAGTGCACATGCGAAAAGTGCCCCTGTCTGAAGATGTTGATTCTTCGAAAATTGCGCGGGGCACCCCTGGCTTTTCAGGCGCTGATTTGGCAAATCTGGTGAATGAGGCCGCACTCTTCGCTGCCCGTGGTGGATTGCGCCTCGTGGGTATGGATCAGTTTGAGCTGGCGAAGGATAAGATCATGATGGGCGCAGAGCGGCGCTCCATGGTGATGTCCGAATCCGAGAAACGGAACACGGCCTATCACGAGGCGGGGCATGCCATTGTGGGCAGGCTGATGCCCGAGCATGACCCGGTTTACAAAGTGTCAATTATTCCGCGTGGGCGCGCCCTCGGGGTCACGATGTTCCTTCCGGAGGAAGATCGATACAGTCATAGTCGTCGGCACATTATCTCCCAGATCACCAGCTTGTTCGGTGGGCGGGTTGCTGAGGAGATGACGCTGGGTAAAGACGGTATTACCACGGGTGCCTCCAACGATATTCAACGGGCCACTGAAGTCGCCCGCAACATGGTAACGAAGTGGGGATTGTCAGAGACCATGGGTCCCTTGATGTACGACGAGGGTGGAGAGGAAGTTTTCTTGGGACGCTCTGCCGCGCAGCCCGCCAAAGCGATGTCAGACGAGACGGCGCTGGCAATTGACCGGGAAGTGCGCAGTATCATTGACGAATGCTACGCCAAAGCGTATCAATTGCTCGAGGAGAATCGGGACAAGCTAGACATGATGGCAGATGCACTGATGCAATATGAAACCGTCGATGCGGAGCAGATTGACGACATCATGGCGGGCGAACCGCCCAGGCCCCCCAGTGGCTGGTCCGGGGACGATCGCGGCGCGCCACCCGGTGCCGGCGAGCCGGAGTCCGCGGCCAGCCCCATAGGCGGCACAGCCACCGAGCACTGATCGCTTCCGCACACGCGAGGCGGTAAGGCAATGACCAAGCAGCTTCGATGCGGGCCGCGCTCGCTTGATCTCGGTGCGCCCAGCGTTATGGGCATTCTTAATGTCACCCCAGACTCGTTCTCGGACGGGGGGGAGCTATTTCGTCACCACAGGGTCGACCTAGGCGCACTGCTGAAACGTGCTGAAGCAATGGTGGATGCGGGCGCGCAGTTGTTGGATGTCGGAGGCGAATCTACAAGACCGGGGGCCACGCCGGTCACCGAAGAGGAAGAGCTAGATCGCGTGCTGACGGCCGTTGAGGCATTAGTCGCGCGGTTTGACGTCATCATCTCTGTTGACACCAGCGCCCCGAGGGTCATGAAGGAGAGCGCCCGCCTGGGGGCGGGGTTTCTCAATGATATCCGGGCTTTCCAGCGGCCGGGTGCGCTAGAGGCGGCGGCAGCGACGGACTTGCCCCTCTGCGTCATGCATATGCAGGGTGAGCCGAGTACCATGCAAGCGTCTCCAGAGTATCTCGACGTCTTAACTGACGTGCGCGCGTTTTTGGAGGCGCGGATAGCGGCCTGCATCGGCGCCGGCGTCGAAAAAGGTCGCATCGTGATTGATCCGGGCTTTGGTTTTGGCAAGACCGCCGCGCAAAATTTTGAGATGCTGGCGCGGCTGCGCGAATTGTCTTTTGATGCCCTACCTCTGTTGGTGGGGCTATCGAGGAAGTCTATGATCGCCAGCGTACTGGATCGCGCGCCCGCAGAGCGTCTCCATGCGAGCGTCGGACTAGCGATGATTGCGGTAGAGCGCGGTGCGCGAATCCTGCGGGTGCACGATGTAGCGGCAACGGTTGAAGCGCTCGCTATGTGGCGGGCATTACCCGGGAGTCGGGATGAATGAATAAGCAATTTTTTGGCACCGATGGTATTCGCGGCGCCGTCGGGCAGTACCCCGTAACTGCTGACTTTATGCTGAAACTGGGTTGGTCGGCGGGTCGGGTGTTCGCCAGCGAGGGCAGGTCGACCAAAGTGCTCATAGGCAAGGACACTCGGGTGTCTGGCTATATGTTCGAATCTGCCCTTGAGGCAGGGTTGGTAGCCGCGGGCGCTAATGTGCTGCTATTGGGCCCTATGCCGACCCCGGCGGTTGCCATGTTGACTCGCAGCCAAAAGGCGTCCGCTGGCATCGTTATCAGTGCTTCTCACAACCCCTACACGGACAATGGCGTTAAGTTTTTTAACGCGGACGGTAAAAAACTCTCCGACGCCGTGGAAGAGGAGATCGAGAGAACCCTCTCACACCCCATGGAAACCGTGCCGTCGCCTCAACTGGGGAAGGCGAGCAGAATGGTTGACGCGTCCGGTCGGTATATCGAGTTCTGCAAAAGTACCTTCCCCCAGTCGCTGAGCCTGCGCGGGCTGAAGTTGGTGCTTGATTGTGCTCACGGTGCGACCTACCAGATAGCGCCGCAGGTATTTGCCGAATTGGGTGCGGAAGTCATTGTTATTGGCGCCGATCCCGACGGCTACAACATCAATGACGGCGTAGGATCTACGTCGCCCGCAGCGCTTCAGGCCAGAGTGCTGAGCGAACAGGCCGACGCGGGAATTGCTTTTGACGGTGATGGAGACCGCGTGCAGTGCGTCGCTGCCGATGGCACCGTGATCGATGGAGACGAGCTCTTATTTGTGATCGCCAATGATCTCGTCAGGCAAAATCGGGCCCCGAAAGGCGTTGTGGGGACACTGATGTCGAATCTGGGCCTCGAGCAAGCGCTTCAGGAGAAAGGCGTGGATCTCGTGAGGGCGCAAGTGGGTGACCGATTCGTGCTGGAGGAGATGGCGCAGCGGGGCTGGCAGTTGGGTGGAGAAGCGTCGGGTCATATTATTTGTGGGGACTTGACCACGACGGGCGATGGCATCATTGCCGCGCTTCAGGTAATGGCCGCTGTCGTTCGATCTGGCGAGAGTTTGCTGACGCTAAAGAGTGGTCTCTACAAATACCCGCAGACCCTGTTGAACGTGACGGTCTCGCCGGATTTCCGCCTCACTGAATGTACTGAAGCGCTCGAGGAGAGTCGCCGGGTCGAGGCTGAGTTGGCTGGACGGGGGCGTCTGGTCCTGCGTCCATCCGGAACCGAGCCCCTGATCCGGGTCATGATTGAGGGGACAGACGGTAGCGAAAACCAGATGCTCGCCGAACGCATTGCGCAGGCAATCAGTAGCGCCCAATAGCAGTTCCTGTGAGGCGGTAGAGATTTTTTGTGGCCGATTGAGTCATTGCAGCCTGTGAGCAAGTCGCTTGCGGCTGGTCTGCGTGATCGGTATTATCTCGCGCCCCGAGAGGCGTCTGGCGGCGTTGCCGAGGGCAAGAAAGGAGTTCCCATGGAACAAATCACACTGATGGTTCATCTGCTGGTGGCGCTCGCGTTGATCGCGCTGATCCTATTGCAGCGAGGAAAGGGATCAGACATAGGCGCGTCGTTTGGCGCTGGGGCCTCTCAGACGCTCTTCGGTAGCGCAGGTAGTGGCAACGCTTTGACCCGCATGACGGCCTGGTTGGCGGCGATATTTTTCGCTAGCAGCTTCGGCCTCGCCGTCATTGCCGATAATCGCACAGCGGATGAAGATGACCTTGGATTTGATATCTCAGAGTCGACAATTGAGTCAGCACAGATTGAGGACGGGGACCTACCGACTCTGGAGATTGAACCGTTCACGGAAGGTGCGTCTGATGATGCGCCTGTGTTGGACGGAGAGTGAGTGCGCGGAAGTGGTGGAATTGGTAGACACGCTATCTTGAGGGGGTAGTGGCCTATGGCTGTGCGGGTTCAAGTCCCGCCTTCCGCACCAAAACTTAAAGGGGCTCCAGATGGGAGCCCTTTTTGTTTGAGGTAACGGTCGCTCATGCGATCAGACCTTGACCCCGCCGTGGCCTCTGCCGAACTCTGTGTTATGACACGTATCCGGCTTGGGGCAGCGCGAAGCGGCCCTGGTCTGCCATGAGTCGAGCGAATCTCGCTACCACGGTGCGCGCGGCTTCGACGTCGCTCCGCCTAATCGGGCCCAGTTCCGCCATTTCCTCGACAAAAAGCGCTCTGGCGCGGCTAGACATCCCGTTAAGAAACGGATCGCGGTGTTGTTTTGATAAGCCCGTCATCGCAATCATTAGCACCGGCGAATCGACTTCGCGCACCAAGGCTTGAAGGCTTCGGGCATCGGCCAGGGCCACTTTTTCGATCGGCATGATTTGATCACTGATTTGTTCGGCGAGATCTGCGTTGAGCTGATGCAATTGGTCTAGGACTGCATCGGCTCCTGAAACGCCCATAGCGCCCACGATGCGAGCGGCGGTATCGATGCCTCCTAGCTTGATGGCGGATCTCCAGCGCACCGGCGACCTCTCAGCTCTGTGTATTGCTCGGATGCACCGTACTGCCAGAGGATGTTTTTTTCAAATGACCGGAGGCGTGACCGAGCGCCGCTTATACGGCGCATTTTTGGTGGGTTGACGGCGATGCCCCCGGTTCCTATACTCCCGCGCCTCAGTTTGTGGTGCGTGCACCACGGTGACGCCTGCGACTGCCGTCCTAGCGATGGACAGACGCCAAGAAGGGGGCAGTCACTGAGCGTATTGATGCGGGGTGGAGCAGCCTGGTAGCTCGTCGGGCTCATAACCCGAAGGTCGTCGGTTCAAATCCGGCCCCCGCTACCAATTTGACGGCGGCTCGTTGCTCGCTGACCGTCACCTCGGAAGCCCCTTTTGGGGCTTTTTTGTGGCCGTGTGAATGGCATGGCTGGAGGGAGGACGACATGTCGGGAAAAGAAGCGCAGTTGATGCAGCTTTTGCAGCCGACCGTCGAAGATATGGGTTATTCCCTATGGGGTATCGAATTGACCTCCCCGGGAAGGCGGCCAACGGTTCGAATTTACATCGAGGCCGAAAATGGCATCAGCGTGGATGACTGCGCGCAGGTGAGTCACCAGGTTAGCGGAGTTCTCGATGTTGAGGACCCCATTAGCGGCGAATATACGCTGGAGGTGTCTTCGCCCGGTATTGACCGCTTACTGTTTCGGCCCGAGCAATATGAGCCGTATGTGGGCGAAATAGTGGACATCCGTCTGCGTTTGCCGGTTGAGGGCAGGCGCAGATTTAAAGGCCTCTTGGTCTCCGCCGATCGCGATATGGTTGTCGTGGAGATCGATGAGCAGGAATACACATTGCCCCTCCGATCGGTTGATCGGGCGAGGGCGATGCCCAGATTGGAGTTTGGGCAAAACAAACAGTGAAACGGTGGTATTGAGTCAACGCGAGGCCGGGCTTGTTCGACCTCGCTAACGTGCAGAGAGTGAATCGATGAACAAAGAAATCCTGATGGTCGCAGAGGCGGTCTCGAATGAAAAAGGGGTGTCAGAGGACATCATCTTTGAGGCGATTGAGCTGGCGCTGGCCACCGCGACGAAAAAACGTTACGACGAGGAAGCCGATATTTTGGTCACCATTGACCGAGAGTCGGGTGACTACGTCACGAAGCGACGTTGGCTGGTAATGCCTGATACGGAACTGGCGCTGTTGGGAACCCAATTCACGACTGAAGAGGCGGCCGAGGTGAACACCGCGCTGCAGCCTGGCGATTACCATGAGGAAGTGGTCGAGAACGTCGATTTTGGGCGCATTGCTGCGCAGACCGCGAAACAAGTCATCGTTCAACGGGTGCGCGAAGCCGAGCGCGCGCAGATCGCTGATGAGTATCGAAGTCGCGTGGGGCAATTGCTGGCGGGTACGGTGAAAAAGGTCACCCGAGACAACATCATTGTCGATCTGGGTAATAACGCCGAAGGACTGCTTCCCCGAGGAGAGCTGGTCGGTAGAGAAACTTTCCGTATTAACGACCGCGTGAGAGCGATCCTGACAGAAATCAATACCGAGTCTCGCGGACCACAGCTCATCTTATCCCGCGCCTGCCAAGAAATGCTGGTTGAACTCTTCAAGATTGAGGTACCCGAGATTTCAGAGGGCGTTATTCAGATCAGGGCGGCTGCCAGGGACCCTGGTTCCCGCGCAAAGATTGCCGTTAAAACGGGAGACCAGCGCATTGACCCAGTCGGTGCTTGCGTGGGTATGCGCGGCTCAAGAGTCCAAGCTGTATCCAACGAGCTGGACAATGAACGCGTCGATATCATTCTCTGGGATGACAATCCCGCACAGCTGGTGATCAACGCAATGTCGCCCGCTGAGGTTGAGTCGATAGTCGTAGACGAGGATAACTCGACCATGGAAGTCGCGGTGGCGGAGGACAACCTGGCGCAGGCAATTGGCAGAGGGGGACAGAATGTGCGGCTTGCCTCTGAACTCACAGGTTGGATTATCAATGTCATGAGTGTCGACGAAGCCATCGAGAAGCAGGAAACCGAGGCCGGTGAGGTCATTGAGCAGTTCATGACGGCGTTGGATATCGATGAAGACATTGCCATTGTGCTGGTCGAAGAGGGTTTTACTACTCTAGAGGAAATTGCTTACGTTCCCCTCGAGGAAATGAACGCTATTGAGGGCTTCGATGAGGAAATCTCTGAAGAACTTCGCGCGCGAGCAAAGGCCGCGCTACTGACCATGGCCATCGCCTCGGAAGAGCAATTGGGCGCCAATGAGCCCGCCGAGGACCTGCTCACTATGGACGGCATGGACAAGCATCTCGCTTTTGTTCTTGCGGGAAGAGGCATCGTCACGATGGAAGATCTTGCAGAGCAGGGAGTGGACGATCTCCTTGATATCGAGGATATGACCGAAGAACGCGCGGCAGAGCTCATTATGACAGCTCGCGCCCCTTGGTTCGCTGAGGAGGAGGAGGCAACGGCCTGAGTCTTATCAGGTAGAGATTGCACTCTAGCGACTGAGCGAATAGGGAGAAAGAAATGGCACAAGTGACAGTAGCGCAACTCGCAGAAACCGTCGGAGCATCGGTTGATCGGCTGTTGGCGCAGATGAAAGATGCGGGACTACCGCACGCCTCCGCAGAAGAGTCAGTGTCGGAAGAGGATAAGCAGACGCTGCTGGCGCATCTGAAGCAAAGCCATGGAGAGAGTGCCAGCGCACCGAAAAAGATTACGCTGAAGCGCAAATCTGTCAGTACGCTGCGTGCAGGTGGCGCGGGTAAAAGAACGATTAATGTAGAAGTCCGAAAAAAGCGGACTTACGTCAAGCGTGAAGATCTCGAGGCCACAGAAACCGACGCTGAGGTCGATACTGAGGCTGCTGCCGAGAACGACGCAGCGGGCGCTGTTGATGCCGTGGCGTCGACGGCTGCGCAGAAAGCGACGGATGAAATGGTACCCGTAGATGTTGAGGGCGCCGTTGACGAATCGGACCCTGAATTGCTGCGGCAGCGAGCGGCGGCGAGGCGCAAGGCAGAGGAACAGGCAAGGAAACTGGAGCTGGATGCCGCAGTAAAAGCGCGGGCCGAAGAAGCTGCGCGTCAGGCGCAGGAGGCGGCCGCCCAACCCGGTGCCAAAGAGGCGGATCGAAAACCCAAAAGGCTTCATGCCGCCCCCACTAAAGAAAACACGCTATCCGCGCGCGAAGAGCTCCGCAAACGCTCCGGCAAAGGGCGCCTTGAGCGCAGCGGCGTGCCGGGGTCTAGGGGTAAACAACGCGGACACAATCTGTCCTTTACCGAGCTAGAGGCCGCAGAGGCCGGTGTTGCGCGTCGTCGTGGTGGGCGCAAAAGAAAACTGCACGATGAGGTAAACCAGCACGGCTTTGCGCAGCCGACTGAAAAAATTATTTACGACGTCAACGTGCCGGAGAGCATCACGGTAGGTGATCTCGCGCAGCAGATGGCGGTTAAAGCGGGTCAGGTGATCAAGGAGCTGATGAACCTCGGCGTCATGGCTAACATCAATCAGGTATTGGATCAGGATACCGCGACCCTCGTGGTGGAGGAGCTGGGTCATCGCGTTGTGCTCAAGAGCGCCGAAGAGGTTGAGGAGAGGCTAGAGGAGACGCTGGCGAGCCAGGAAGGCACACCTGAGCCGCGCGCGCCGGTTGTGACTGTGATGGGCCACGTCGATCACGGTAAGACGTCCCTATTGGACTACATTCGCAAGTCAAGGGTTGCAAGTGGCGAGGCGGGAGGCATCACCCAGCACATCGGTGCTTACCACGTTGAGACTGATAAGGGGATGATCACCTTCCTCGATACGCCCGGCCACGCCGCGTTTACAGCGATGCGTGCTCGGGGCGCTAAATCCACTGATATCGTAGTGCTGGTGGTGGCGGCAGATGATGGCGTCATGCCGCAAACGGAAGAGGCGATTCAGCACGCCCGGGCGGCAGGAGTGCCCATTGTTGTCGCGGTGAACAAGATTGATAAAGAGGCCGCTGATCCCGAGCGTGTCAAGACAGAGCTCGCTGGCAAAGATGTTATCCCGGAGGATTGGGGTGGTGACACGCAGTTTATACCAGTGTCGGCTCACACCGGACAAGGTATCGACGAACTGCTAGACGCTCTGTTGTTGCAGGCCGAACTGCTGGAGCTGACGGCGCCCGCTGACGTGCCTGCCTCCGGAATTGTTATTGAGTCCCGGCTGGATAAAGGGCGGGGTGTTGTAGCTTCCCTGTTGATACAACAGGGGACCTTGCGCCAGGGAGATATTGTGCTGGCGGGATTACAGTATGGTCGCGTCAGAGCGATGCTCGATGAGAACGGCAATCAGATCAAGGAGGCTGGCCCCAGTATCCCTGTGGAGGTGCTTGGGCTTGATGGTACTCCCGACGCAGGAGATCCCGTTGTCGCGCTGGAGAGTGAAAAGAAAGCACGCGAGGTTGCCGACTTCCGCCAAGAAAAGATGCGTTCTTCCAAATTGGCGCGCCAGCAGGCCGCGAAATTGGACAATATGTTCGAGACCATGACGGCGGGATCAGTAGAAACCCTAAACTTGATTATCAAGGCAGATGTTCGTGGTTCTTTTGAAGCACTTCAGGGTGCGCTGGCGGATCTGGGTAACGAAGAGGTAAAAGTCAATGTTGTCTCGGGTGGTGTTGGAGGCATCTCCGAGACCGACATCAGCCTCGCTGTAACCAGCTCTGCCATCATTATTGGGTTTAACGCGCGAGCTGATACCAAAGCACGGGCAATGGCCGAGAATGAGGGCGTAGAGATTCGTTATTACAACGTTATTTACGATTTGATTGATGATGTGCGCGCGGCGCTGTCCGGCATGCTTTCGCCCGAGATGCGCGAGGAGATTGTGGGCATCGCCGAGGTGCGCGACGTCTTCCGATCGCCCAAGTTTGGCTTGATCGCCGGATGCATGGTTATCGAAGGGACCGTTTTCCGATCCAAACCCATCCGTGTACTGCGCGACAGCGTGGTGATCTACGAGGGAGAGCTCGAATCCCTGCGTCGCTTTAAAGATGACGCCAATGAAGTACGTAACGGCACAGAGTGTGGCATCGGCGTGAAAAACTATACCGATGTGAAGGTGGGTGATCTTATCGAAGTTTTCGAAGTCAACGAGATCGCCAGGAGCCTCTGAAGCCCGACCATGGGAAAGGAATTTGAGCGCACCGAGCGGGTGAGTCAGTTCCTGCACAAGGAGTTGGCTCACTTGCTGCAGACGGCCGTTCGGGACCCGCGTGTCGAGCAGGTTAACTTGACCGGTGTTGAGGTCAGTCGAGACCTTTCCTATGCCAGGGTGTTTTTTACGCTGATGGACGACGCTACGCCCGAGCACCGTGCGGAAATGACCCGCGTGCTCGAGAAGGTGGCGGGGTTTTTGAGATCCCAATTAGCCAAGGTTTCCTCGATGCGAACTGTGCCGCGGCTGGCGTTTCGATTTGACGAGAGCGTCGGCCGTGGTCGTGATATGGAAAGTTTGCTGAGAGAGGTGCGTCGGGCTGATGAAAAACTGGCCGCTATGTCGCCCTCGCTGCCGGAATCTGATTTTTCGGCGGATTAATGGGTCGAAGGAGAAAAGGGCGGCAGGTTAATGGACTGCTTGTGCTCGATAAGCCCGGAGGCATCACCTCGAACTCAGCGTTGCAGCGCGCCAAGCGATTATTCGGTGCTGCAAAAGCGGGGCATACCGGTAGTTTGGACCCCCTTGCAACGGGGGTATTACCGTTGTGTTTTGGCGAGGCCACCAAGTTTTCGCAATTTTTATTAGATGCCGATAAGGCTTATACCAGTTCATTTGTATTGGGTGTGGGTACCGATACGGCAGATGCCGATGGCACTGTCCTTGCTCGGGTTTCCGCTTCGCATCTTACGTCCGACGCTGTTGTTGAGGCACTCAGCGCACTGACCGGGCAGATTGATCAGATCCCACCGATGTACTCTGCGCTTAAGGTCGACGGAAGACCACTGTACAAGCTTGCCAGAGCAGGGCAGCACATTGAACGAGAGGCGCGATCTGTGACGATACGCCGTTTTGACCTGCTCGCTTTCCATCCAGGAGAAATGGCGAGGGTGGATGTCTATGTGCTGTGCAGTAAGGGCACCTACATTCGTGTACTCGCCGAGGATCTTGGTGCAGCACTCGGGATCCCGGCTCACGTCAGTGCACTGAGGCGATGTCAGTCGGGCCCGTTTGACCTCTCAAATGCTGTCACCCTCGATCAATTGTCGCAGCAGAGGGAGGTGCAAAATGAGCAAGCGCTGGACGAATATCTCGCGCCTGTAGAGTCGTGCGTGCCGCATTTACCGCGCATCGAACTGTCCGAAGCCGCAACTTTTTACATGCGAAAGGGCCGCCCAGTGGTAGTGCCAAATGGGCTCCAGAGTGGTATGGTGCGCATCGCTGACGCCGAGGGATCGTTTTTGGGCGTCGGTCGTATTCAAGAAGACGGAAAATTAGCCCCAATGCGGCTTCTTTCCCAGTAAATTTGCGGCATAAGCCGCCTCACGAACCTATCTGTAAACCTGCACGGATGGGCTCGCTATCAACAAGCAGGTTGGAGCAATAACCATGGCGTTGGACGCAGCCGTAAAGGCACAAATTGTTAAGGATTATCAGCAGTCAGAGGGCGACACCGGTTCTCCGGAAGTGCAAGTCGCTTTGCTCACCGCAAACATCGAGCAACTGCAATCTCATTTCAAAGAGCATGCTCAAGACCACCATTCACGTCGTGGTTTGATTCGCATGGTGAACCAGCGTCGAAAGTTACTCGACTACCTCAAGCATAAAGACACCGCCCGCTACGCGGAATTGATTAAGCGGTTGGGTCTGCGTCGCTGAGGATCAGTTAGGGCCGGCCAAGCGCCGGCCCCGTCATATTTGGAGAAAACACAGTGAATGTAGTTAAGAAAACGTTCCAGTATGGTGACCACGAGGTCACGCTGGAAACAGGCCGCATTGCGCGACAGGCGTCGGGCTCGGTCATGGTCACTATGGGCAGCACGAGCGTGCTGTGTACCGTTGTCGCAGAGCAAAAAGCGAAGCCGGGGCAGGGCTTTTTCCCGCTGTCGGTTCATTACATCGAAAAAACCTACTCGGTGGGTAAAATTCCCGGGGGCTTTTTTAAGCGCGAGGCGCGCCCCAGCGAAAAAGAGACCCTGACATCACGATTGATTGACCGCCCCATCCGGCCTCTATTTGAAGATGGCTTTATGAATGAAGTGCAGGTTGTTTGTACGGTGATGTCAGCGGATAAAGAAACCGACCCTGATATTCCCGCCATGATCGGTACCTCGGCCGCGCTGTCGCTGTCGGGCTGCCCGTTTAATGGTCCGATTGGTGGTGCCCGTGTGGGTTTCACGGAAGCCAATGGCTACCTCCTGAACCCGAGTTATTCGGCCTTGGCTGAGAGCCAGCTGGATATGGTCGTGGCCGGGACGCGTGATGCGGTCTTGATGGTTGAATCTGAGGCGAAAGAGCTCACCGAAGATCAGATGCTGGGTGCAGTGCTATTTGCCCATCAGGAGATGCAAACGGTCATTAACGCGATCAACGAATTGACTGCAGAAGCGGGCAAGCCGCGCTGGGACTGGCAAGCGCCAGAAGCCGACGCCGCGCTCGTAGAGGCGGTCTCGGCGGCCGCATCGGGCCCACTGGGCGAGGCCTATCGCATTACCGAGAAGGCCGCGCGCTATGAGCGAGTGGGTCAGGTGAAGGACGACGTCGTGGCGCAATTGGCCGTCGAAGGCGGTCCGTCGGAAGACGACGTCAAAGATGTTTTCAAGAGCCTCGAGAAGCAGATCGTTCGCGGGCGTATTCTGGCAGGCGAACCGCGTATTGACGGCCGTGATAACCGTACGGTGCGGGCAATTGCGTCAGAAGTGGATATTCTTCCCAAAGCTCACGGTTCGGCGCTTTTCACCCGCGGTGAGACGCAGGCTATTGGCGCAGTGACGTTGGGCTCTACCCGCGATGCGCAAATTATTGATGCCCTTGAAGGAGAGCGACGAGATCCCTTCATGCTGCATTACAACTTCCCCCCCTATTCAGTGGGTGAGGCGGGCCGAATTGGCTTCACCGGCCGCCGTGAGATCGGCCACGGGCGTCTGGCGCGCCGCGGTTTGGCAGCGGTACTCCCGAGCGAAGAGGAGTTTCCCTATACCGTGCGTGTGGTATCGGAGATCACCGAATCGAATGGTTCCAGCTCAATGGCATCGGTATGTGTAGGCTCGCTCGCCATGATGGCCGCAGGGGTGCCGCTCTCGGCGCCGGTTGCTGGTATCGCGATGGGTCTGGTGAAAGAGGGCAATCAGTTCGCCGTCCTGACAGACATTCTCGGTGACGAGGATCATCTGGGCGATATGGACTTCAAGGTCGCCGGTACCGCGAAGGGTGTGACCGCCTTGCAGATGGACATCAAGATCGAAGGCATCAATGAAGAGATCATGGAGCGTGCGCTTGAACAAGCACTTGAGGCGCGCCTGCATATTCTTGGACAGATGAATACGGTCTTGGATGCGCCGCGCCAGATTACCTCTGAGAACGCGCCAAGCATGACCACGTTGAAGGTCGATCAAGATAAGATCCGCGACATTATCGGTAAGGGCGGCGCAACTATCCGCCAGATCACCGAAGAGTCGGGTGCTACAGTTGATATCGACGACGATGGCACCGTCAAGGTGTTTGGTCAGAACGCAGCAGCGCGTGACGCCGCTGTTGACATGATCATGGCGATCACTGCGGAAGCAGAGGTTGGAGAAATTTACACCGGTACGGTAGCGCGTATTGTTGATTTTGGCGCTTTCGTGACGATCCTGCCCGGCAAAGATGGTCTTGTGCACATCTCGCAAATCGCCGATGAGCGGGTCGAAAACGTCTCGGATTATCTGTCGGAAGGTCAGCAGGTGCAGGTCAAGGTGTTGGATGTAGACCAGCGTGGCCGAATCAAGTTGTCTATGCGCGAGGTTGCAGCGGAGGCCGGAGCGGCTGCTGATGCTGTGGACGCCGAAGATACACCCGAACCAGAATCTCTGGACCAAGAGTAACCCGATGTGGGCAGCACCCTCTGGTGCTGCAATCGAGAGAGAAGACCGCGGCCCGTCCGCGGTTTTTTTTATTTCAGACTCTGGCTAACCGGATACGAAGCCGAATAGAACACTTGGCAAAAAAGACATCCATGAACGCGCTCAGAGTGTGATCGGCTCGCGGCGGCTACCGGTGATAGACCACTTCACCGCCGACCAGTGTCATTACCACTTCGGTACTAAGGATCTTGGCTTCAGGTACCGTTAAAATATCTTGCGACAGTACGGTCAAATCCGCCAGTTTTCCCACTTCGACAGAGCCCTTTTCTGTCTCTTCAAAGCCCGCGAATGCACCGGCCATTGTCATTGCATATAGCGCCTCGTATCGACTGAGGCGTTGCTCTGCCTCAAAGCCGTCTGGCGGGGTGCCCAACAGTGTTTTGCGGGTTACTGCCGCGTAAAAATTAGCAATCGGGTTGACTGGCTCCACCGGGGCATCGGTCCCAGAGGCTATAACCACTCCTTGGTTCAGTAGCTCTTGCCAAATGTAGGCGCCAGTTTCGATGCGTTGGCGACCGAGTCGATCGATGGCCCAGGGTCGATCAGAGCTCAGATGAATGGGCTGCATCGATGCGATGACCCCTTGACGGGCAAACAGTGCACCATCGCCCGCTGCCAGGTGTTGCGCGTGCTCGATGCGAAAGCGATGATCGATCAGCCTTTGGGTGAAGGGCGCAAATACGCTTAGCACCTCCGAATTTGCCCGATCACCAATGGCGTGAACGTTTATTTGCCAACTGTCGTTGCGTGTTTTTTTAATCAGGGTACTGAGCGACTTCAAATCATAGGTAAGAACACCGCTGGTCTCTGGGGCGTCGGTGTAGGGGGCGTGAAGCCAGGCAGTGCGAGACCCGAGCGCGCCGTCGGCTTGGATTTTGATCGACCGCACCGTCAGACGATGATCCCCCAAATTTAACTGCGGACCGCGATCAATCCACTCAGCCAAGGCTTTTGCGTCGCCGGCAGAAACCATAGTGTAGAGGCGCAGCAACAGATCCCCACGCTTAGCCATCTGCGTCTGGGCTTCAATATCGACGTAAAGGGCACCGGCATCGTGGGCGGTGGTAATGCCCTGACTGAGCAAATGTTGCTGGGCGAGATCCACCAATTCGGCGGCAGTGTCAGTATCGTACTTCTGTAAAGGGAGCGTCAGGTCTATTGCGGTTTCATGCAGTAATCCGGTGGGTTGTCCATCTCGAAAGACGATGACTCCGCCCTCTGGGGCAACGGTCTCAGATGAGAGCCCCAATTGGTCCATAGCATTTTGGTTGAGGAGTACGGAATGTCCATTGGCGTGCTCGAGAAGGACGGGGTGATCAGGCACCATAGCGGAGAGGGCATGGTGGGTAGGAAACCCATCAAGGCTCCCTTCCGGTGCTTGTTCCCACTTGCTTTGATGCCAGCCTCTGCCCAGGAGGATGGCGCCAGGGCGCGTTGTTGCTGCTCGCGCCGTAACCCTCGCTACGAGTTCTTCATAGCTTTTAGCGCCGGTTAAATCCACCGAGCGCATCGCCGAACCGATGCCAGCAATGTGCACGTGGGCGTCAATCAGACCGGGATAAGCCACTGCGTCGCCAAGATCGATGACCTCGGTGTGTTCATCGACTCGCGCCATCGCGCCACTTTTGTTGCCAACGTAACTGAATCGTCCGTTCGCGATCGCTACGGCGTCGGCAATAGGTTGATTGGGGTCCATGGTATGGATATCGCCGATCATTACCACATCTGCGGTGGAAGGCGTATCGGTTGATAAGTCGCAGCCGGCGGTAAGTGCGCCGATAACCATCACAGTATTTCGGATGAGTGCACGCATAATCGGAACTTCCCTCCAGCTTTACCTTAAGCGGTGTACGGACCAAATAAAAAGGGGGCCATCAAGGCCCCCTAATAATAAAGCGCTAGTAGCGCGATTTAGAAGTTGTAGCGGTAACGTGCATACCAGAAGGCGCCGCTGATACCAAAAGGCGAATACTGGCTGTAGGTGTTACCCAAGATAGTGGCCGAATTGAATCCGAGGTTATTCACGTCGGTCGCCTTTTGACCATTTTCGTCAAAGACGTTATTCCCGCCAACGAGGATGCTGTGGTGGTCTCCGATCGTGTATTCGAACTCAAGATCAAGCAGGTACTCGCTGTCAAAGATGGCGTCGGTACCAAAAACGTCATTTTCGAAGCTGTCGTACCAGTCGTCATAGAAGCTGACACGAGCGAGGAAACGCATGTTACCGACCGTGTGGTTGGCTGACAGGTTCCATCGGGTCTCGGGCGTGGTCAGTTCGATCTGACGAATACGACCTGCGCCGATTGTTGCGGGGTTGTATTTCTCGACCTCGGTCTTGTTGTTGTTGAAAGCAAGATTCCAGTCGGTCGTACCGCCGAGCCATTCGGTGTAGGTCGAGACGACGATATCAACGCCATGGGTGTTGGTATCGAAGTCATTCGTGAAGAAGCGGAACTGGGTCAAATCGCCAGCGCCCGGCACGTTATCTGCGATCAGTTGGTCGATTTGCTCCTGTGACAGGACAACCTCTGAGGACAGATTGATGCGGTCTTCTACATCGATGTCAT
>Ga0181588_10001248_pt1 | contig 22722 bp, 19 predicted proteins | sample 071ome_26_FD_148607 | JGI IMG/M metagenome (GOLD analysis project Ga0181588, IMG submission 148607) | Coastal salt marsh microbial communities from the Groves Creek Marsh, Skidaway Island, Georgia - 071409BT metaG (spades assembly) | ecosystem: Environmental > Aquatic > Marine > Intertidal zone...
CCGCCATGACGATAATTCCGATCCCCCCCAGCCATTGCAGAAGCGCGCGCCAGAGCAATATCCCATGCGGCGCGGTATCGATGGTGGTAATGACCGTTGAACCGGTTGTGGTGATACCGGACATCGCTTCGAAAAACGCGTCCGTATAGCTCATCTCCAGTTCCGAAAACAGAAAGGGCAAGGCGGCGAACATCGTCAGAACCAGCCAGCTTGCCGCGGTCAGGATAAAGGTCTGCCGGATGGTGAGATGCGAGACCGGGGCCCTGTTGGTCAAAACCAGAACCCCGCCCACAAACAGGGTCAACAGCCCGGCGCTTGCGAATACCTGCCAGTCGATATTGCCCGCCACCAGATCGACCGCGAACGGCGCCAGCATGGCGAGCGCCAGGGTGACCAGAAGAATGCCGATGACGAATAGCGCCGGGCGGAAGTCGAGCATCAGACCCTCCGGGACAGATCAGATGATGTTGCGCGGGCCCGAGGTCGGATTGCCGATGGCGGACATAAATTCGCGTCGGGTGGAGGGGTCATCGCGAAACGTGCCCATCATCTGGCTGGTGACCATGGTGAGGCCGGTTTTTTCCACGCCGCGCGTCGTCATGCAGCCGTGACTTGCCTCAACCACGACGCCGACGCCTTTCGGCTGCAGCACATCGTTCAATGTCGTCGCGATCTGCGCGGTCAGCCGCTCCTGGATTTGCAGCCGTTTGGAATACAGATCGACCAGACGGGCGAGTTTGCTGATCCCGACGACGCGCTTTTCCGGCAGATAGGCGACATGGGCGTTGCCGATGATTGGCGCGATATGGTGTTCGCAATGGGATTCGAACCGCACATTGCGCAAGATGACCATCTCGTCATACCCCTCGACCTCCTCGAAGGTGCGCGACAGGATGTCGGCGGGATCGTCGGCGTATCCGGCGAACCATTCCTCGAACGCCTTGACGTAGCGTTTGGGCGTGTCGACCAGCCCTTCGCGGGTTGGATCTTCGCCCGCCCAGCGCAGCAACACGCGAACAGCGTCTTCCGCTTCTTTCCGGGAAGGCTTGGCGGGCAAGGTGTCCTCGCCTGCTTTCGGTCCGTCGAATTTTCTGTTTGTCCCCAATTTGGCCTCCTGTGACTCCGTGATCGACCCGGCCGCTTAGTTGAGCCGGCGGGCCTGGTAGGGGCTGTCGAGCGAAAAGGCAGGGATATCGATTTCAAACCGGGCGCCGGCCTCATCCTCCATTTCATACGTCCCCATCATAATACCGGACGGCGTGCCCAATGGCGTGCCGCTGGTATATTCGAACTGTTCTCCCGGGGCGAGGCGCGGCTGCTCGCCGACGACGCCTTCGCCTTTTACTTCCTGCATGCGGCCCATCGCGTCTGTAATCCGCCAATGCCGGTTGATCAGCTGAACCGTGTCGCCGCCGGTGTTTTCGATGGTGACCTGATAGGCCCAGACATAATGGTCATCCGATGGAGCCGACTGATCCTCCAGAAAAGTCGGCTCTACGGTGACACGGATCGCTTTTGTGGTCGCTGAATACATGATGATAATTGGTCCGCAGGTTGCGTGTCGGCCCGTCCATGCGATATGCCGTGGTACGGTGGCCAATCCGGTGCGGATCAGCCTGCCTTGTTCAAAGCCTGTTCGATATCCTCTTTCAAATCCTCGGCGTCCTCAAGCCCTACGGAAATCCGCACGAACCCGTCGGTGATACCCAGATGGGCGCGCTCTTCTTCGGAAATCCGCTGATGGGTCGTGGTCGCCGGATGGGTCGCGATGCTCTTGGTGTCGCCAAGATTGTTGGAAATATCGATCAGGTTGAGCGCGTTCATGAAGGAGAAGGCGCGTCCCTTGTCGCCGTTGAGGTCCAGACAGACCACGGTGCCGAAATCCGACATCTGTTTTTTCGCAAGCGCATGCTGCGGGTGCGATTCCAGCCCCGGATAGAGAACCCGGGATACGTCCTTTCGCGCGCTCAGAAAATCGGCGATGGCGGCGGCGTTGCGGCAATGGCGTTCGACGCGCAGCTCCAGCGTCTCCAGACCTTTCAGCAGAACCCAGGCGTTAAACGGGCTCAATGACGGCCCGGTGTGGCGGTAAAACGGGCTGAGGACTTCAATGAATTCCTCGGTGCCCAGAATGGCGCCGCCCATGACGCGGCCCTGACCGTCGATATGCTTGGTCGCGGAATAGACGACGATGTCGGCGCCGAGCTCTAGCGGATGCTGCAGGACAGGCGTCGCGAACACGTTATCGACAATCACGCTGGCGCCGGCCTTGTGGGCCATTTCGCTGACCGCCGGCAGATCGATAATCTCCAGCCCGGGATTGCTTGGCGTTTCCATGAATACCGCCTTGGTCGGGCGGGACAACGCCTTTTCCCATTGATCCAGGTCGGTGCCGTCGACGATGGTCGTTTCCACGCCATAGCCCGGCAGGATTTCGGTCAGGATATACTGACAGGATCCGAACAGGGCCCGTGAGCCCACGACATGATCGCCGGCCTTTACCTGGCAGGCGAGGGAGGCAAATACCGCCCCCATGCCGCTGGCGGTCGCCCGGCAGGTCTCGGCGCCTTCCAGCAGGCAAAGCCGGTCCTGAAACATCTCCACCGTCGGGTTGCCGTAGCGCGAATAGATAAAGCGGTCGATTTCGTTCTTGAACGCCGCTTCCGCCGCTTCCGCCGTCTCATAGACAAAGCCCGAGGTGGCGTAGATCGCCTCCGCCGTTTCTTCGAACGGGCTGCGCCGCAATCCGCCGCGCACCAGCCGTGTCTGGGGCCGCCAGACCTTTTCAAAATCCTGAACCGTCATTTTCGTCTCCCGGCCGCCTTCAGGCCATGCCACCATAAAACAAAACCCCGACCGGATAAGGTCAGGGCCTGGCAAGCTCCGACCTTTTAGCTGCTTGTTTTACGTGGCCGCAAGCCGGTCGGGCTCAAATCACCACATGATGCGGGCTACATACTGCCGCCGGCGCGCGGCGTCAAGCATCCGTTCAACCCGTGTTGCCGATTTTGTGAAGCACGGATCGGGATTTATCCCTATGAATCAGCCCCCCGATCTCCAATAAAAGAGGCCAAGCTCCAACAAGTGACGGGTTGGAAAAGAAAGAGAATGTCCGAAACATTATTGTTGATCGTCCCCTGGTTTGTGTTGGCCGCCTATTGCGGGCTGGTCTGGTTGTTCAGCCCGAAAGACGTTTCCGCCACGCAGTTCTTCGGCGGTGGGGGCGACGGGGTCGGCGCGCCCGGTTTCTGGGTGCTGGTGTTCAGTGCGGCGATCACCTGGCTTTTTGCGAAGTCCCTGGCGAATTCGGCGCTGCTGGGTCAAGCCTTCGGCATAACCGGCGTGATCGGTTACGCGACCTATTATCTCAGCTTCGCGGTTGCCGCCGTGACGATCTATTTCATCCGCACGAAAGGCGGGTTTTATTCGCTGGCGAATTTTCTCACCGCCAAATACGGCGCTTTCTGCGCGCGGCTGTTTCTCATCGCCATCGGCATCCGCCTGTTTAACGAGGTCTGGTCAAATACCAAGGTCTCCGCGCTTTATTTCGGTCCGGAAGGCAGCGCCGCCTATTGGGCCGCCGCCGTGGCGGTCACCGGTTTTACCCTGTTCTATGCCTGGCGCGGCGGATTGCGGTCCTCCTTGCTGACCGATGCCGGGCAGATGCTTCTGGCGGCGGTTTTGCTGGTCGTCGTGCTGATCGCGGTCTTCCCGCCCTTGCTGGAACGGGGCCTGCCGGAGGTGCCGTCCGCGCTTCACATGGCGGGCGTTACCTTTATCGGACTGGCCGCCATTCAGGTGCTGTCCTACCCGTTTCACGATCCGGTGCTGACAGATCGCGCCTTCCTCACCGATCCAAAAACCATGGTGAAGGCCTTCCTGACCGCGGGGCTGATCGCGGGCGGGTTCATCCTGCTGTTCGGCGCTGTCGGGCTCTATGCCCGGTCGGAGGGGTTGAGCGGCGCGGCCACCGTCGCCGTGCCGATGGCGTTCGGCCTGCCGATGTTGCTGGTGTTCAATGCGATCATGCTGACCAGCGCCGGATCGACCATCGATTCCACTTTTGCCAGCACGGCGAAGCTCACCGCTATCGACTGGCCCGACCGGCGGGACGCACCCGAAGCCCGGCAGCAGATTCTTGGCCGGCGCGGCATGATTTTCATCGCCGTGGCCGGGAATTTGCCGCTGCTGAGTTTTTATCTGGGTGATGGGATCGGCCCCGCGATCATCGCCGCGACAACCATCAGCGGCACCATGGTCATGGGGCTTGCCCCGATATTCCTGCTGGCGCTGGTTTTTCCGTCGGCGGGGGCGGTCAGTTTCCATCTGGCGTTCTGGCCGGGTCTCGCCTTCGGGGTGATCAAGACGGTCGAGGGCGCGATGTCGGCGGGGATCCTGCCCGGCTGGATGTCGATCGGGGCGGGGAAATACGCCGATGATCTCGGCGTCAATCTTTACGGGCTTTTGATCTGCACCGCCGGTTACATTCTCGGCGCGGTCCTGTTCGCCCGCCGCCCGTCTATGGCCGCCAGCTCATAAAGCGACCACAGCGCGAAGGTTAGCACGCACATCGCGCCCGCCTGATGCAGGATGCCAAACAGGATCGGCACTTCCGCCAGCAACGTCGCGATGCCGAGACACATCTGCAGGATTGCGAAGGCGAAGGTCAGGTCTATGGCCCGGCACGCCGCCCGGCCCGGTCCGGCCCAGCGTGATCGCAGCCATAACAGCAAGGCGATGGCGACCACCAGCAGGCCGAGCTGGCGATGGACGAACTGCACGGTCGCGGTGTTTTCAAAGAAATTCAGCCAGACGGGAGACATCTGCAGCCAGCCTTGCGGGATATAACGACCGTCCATCAGCGGAAAGCTGTTATAGGCGAGCCCCGCGTCGATCCCGGCGACGAAGGCCCCGGCGGCCATGGTCAAAAAAACCAGCAGCACCAGAAACCCTGTGTGAAACCCGAGACGTTTCCGCCCGCCGGTGGGGCGCGGCCGCAGACAGCGGAGAGTAAGCCAGAGCAGAGCCATATAGATGATAACGGCCAGGGAAAGATGCGCGGCCAGCCGGTACTGGCTGACATCAGTGCGATCGACCAGCCCCGATTGCACCATGTACCAGCCGAGATAGCCCTGCGCGCCGCCCAGCAGGAAAACCAGCAGACAACGCCACCAGAGACCGCCACCCAGCTGTCCCCGGATCAGAAACCACAGGAAGGGCAGGAAAAACACGATGCCGATGACCCGGCCCAGCACGCGGTGCAGATATTCCAGCCAGTAGATCGACCGGAAATCCGTCGCCGTCATCCAGAAATTCTGTTTCTGAAATTCGGAGGTCTGTTTATAGGCATCAAACAGCTTTTGCCATGCGGCATCCGTCAGCGGCGGAATCCAGCCGGTGAGCGGTTTCCAGTCGACGATGGAGAGACCGCTGTCCGTCAGGCGGGTCGCGCCACCCAGCAAAACCATCGCGGCGACCAGAAAACTGCAGATTGCCAGCCAGATACCGACAGAAACACGCCGGCGCGGCGCGGGGGAATTTCCGTTAACCATATGAGCCTGATAGGGATTTTACCGGATATTCGCAAGCAATAACCCTCTTTGCGCCAAAATACCGCATTTTTTGCAGCGCGCTTGTTGACAGGGTGGCTGCGTCTCCCTATATGTCTGGCACTCGTATGAGGGGAGTGCTAGCAGGCGCTCTTTTTTCTTTGTTTTTCAACTAGATGGGAGTGTAGGAATGGCTACTAAATTTCGGCCTCTTCACGACCGCGTACTGGTAGAGGCCTCCGAGGCCGAAGCCAAGACCGCGGGCGGGGTCATTCTTCCGGATACGGCTCAGGAAAAGCCGCAGGAAGGTAAGGTTATCTCGACGGGCGCCGGGGCGCGCGACGGTGACGGCAATCTGATCAAGATGGACGTCAAGAAGGGCGACCGGATCCTTTACGGCAAATGGTCCGGCACCGAAGTGAAAATCGATGGCAAGGATTACCTGATCATGAAGGAATCCGACATCATGGGCATTATCGAGTAAGGAGGCCTGATACCAATGGCTAAAGAAGTAAAATTCGATACCGAAGCCCGGAACAAGATGCTCGCGGGCGTCGACACCCTGGCCAATGCGGTCAAGGTCACGCTGGGTCCCAAGGGCCGCAACGTGGTTCTGGACAAATCCTTCGGCGCCCCGCGCATCACCAAGGACGGTGTGACGGTCGCCAAGGACATCACCCTTGAGGACAAGTTCGAAAACATGGGCGCCCAGATGGTGCGCGAAGTGGCGTCGAAGACCAACGACGAAGCCGGCGACGGCACCACCACCGCGACTGTTCTGGCTCAGGCCATCGTCCGCGAAGGCTGCAAGGCCGTCGCGGCGGGCATGAACCCGATGGATCTGAAGCGCGGCGTCGACGCGGCTGTCGAGGCCGTTGTCGCCGATCTCAAATCCAAGGCCAAGAAGGTCAAGGACGAGAACGAAATCGCCCAGGTCGGCACCATTTCGGCCAATGGCGACGCGGAAGTCGGCAACATGATCTCCCAGGCCATGCAGAAGGTCGGCAAGGAAGGCGTGATCACCGTCGAAGAGGGCAAGGCGCTCACCACCGAGCTGGAAGTCGTCGAAGGCATGCAGTTCGACCGCGGTTATCTCTCGCCCTATTTCGTCACCAACCCGGAAAAGATGATCTGCGAAATGGATGATCCGCTCATCCTTCTGCACGAATCCAAGCTGTCCAGCCTGCAGCCGCTGCTGCCGCTGCTGGAATCGGTCGTGCAGTCGGGCAAGCCGCTCGTCATCATCGCGGAAGACGTCGAAGGCGAAGTGCTGGCCACGCTGGTGGTCAACAAGCTGCGTGGCGGCATGAAGGTCGCGGCCGTCAAGGCCCCGGGCTTCGGCGATCGCCGCAAGGCCATGCTGGAAGACATCGCCATCCTGACCGGTGGCCAGGTCGTTTCCGAAGATCTCGGCATCAAGCTGGAGAATGTCACCGTTGACATGCTCGGCCGCGCCAAGAAGGTCACCATGACCAAGGAAGAGACCACCATCGTCGAAGGTGCCGGCAAGAAGTCCGACATCACCGGCCGCTGCAACCAGATCCGCCAGCAGGTTGAGGAAACCTCGTCGGATTACGACCGTGAAAAGCTGCAGGAACGTCTGGCGAAGCTCGCCGGCGGTGTTGCGGTCATCAAGGTCGGCGGCGCCACCGAGGTTGAGGTGAAGGAAAAGCGGGATCGTGTCGAAGACGCGATGAACGCGACCCGCGCCGCGGTCGAGGAAGGCATCGTCCCGGGCGGCGGAACGGCCCTGATCAACGCCAGCAAGGCGCTCGACAAGGTCAAGCCGGAAAATGACGACCAGCGTGTCGGCGTGGACATCATCCGCCGCGCCCTGCAGGCGCCGGTCAAGCAGATCGCGGACAATGCCGGTGAATCCGGTGCCGTGGTCGCCGGCAAGCTGCTGGAAGGCAAAGGCGGTTCCTGGGGCTTCAACGCCCAGGCCGGCAAGTTCGAGGATCTGGTGAAAGCCGGTATCGTCGATCCGGTCAAGGTCGTCCGCACCGCGCTGCAGGATGCGGCTTCCGTCGCGGGTCTGTTGATCACGACCGAAGCGATGGTCGCCGACATCCCCGAAGATAAGGGCGCCATGCCGCCGATGCCCGACATGGGCGGTATGGGCGGCATGATGTAATCATCCGCACAGTCCGGGATTTCGGTCCCGAAACGAAGAAGGCCCCGGGAAACCCGGGGCCTTTTTTGATTTTGGTTCCTGTCCTCTCCCCCTCAAGGGGGAGGAGAAAATTTATGGGCGATCTACAAGAAATCCCCCTCCCTTCCGGGGGGGGGAATCAGGCCCGGGCAATTCGTGCCCGCGCATGGTTGCGGAATTGATCGTTCTTCCGGCGGAGAGTCAGCGCGATCCGGAAACCAGACTGGGTTAAACCAGCTCCACCGTCAGCGGGTTATAGGAATAGAGCCATTCATTTCGGTAGCTGCCCTCATCGCGATTCTTGAAGCGCCGCCGCATCTCGTCGATATCGCGCAGATGGAACAGTTCGCGGTTGGCATCGGATCCGTCGACAACCTTTCGGGTACGCGGCACGCGATTACGCGTATACAACGCCAGTGCCGCCGCGATATCGCCTTCCTGATCGAGCGCGCGCGCCAGCACGACCCCGTCCTCGACAGCCATCGCCGCGCCTTGCGCCAGATAGGGCAGCGTCGCATGCGCGGAATCGCCCAGAATGGTCGCGCGCGCCGTGTTCCAGTTATCGACCACTGGCCGCTTGAACAGCGACCAGCGATAGCACTGATCCTTTTCGGTCAGTTCGATGATGGTCTGGATATCGGGATGCCAGCCGTCGAAATCCTCTTTCAGCTTTTCCCACGGGAAGCGCGCGGTCCAACTTTCCTCCGACACCTCGTCGGTTTCCACGCAGCCGACGAAGTTCAATATCTCGCCGCGCCGGATGTAATAGCTGACGGCGTGCTTGCCGGGCCCCATCCAGACCGCCATGACCTCATCCTGGAAGTTCGGCGGCAGCTTTTCCGCCGGCACGGTAATGCGCCAGACCGCGTCGCCGGTATATTTCACCGGCACCTCGCCGCAAATCTGGTTGCGGATGACGGATTTGACCCCGTCCGCCCCGACCAGCACGTCGCCGCTGGCGGAGCTGCCATCGGCGAAATGCAGCGTCACGCCGTCATCGCCTTCATCGAAATGCGTGACGGTGTGGTTCAGATGGATGATGTCTTCGCCGCCCAGCTCGATCACCCGCTCAGCCAGCACCTCGTGCAGATCGGCCCGGTGAACCTGGTTATAGGGCGCGCGATGCATTTCCAGATGCGCATCGGCCAGCGCGAAACGCTGCAGCTCCTCACCTGAATCGTAGAGCCGGAACACATAGGCCTGCGGCTGTACCGACAGCCCGCTGACCTTTTCGCCCACGCCGAGATAATTCAGCACATGCATGGCATTGGCGGAAAGCTGGATGCCCGCGCCGACCTCGCCCAGCTTTGGCGCCTGCTCATGAATTTCCACCGGGTATCCGGCTTTCATCAGGGAACAGGCGGCGGCAAGCCCGCCCAGCCCGGCACCGGCGATCAGGATTTTCGGCTTACTCACGACAAACCTCGGATATTGCTATCAGGCGATACTTTAAAGGAGATTGGATCGTTGGAAAGTGTACTACGAAATTTTTACCCCAGCACGCGGTGTCTTGCCGCAGCGCCGCGTTCGATCCCGGCGGCGGACAGCCGGTCGATATCCAGCCGGTGGCGGATCAGCTCCAGCATGCGAAGTTCTTCCTGGCTGCCCTCGCCGTCGGAGGCGACCACGTCGCAGGCCAGCGCATAGGCCGTTTCGCGGAATTTTTTGGGCAGCGTGTCGCGGATGAAATCCAGCGTATCCGCCATGCCTTCCTCATCATTCAGCATTTCCGCGCATTTGGCGGCGGCGTCGGCGAGTTCCTCCTCGTCGAAATCGGCGAAGACCGGCAGGGTTTCGACGATAACGCCGATCTTGCGCATTTCCTCATCGGCCATGTTGCGGTCGGCGGCGGAGGCCATGACCATCGCAAAAATCAGCGCTTCGTGATGTGCGGCCATTTCTGTTTTTCCTCGATTGGCGGTTTGGCGTTGTGCATGCTGTTAAGGGCGGGAGCGTCCGCCGTCAAGGGAAAGCGGTGCGGCCCGTTTCGGTCTAGACGTCTTTCAGGAATTCCCGCGTTCCCGCCACCGCTTCGGCCAGCCCGGTCCGGCTGATCTCCACCCCGTCGGGGAAGGCGCCCAGCAGGCGTGACGGCGTGCGCGAATCCAGCATCACGAACACCCCCTTGTCGCCGCCGCGCCGGACCAGACGCCCGAAGGCCTGTTTGAGGCGTAGCCGGGTGATGCGGTCGTCCCATTTCGCGCCGCCAAAGGCCTGCTTGCGGGCGCGGTGCAATATGGTCGGGCGCGGCCAGGGCACGCGGTCGAACACGACGAGGCGCAGCGCCCGGCCGGGCACATCAACCCCGTCCCGAATAGCGTCTGTGCCGAGGATGCAGCTATCTTCCTCGGCCCGGAAAATATCGATCAGACTGCCGGTATCCAACCCGTCGACATGCTGCGCCAGCAGCGGCAGACCGGCTTCTTCCAGCGGTCCGGCGAGGCGGGCATGCACGGCGCGCAGCCGGGCGATGGCGGTAAAGAGGCCGAGCGCCCCGCCCTGCGCCGCGAGGAACAGTTCGCGGAACGCGGCGGCGACCTGCCCGGCATCGTCACGTCCGACATCGGTGACGATATAGACCCGCGTCTGTTCCGGATAATCGAAGGGGGAGGCGACCTGCGCCCGAAGCGCCGGTTCGAAAAGATGCGCCGCGCCGGTCACCTGTTCCGCCGCCGCCCAGTCGGTTTCCGCATCGCCCGTGCCGTCGCGCAGCGTGGCCGAGGTGACCAGCACGCCATGGGCCGGTTTGATGACTGCCTCGGCAAAGGGGCGGGTGGGGTCGATCCAGTGGCGGTGCATGGCGGCGTCGGTATCGCGCCCCTGATCGCGGCTGACCGAGAACCAGTCGACATATTCCTCCGGCGTTGCGGCGGCGAGCCCGGCCAGCATGGATCGCCAGCCGTCGATCTCCGTCTCCGCCCGGCGGCGCAGCCCCCGGCAGACCGCCTCGATCCGCTGCCGCGTCGGCGTGTCGAGCGATCCCGATTCTTCTTCCAGAAACGCCGCCAGCCGTCCGGCCAGTACTTTAATCGGGTGAGACAGAAGCCCGAGCGCCGCTTCCAGCATTTCCGCCGCGTCGGCCAGCCCGTCGATCTGCGGTTCGGTGTCGGCCTCCAGGCTGTAATCGCCGCGCGTGTCTTTCGCCCGCGCATAGCCCTGCCGCCGGACCAGGGCGAGAAACGCCTCCGCCGGCCCGCGCGGGCGGCCGTCATTGCCGATGCGCTGTTGCCAGCCGGGGCCCGGCAGGCAGGTCGCGGCATCCGTCACCACGGCCAGCGCCTCGCCCGTCGCGCCATCCATTGCCGCCAGATCCTCAATGCGTTTCGCCAACCCGCGCGCCCGGCTGCCGCCGCCGCCTTCCGCGCCCAGAATCCAGCGCCGCAGCTCCGCTCCCTGCCGCCCGCTCAGCTCGGCGCAAAAGGCGCTGTCGGCGGCATCGAACACATGATGGCCTTCATCGAAGACCAGACGGGTCGGCACGTTGGCGTCATCCAGCCCGCCCAGCGCCGCCTGCGCCATCACCAGTGCGTGGTTGGCGACCACGATATCGGCGCGCCGCGCTTGGCGGACGGTGCGCTCGATAAAGCATTTATTGTAATGGTGACAGGCGGAATAGATGCATTCGCCGCGCCGGTCAGCGAGCCCGAGCGTGTCGCGGTATCCGGTCAGATCGGCCAGCCAGCTCGGGAAATCACCGCCCGCGATATCGCCGTCGCGCGTCGCCCCGGCCCAGCGCGCGACAAGGCCGAGCGGCACGGCGGCGGCGGGGCGGCGTACCAGCGTGCCGACCGCTTCCTCCATATTCAGCAGGCAGAGATAATTCTCCCGCCCCTTGCGCACCACGACATGGCGTTTCTTGATTTCGGGGTCGGGATGCAGCCGGTTGAGTTCATCGTCGATCTGGCGCTGGAGATTGCGGGTATAGGTGCTGATCCAGACCGCGCCGCCGTTTTTTTCCGCCCAGACGCTGGCCGGGGCGATATAGCCGAGCGTCTTGCCGACGCCGGTGCCGGCCTCCGCAATAACCGTGTTGGGGGTGTCTTCCGCCGTGCGCGGGGCGAAGGCGGCGGAGACGGCGGAGGCATAATCGCCCTGTTGAGGCCGGTCTTCGGCATCCGCGCCGGTCAGTTCGTCAAGCCGCGCCCGGGCCTCCGACGGTTCCACCCCGAAACTTTCCGGCGGCGGTTCGGGCGCTTGTTCGGCCCAGGTCAGCAGCCGGACCCAGACATCCAGCCCCCGCCTCGGGCGCGGCGGCGCATCCGGCTCGGCATGATGCGGCAGCGCCGCGCATACCGTTTCGCCCCATGGCCAGTGCCCGTCGCGCATCGCCTTGGCGATCGGCAGGGCGTCCGGTTCCTCAATCGGGTCAAACCCCGCGAGAGACCCCAGAAGCCGACCCGCCGCGTCTTGCAGGGCGCGGGCTTCTTCTTCCAGCGTGTGCGGTTCTTCGAACCCCAGCGCGACGGCGAGGCCGCGCGGTGTCGGCACGCAGGGCTGCGCGGGATGGACAAAGGCGAAAAGCTCCAGCAGATCGAAGGCGGGAAAGGGCTGAATACCCAGCCGCCGGGCGACGGTCGGGCCGTGACACAGCAGCAACGGACCCTTTCCCCGGATTTCCTGCCGCAGATCGCGCAGCGGCAGACGGCGGACCGCGCCATCCGCCGCCAATATGACGCCGTCGCGCGTGCCGGTGACAATTGCCGTCAGTTCCGGGACCGGTGGGCCAACGGTCGGGGTGTCGAATTCATCCATCGCCGGAAACTATAGACCAGTGCCCGAATCCGGTCGCCGCCCGCCACCGAAAAGAACCGTTTCCGGGATGCGAAAAATGCTCTAGTTTCGCGCCGCTTCGGAAATGTTACGGAAAACCCGCAATGGATAGCGTTCGCACATTCGCGCAGGATGCCCGCGCCTGGCCGTTTGAGGAGGCCCGCAAGATACTTTCTCTCACGAAGGGGGAGTTGCCGGAAAAGGGCTATGTGCTGTTTGAAACCGGCTATGGCCCGTCCGGGCTGCCGCATATCGGCACATTCGGCGAAGTGGTGCGCACGACCATGGTCCGCAACGCCTTTGCGGCAATTTCCGATATGCCGACGAAGCTGTTCGCCTTTTCCGACGATATGGACGGCATGCGCAAGGTGCCGGACAACATCCCTAATCAGGAAATGCTGAACCAGCATCTCGACAAGCCGCTGACATCGGTACCCGATCCGTTCGGCACCCATGAAAGCTTCGGCCATCACAATAACGCCCGGTTGCGCGCCTTCCTCGATCAGTTCGGGTTCGATTACGAATTCAAGAGCGCGACCGAATGTTACGCCTCCGGCATGTTCGACGAGACGCTGCTGAAAATCCTGCGGAATTATGAGGCGGTGACCAATGTGATCCTGCCGACACTGGGCGAGGAACGGCGCGCGACCTATAGCCCGTTCCTGCCGGTCTGCGAAAAGACCGGCCGGGTGTTGCAGGCGCCGATTGTTGAACAAAAGGTCGAGGCCGGCACCATCGTCTATAAGGACGAGGATGGATCGCTGATCGAAGTCCCGGTCACCGGCGGGCGCTGCAAGTTGCAATGGAAATGCGACTGGGCAATGCGCTGGACGGCGCTCGGCGTCGATTACGAAATGTCGGGCAAGGATCTGATTGATTCCGTCCGGCTGTCGTCGCGCATCTGCAAGATTCTCGGCGGCCGCCCGCCCGAAGGTTTCACCTATGAATTGTTCCTTGATGAAAACGGCGAGAAGATTTCCAAGTCGCGCGGCAACGGGCTGACGGTGGAGGAATGGCTGCGTTACGCGCCGGATGAAAGCCTGCAGCTTTATATGTTCAATTCGCCGCGCAAGGCGAAACGGCTTTATTTCGACGTCATCCCCAAACATGTCGATGATTATCTGACCTTCCTCGACAAGTTCGCGGGAGAGGAAGACGAGAAGAAGCTGGAGAACCCGGCCTGGCATATTCATGACGGCGCGCCACCCGCGCGCGAAGGGCAGCTGAGCTTCGCCCTGCTGCTGAATCTGGCCTCTGCCTGCAATACCGAGGACCCGGCGGTGCTGTGGGGCTTTATCTCGCGCTATGACGCAAAGGCGACGCCGGAAACCGCGCCGATCCTCGACCGTCTGGCGGGGTATGCCATCACCTATTACCGGGACTTTGTGAAGCCGACCAAGAAATACCGCTTTCCGGAAGGGGCGGAGGTCGCGGCGCTGGAAGACCTTGCCGCCACACTCCAAGGTCTGCCGGCGGATGCCGATGCGGCGGCGATCCAGAACGAGGTGTTTGAGGTCGGCAAGCGCAACGGTTTTGAAAATCTGCGCGACTGGTTCAAGGCGCTGTATAAAATCCTGCTGGGCCGCGATCAAGGGCCGCGCATGGGTTCCTTCATCGCGCTGTACGGCGTTGCCGAGACGGTGTCGCTGATCCGCCGGGTTCTTGCCGGCGAAGATATCGCCGAAGGGTAAGGCGGGTGGCCAACATCGTTCTGGTGCATGGCGCGTGGCACGGCGGCTGGTGCTGGGTCCGCGTCGCCGAACCGTTGCGCCGCGCGGGACACCGGGTGATTACCCCGACCCTGACCGGTCTTGGCGAACGCGCGCATCTGGGTACGCCGGAGACCAATCTCGATACCCATATCACCGATGTGACCGCCGCGATTGAAGCCGAAGAAATGGAAAACGCGATTCTCTGCGGCCATTCCTATGGCGGGATCGTGATTACCGGCGCGGCGGACCGTATCGCTGACAGGCTGTCGGCGCTGGTTTACCTCGACGCTTTCATCCCCGATGACGGCCAAAGCATGCAGGATCTGCTGCCGCCGGAAAGACGCGCGCAGGCGGAAAAAGTCGTTGCCGAACGGGGAGACGGCTGGCTGGTTCCGGCGCGGTCGGCGGAAAGTTTCGATGTCGCCGATGCGGCGGACCGTGACTGGGTCGATCGGCGCTGCGTGGCGCATCCCTTCGGCACCATGAAACAGGGCGTCTCTCTGACCGGAGCTTGGGAAAATGTGCCGCACAAGAGCTATATCAAGGCCGAAGGCTATAAGCGCTCACCCTTCGGGCGGTATGCAGACCGGGTACGCAACGATCCCGCCTGGAGTTATATCGAAACCGATTGCGGCCATGACGTGATGGTCGATGATCCGGACTGGCTGTCCGGGGTCCTGCTGAAGATCGCGGAAGAGATTTCCTAGGAGGGTTTGACCCCGATCCCGACCCGGGCGCAGTTCGGCACAAAGGTCGCGCCGTCTTCGCTATAGGGCGCCCAGCCATCGAACAACGCCTGTTTCAGTTCGGCCAGCCGTTCCCCGGACAGGTCTTTTATTTTCTCCCCGTGGCTCCGGTTCAGCCCGTTGGTCACATAGGCGTCGAGATCGTCGACCCGGTTCTTGTAGCCGACTTCCTTTTCCATGACATCCATATAGCCGGCGTCTTTCAGGATATTTTCCAGCGTACCCGGCGCGCTCATCGCGTGGCGAGGCGGGATCGGCGGTTCGTCCTCTCTGAAAAAGGCGGCGATGGTCCGGCGCGGCACGAAGAAGGGCGGGTTCTTGTCATAGGCGTCCCATACCATATAGGCGACCCGACCACCGGGCTTCAGCACCCGCAGGGTTTCCCGGGCCGCCGAGACCTTGTCTTCTGGAAACATGATGCCGAAACGGCAGGTCGCGACATCGAACGTGTCATCGCCAAAGGGCAGGCCGGTCATATCCGCCGTGCAGTAATGCATGATCCCGATATCGAGATTGTCCGCCCGCTTGCGCGCGTTGGCGAGCATCCCCTCGGTCAGATCGGTCAGGGTGATGGCGCCTTGCCCGTCCATCAGCAGGGCGGCGCTGACCGCCGGATTGCCGGAACCGGAGGCGAGATCAAGAACGTGATCGCCCGGTTTGATCCCCGCTTCGGCGATGATGATCTGGTTCAGCGTATCGTCCTGCGATTTGCCCTGTGCCGTGGTCTTCGCCCAGGCCTTGCTGCGTTCTTCCCACGCCGATTTGTCGCGATGTTCCACCGCCGGTTCGTTTGTATCAGCCATCCGCCATGCCTGTTCCAAGATTGGCGCTGTTGGGAATAAAAAAATTCTCGCCGCGCCGGAGTTCTGAAAATACTTCCTCTGTGTGTTTCAGCAAGGATGTCCAGTCGGCATCGCTGAAGTTTTTCACACTTTCGGGCCAGGTGCGGGAAATGCCGTGGCGGAAATAGTTATCGCCCGGGGCGATTTCGCGTTCGTAAGAAACGATCTCCTCGCGCACGTCGCTGAATCCGGCTTCTTCCAGAATGGCGGCAATCGATCCTGGTTCGCCGAGGGAATAGCGCACCATGCGCAACGGAAATTCTTCCTCGAAATAACGCTCCATCGCCCTCGCGAAAAGTTCGAATGCCGGGTTGGCCGCCAGCGTGCCCCAGCAGAGATAGGCCACCCTGCCGCCCGGTTTCAGCACCCGCCGTGCCTCCCGGGCGCAGGCGGTTTTTTCCGCCGGAAACATCAGCCCGAGCCGGCAGGTCGCGCCGTCGAAACTGTTATCGGCAAAGGGCAGAGCCTCCATGGTGGAGATCGCAAAGCGGATATTCGAATATTCCAGAAGCGCCGCGCGGCGCTTCGCGACCGACAGCATTTCAAAAGTCAGATCGGTCGCGGTGACCGAACCGGTCTTCGCGCCCTGCAAGATTTTGGCCATGGAAATACAGGGCTCGCCCGTTCCGGCGGCGAGATCAAGAATATCCTTGCCCGGCCGGGCGCCCGCGGCGTTCGCCAGAGCCTGGTTGAAGACATCGTCGCGCGGTTCAGCCTCGGCGGTCGAAAGCTACCAGCCGACCGACCGCGATTTCCAGTGATCGGGCGAATTTTCGCCCGTCTGCGCCATTACTGGCTCGCCCAGATGATCCGGTAGGCGAACAGGATATCGTCCGCCGCCGCGGCGACCTCCTTGCGGCGTCCGGCAAACGGTTTGACCGCGGTTTCCTTCTTGTTGCGGCGCGTCGCCTCACCGATGACCAGATCACCCTTCAACGTGCAAAGGACGACCCGGTCGCCGCGTTTGATGTCAGCCGCGGGCGAGACCATGAGCAGCGTTCCCCTGGCGTAAACCGGGCTGAGCGCGTCATTGCCGATTTTGATCGCAAAGGCGTCATCGTCGCCGAATTCGGGCGCGTCAATTGCGGTCCAGCCCTTGCCGTCCGGCAGCCCGTCCGCGCCGAACGCGCCTGGTTTCGCGGCCTGGGCAAGGGTGATCGCGGCATATTTGCGGCTCCCGACGGTTCCGGCGGATTTGCCGACCAGCTTGACGAAATCCGCCATGGTGACGCCGGTTACCCTGAAAATTTTCGCAAGGCTCTCGGTGCTCGGCCAGCGGTCGCGTCCTTTCGGGCCGGTGCGCTTGCTTTTATTGAAGCTGGTCGGGTCCAGCCCCGCCGCGCGCGCCAGGCCGGACGGCGAATAGCCGTGATCCTTTGCCAGCCGGTCGATGCCTTTCCAAACGTCGCGATGCCGTAACATATTTTCCTCCGTTACTCAGAAATTCAGCCGGTCCCGCGCGATGACGGGCCGGCAAAGGGCCGGCCATAGGACTGAATGTGACTGACCATGGCGGCCAGACCGTTCGCCCGGTTTCCGCTGAGATGGGAACCCAGATCGACCGCCTCGAAAAAATCGGGCGGGGTTTTCGCGATTTCCTCCGGCGTGCGGTCCGAATAGACCCGCAACAGCAGGGCGATCAGACCGCGCACGATCATGGCGTCGCTGTCGGCATCGAAATGGACGCGGCCATCCTGTTCGGTGGCGACGAACCAGACTTGCGACTGGCAGCCTTTTACGCGGTAGGTGTCTGTTTTCTTGTCTTCGGGAAGTCCGGCCAGATTCTGGCCCAGCTCCACGATATATTCGTACCGTTCCATCCAGTCTTCGAACAGGCTGAATTCGTCAATGATGCTTTGGGCGGCATCGTCGATGGCGGGATATTCGGTCGGCATGTCGTCTTTGCGTATCGGACTCGTCGCGGCGGCAATGGTCATATATACAGCCCCCCGGCGCGCTTCAATGGGCCGGCGGGCGGCTGTTTTCGAATCGTCCGCCTGATTATGGTCATAACAAGTTCTGGATGGTTGGGGTAGGGTTCTGGTGAGTACTGCCGGTATTTTCACTGCGGTTTCGCACGACGGTGCGCCCGGATTATCCGGAGATAATATCATGTCATTTGCTACAGGATTATTGCGCAAACTGCCGCCGCATTTCGCCCACCGGATGGCGTTGCGCACCCTCAAATACGATTTGCTGCCCCATGCGGCGGTGCATCACGATTGTTTGCGGACCAGCCTGTGGGGCCTCGATTTCGACAATCCGGTCGGTATTTCCGCTGGCTTTGACAAGGATGCGGAAGCCGTCGGCGGATTGTTCGGCATGGGTTTCGGGTTCGTTGAAACAGGCACCGTCACGCCCAAACCCCAGCGGGGAAACCCCGCGCCCAATCTTTTTCGCCTGGCCGAGGATGAAGCGCTGATCAACTGGCTCGGTTTCCCGAGCCGCGGCCTTGATGTCTTTGCCCGGCGCTTTGAAAAGGCGGCGGCGCACGCCGCCGGGCCGCTTGGCGCCAATATAGGAATCAATACAGGGACCGATGACGCCGTGCGTGATATCGCGGGGTGCGCCGAGAGGTTGGCGCCTTTTGCGGATTATCTGGTGGTCAATGTGTCATGCCCCAACACGCCGGGGCTGCTTGAATGGCAGACACCCGAAGGCGTCCGGCGGATATTGTCGGCGACGCGGGAAGCCTGCGGCCGGGCCGGGAAGACGCCGCCCGTGCTGGTCAAGCTGTCGCCCGATATCGCCCCGGAAAAGCTGGAAGCAGTGCTCGGCGCGGCGTTCGATACCGGTGTCGCCGGGCTGATCGTCTCCAACACCACCGTCGTGCGGCCTGACACCCTGCGCAGCGCCAATGCCGGCGAGCAGGGCGGGCTTAGCGGCCCGCCTCTGGCCTCCCTGTCGCTTGATCTGCTCCGCCGTGTTTACGACATGACGGATGGCCGCGTGCCCTTGATCGCCAGCGGCGGTATCGCAACCGCGCATGACGCCTATACCCGTATTCGCGCCGGTGCCTCTCTGGTTCAGATTTATACCGCGCTGGTCTATCGCGGGCCCCGGCTGGCGGTGGAAATGATCGACGGGCTCGCCGATCTCCTCAAGGCGGACGGTTTTGCCAGTATCGCCCAAGCGGTCGGCGCCGATAAGCGGTGAATAATCCCGAAAATCACGCCCGCGCGGTGCCAATTCGTTAACCTTAATTAAATCTGTACGGCGCACACTGGTTGTCGATTTCGAAGATCGACGCCGTATGAATATTTTGCACCATATCGCCGTTGCGGCGGCCTATTCGCTGATCGCGGCGGCGGTCGCGATCGGGCTGCCCGTGGCGTTTCCGGCCCTCGACCCCGTTGCGGCAATCGTGATCGGCGGTATCGTCCTAATCGGGTCGGGCGTAGTGCATGAGATATTTCTGCGCCAGGAGGGCGAGGCCCGTGTTTCCGCGAAAGTAGAGGCTATCGAGCGGCAGAATGAGGGGCTGCGCGATTCCCTCGCCAATGCGTTGATTGAGGTCGACGCCCTGCGCAATTCGATCCAGACGGTCTATAGCCGCAATGCTTCCGATGCCGAGGGGCGGCGGGACGAAGTCGATTCCGTGATCGCGGAGGTCAAAGTCCTCCAGGGGCTGATCGAGCAGCTATCTTCCGCGCAGGCTTTGCCGCAGGGCGCGGTGGCCACCGGCACCGGCGGTGCTCTGGCGTCTCCCCCGGTCCCGGCGGAAACGCATGAATCCGACGATCTTGCTACAACGCAGATTTCGGTTGTGGCCAGTGATGGCGAACTGGTTTCCGAATTGCCCGGCGAGACGTTGCTGCCGGGCCGCAGTGATGACGAGATCCTGCAAATTCTCAGGGAGGGGCTGGAAGCCAACCGTGTCGATCTTCTGCTGCAGCCGATTGTCCGGTTGCCGCAGCGTAAACGCACCTTCTATGAAGCCTTTACCCGGATTCGCGATGGCGCGGGCGGCACGCTGGCGCCGAACGAATATATCGGCATCGCGGAACGCGAAGGTCTGGTCGCGGCAATCGATAATTTCCTGTTGTTCCGGTGCGTGCAGCTGGTGCGGCGCACGCAATCGCTCAACCGCAATATCGGGTTTTTCTGCAATATTTCGGCGCATAGCCTGATGGATCGGCATTTTCTCGGAAATTTCGTCGAATTCATGTCCGACAATACGGCGCTGGCGCCCGATCTGATTTTCGAATTTCCGCACGCCACCATTGTCAATCGCGATCAGGAGGTCGAGCGGCATCTGCGGCAGCTGGCATCGATGGGTTTCCGTTTCTCCGTCGATCAGGTGCCGAGCCTCAATATCGATTACGCCGATCTGGCCGCGCTGCGTTTCAAATATGTCAAGATGAACGCCGATGTGCTGCTGGACGAAGTCCGCGCCCCCTCCGCGCCGATCGCGGTGGAAGACATCAAGCGGCTGGTCGACCGGCACGGGATGGATCTGGTGGTCGAGAAAATCGAAACCGAACCCGACCTGTTGGAGTTGCTGGATCTCAGAATCGATTTCGGCCAGGGCTATCTGTTCGGCAGTCCGCGTCTCTCCCGTCAGGAATAATCCCCAGCCCCGCTTCGCCGGGCGCTTTTCTTTCCCGCCGCGTCATGGCACATATCCGCCCGCAAACGGTGTGGAAGAAGCAGCGCGATGGCGGACAGAATTGACCTGATAGATGGCATAGGCCCGATAGCGAAGCGTTATGACGCGCTGATCATCGATCTCTGGGGCGTGATTCACGATGGTGTCAATCTCTTGCCCGGCGCCGCCGACTGTCTGACGGCGGTGCGCGATGCCGGGATTCCCTACGCGTTGCTGTCCAACGCGCCGCGCCGCGCGGTGCCGCTGGTGGACGCCATGGTCCAGATGGGCCTTCCCGCCGATTACGCGCCGATTGTGCTGTCCTCCGGTGAGGCGACGCGGCTGGCGCTGGAAGAGCGCGCCGATGCCTGGTTCGAGGGCGTCGGCAGGCGTTGTTACCATATCGGTCCGGAACGCGACGAAAACCTGTTCGACGGCCTGGATATCGACATGGTGAAAGCGCCGGAAGACGCCGATCTGATCGTCAATACCGGCCCCTGGGATGTCGAGGAAACCGTCGCCGATTATGAACCCGTGTTGCGCGCGGGGGCGGCTGCCGGGGTGAAGATGGTTTGCGCCAATCCCGATCTTGAGGTCATTCGCGGCGGTCAGCGTGTGGTCTGCGCCGGGGCGCTGGCCGTGCGCTATGAGGAACTTGGCGGCGATGTGATCTATTATGGCAAGCCCAAACGGCCGATCTACGATTCCTGTTTCAGGCGGCTTGGAAACCCCGATCCGGCCCGCGTTCTGGCCATCGGCGATTCGCTCAGAACCGATATCGCCGGCGCCGCGCTGATGGGAATGGATTCGGTTCTGGTCGTCGGCGGAATACATGGTGATGAATTCGCCGGCGCCGAAAAGGCCGAAATAGAACACCGTATTTACCGGAAATGCGCTGAATCCGGCAATTTTCCTATTGCCGCCATACCGTCTTTCCGCTGGTAGGCGGTCCAGCCACCCGATTCCCTCGGGGTGTGGTTCGCACACCCTCGCCCCGGTATAGTACGAGCCAGACCGCTAGGTATTGCCGGGGGGCAGGAAACTGAATGCGTAACAGGGTTTACGGTGTCGCCGCGCTGGTGTTGAGCTTTATATGGCTCGCGCTATGCGCCGGTTACATTGAAAGCAATGTCGGGTGGGGCAATTTCCTGTCCCTGCTGCCGCATGAGGTGGCGACGATCCTGCTCGGCGCTTTCGCGCCGTTGACGTTCCTGTGGCTGGCGATGGCTTATTTCGGCCGCGGCGGTGCGTTGCGTGATACGGCGAACCGGCTGCACGCGGAGCTGCGCCGGATGACATATCCCTTTGATGACGCCGAAGAACGCGTGAAAGCCGTTTCCGACGCGCTGCGGGCGCAGGCTCATGAACTTTCCACCGTCTCCGACCGTGCCGTGTCGCAGGCGCAATATCTGCATGACGGGCTGCGCCGCCAGACGGAACAGCTCGACGCGGTCTCCGGCCGGCTCGCTGAACGGGCGGTCAAGGTGCATGAAAATGTCGACCGCCAGATCGGCGATCTGGACAAGGTGGCGGCAAACGTTCTCAACCGTCTGACGGAAACTTCCGAACAGTTTGCCAGCCAGATCGAGGCGATGGGGCCCGGCGCGGAAAAGGCTGCATCTCGCGTCCAGGCGGCGGCCGATGCGGCGCGTAACCAGTCGGACGAGGCGCTGCGGAGTTTTGGAGAGGTGGCCGCCGGGCTCACGGAAACCGGAGCGGTTTTGCGTGATGAAGCGACGCAGTTTGTTGCGCGGTCGGATGAGGCGATGGCCAGCGTCGCGGAGGTCGCGGATGCGCTGCACAACCATGCGGACGGGATGAACCGTGCTGCCGAACAGGCCTTGGAACGTGCCCGGCGTCTTGGCGATACGTTCCGCGATCAGGCGGAATCGCTGGCCGCCGAGCTCAAGACCGCGATGGGCAATATCGATGAGGCCTCCGACGTGTTCCGCAACAGGACGGAACAGCTTGCCAGCGCCGGGCGGAATGCCGCGTCGGCGGTGCATGATTCAAGCGATATCGTGCGTCAGGAAGCGGTGTCGCTGTCCGATGCGGCCGATGGCATGCTGGTCAAGGTCGGCGCCGTCGGCACGGAAATCCAGGCCACCGGCAATGCCTATGAAAAACAGGTTCGCGCCGCTATCGATGGCGGTCGGGCTCAGCTTCAGGAAATCATGGATGCGCTGGAGGCTCACGCCGAACGGGTGGTGCTGGTGGCCGAACGGGCCGGTGAAGAGGCGCAGGCGCGTATTGCCGGGCTGGGTGACGCGTTTGGCGGCCAGTCCCAAGCGATTGCGGAAGCGACCGAGAGAAATCGGGCCCTGATCGCCGGCCGTATTGAGGAGACGCGGGCGGCTCTGGCA
>Ga0181588_10001249_pt1 | contig 22702 bp, 14 predicted proteins | sample 071ome_26_FD_148607 | JGI IMG/M metagenome (GOLD analysis project Ga0181588, IMG submission 148607) | Coastal salt marsh microbial communities from the Groves Creek Marsh, Skidaway Island, Georgia - 071409BT metaG (spades assembly) | ecosystem: Environmental > Aquatic > Marine > Intertidal zone...
GGATGCGGCGTCGACGTGTGCGGGTTGCCCTCTCACTCGGCGACGTCACTTCACTTCACGACGCGCCGAAGCCGAAGCCGAAGCCGATCCCCGGTCCCCCGCGCGACGACGACGACGACGACGACCGCGCCCGAAGACGAGGGCGAGCGAGACGATTCACGCGAACGAAACGCGGGGCGTTCGGTCGTTGACGCGATCGCATCCGAATCCGATTTAGCAACGAAAGCGACGAAAAAATGTCGAGCGGTGGCGGTGAAAACGGCGAGGACGCGGTGAAAACGCCGGTGACCATCGTCACCGGATTCCTCGGCGCCGGGAAAACGACGCTGGTGAACCACATCCTGCGCGGATCGCACGGGTTGCAGATCGCGGTGATTGAGAATGAATTCGGCGCCGTGTCCATCGACGACGCGTTGGTTTCGGAAAATATTAAAGAGAAGGAGGACATCATCTCCATGGATAACGGGTGCGTGTGCTGCACGGTGCGGGGGGATTTGGTTCGCGCGCTGTTGACGCTCAAGGATCGACCGAAGAAGTTTGATGCGGTGATCATCGAGACCACCGGGTTGGCGGATCCGGCGCCGGTGGCTTTTACGTTTTTCATAAATCCGGAAATCGCGGAACATTACCGAATCGATTCAATCTTGTGCCTCGCCGACGCGAAACACGTGGCGATGCACATGGAGGAGGAGAAACCGGACGGTGCGGTGAACGAGGCGGTGCAGCAGGTGGCGTTCGCGGATCGGATTTTATTGAATAAGATTGATTTGGTGGACGCGTCGGAAATTGAACAATTGGAAAAGACGCTCAAAGCCGTCAACGCGAGCGCCGACGTCATCAAGACGACCAACTCCGTGGTGGATCTCGAAACCGTCCTCGGGGTGAATTCTTTCAGCTTGGAAAAAACCCTCGAGACGGATCCGAGCTTTTTGGATGAAAACAAGGAGAACAAGCACAATCTCACCGGGGTTTCATCCGTCGGCATCGCCGTCGAGGGCGAGTTGGATTTCGCCGCCGTCAACGAATTCATGATGAACCTCTTGCAATCCAACGCCGCCAACATGTACCGCTCAAAAGGTGTGCTCTGCTTCGAAGGTCAAGGGGACGCAAAGTTTGTTTTCCAGGGTGTGCACGAACAAATCAACTTTGGTCCGGCGACGACGACGTGGGCCGAGGGCGAACCGCGCGTCAATCGAATGGTTTTCATCGGTCGCAACCTCAACCGGAAGGAATTAGAGGCTGGTTTCCGCGCCTGTCTCGCCACCAAGTGAGGGATTATTGTTCATCATCATCATCATCACACACACGCACACACAGAGTTGATACGCGGTGCGTCGTTTTAATGAAACACGAAACGTCATCGCGCTACTCGACCGACGCCTCACTCCCCGACGCGCGCGCGACCCGATTCATCCATCCATCATTCCGCGAAATAGAAACACGACGACGCGATAGAGGCAAACGACGGCGATGGCGTGCGAAAAGAAACGGAGACGCGCGTCGTCGTCGTCGTCAAAACCGTCGAAACCGTTCCGATGGATGACCCGATGGTGGACGCTGGCGTTGGCGTTGACGCTCGTGATCGCGTGCGAGAAAGCGTCCCCGCCCGCGACGGCGTGGTCGACCGAATTCGACGAAACGGTACCCGATCGAGGTTCAGAGGACGTCCGCCGGGTTATTTTGAGAATCGAGCGCGAGTTTACGTCGATTGGAATGGGTTTGTTTTTGGACGAGGCGACGACGTCGTATCGAAGCGCCGAGGACGACGTCGCGGCGTCGAAAGATGCGAATGACGCGCACAACGCGAGCGCGTGGATGTGTAGACGAGGCCACGCGTTGACGACGTCCGATGTAGTGCGGGTAAGAGGCGAGAGTTTGGGTCGGGCGAGACGAATCAAGGCGTACGCAGAGTGGTTATCGAGAGAGTTTGCGTCGGCGAGTCGGCTTTACGACGTTGAAAAAGATACCGGTTTGACGATTTTTGATCGTAATCCCACGGATGCGATCGAAACGTTTCGGTTGATGATGTGTGAAGCGTACGAGGTGGTTTCGAGCGGGCGGTGTTACCGGGATAGTTCGAGATTGGCGCTGGTGGACGACGCCGGCGCCTCCGAGACGAGCGACGTGAGAGCCATCGCGAATCGAGCGAGAACCAAGACAAAGGAAGAATTGATCGCATTCGGGATGGGGTACGTCGAGGATACGTTTTACGCGGTGAATAATCAGACGTCTGCGGTGTTTGGACGGGTGTTTGAGGCGTACGATCGGTGTAGGATGTACGGAAGAAGGAACGCGGATGTCGTCAACGCCGACGCGCGGGCGTTGGACGCTATTCGAGCGCATTACGCCGGGATTGATTATTTGCTCAACGGTGCCAACACCGGGGAAGAAAACATCGGATCTGGCGCGCGCGCGCTCGCGTTTCTCGTCAACGCGGCGCACGATGTGTTGCGAAGCGATGAATCGTGTGCGGCGGCGCCGAAAATTCTTCCAGGGAGATTCTTTGCGTCGGAATCGTTTGACGCGATTATGAGCGAACTCTCTCGCGATTGCGGGCTCGCATCCATCGGTTTAACATTCATTGATAATTACAGTCGAGGACACGGGAGTCATCTTCTCCACGCCCAGCTCGAAGAAATCTCTCGGCACTTGAAGGAGTGCGAGGCGGATGGAAACACCACGGTGAAGAGCGCGATGTTTAGCCTCAACGAGCGCGCCATCGTCGAGCTGGTTGGAGGATTGGAAATCATCGACGCCGCCATCACGGGGTGTCGTCGAGGCGCAGACGAGACGACGACCGCAAGCAGACTCGCGCGCGCCTTACTTCAAGCGCTACAGACTTTTCGCGCGAACGATTGTTTCGCCTTCACCGCCGGCGACTCGCGAGCCACCGCCGTCGCCGCGGCGGCCGAGCGACGAACAACGGCAGCCACGGCGGAGACGTTTGACGCCACGATTGAACGCCGCGTCGTCACCGTTTCCACGACTCCGGGCATCGCGTGGGCCTTTCTCAACGCCTTGCTCTCCGCAGTCGTCATCATGTCCGTTCTCGGCGCCTTTTGGTGCGTCCTTCGATGCAAACCAAAGAAGACGTCTCAAAAGAAAAAACAGCCATTCAACTTTTCGAGACACTTTGACGACATTGACGAAAATCTCAGCATGGATGCCGTGTACGAACGATTCGCCGGGACCGCCAGAGATTCACCGCCGAGCCCTGGTTCCACCGCCGCGCACCATCGCGCTCGAAGAAAATCCTTTGGCGAAGTCGCCGTTCCGGTGAAGCGAACGAAATCGCTCGACCCAAACGCGCTTCATCTTCACGCGCAGTGACGCGTCGCCTTAGCGATGAGATGAGATGAGATGAGATGCAATGAGATGAAAAGAAACGATGCCCATCGAATCCACCGCCGTCACCGCCGTCACCCGTCATCCACCCGTCTCTACGACTCGTCCGACGCCTTCAACGCGTCCAACCGTTGAATATTCCTCTTTGCGATTCTCCTCTTCGCAACCTCCCGCTCGCGTTCGCTCAGCGCGTCCCAATTCGTGATCCTACTCAGTGATCCGTTTTCATTCACTGCGGCGACGTTCGGGCTCCCCGTCAGTCGTCGTTCGATTCAAAACGCGTCGGTCGGTCGCGCGTAAGAAAAAGCGCGTCAAAAAGGTAGGTGCCTTTGCGATGCGAAACGTACCGACGATCGGTCCGAGGGCGTCCATCTTCACCGTCCCGCCCGTCGACGCGTCTAAAACCGGCACGTTTTCGTCCCGTCCCCCCACCGGGTCGTTTCCCCCCGGTGGAAGCGCGCGCTGCATCTTCTGGACGCGCTCTTCGTCGTCGCGAGTCTGCGAGTGAAGACGTCACTCGTTCGCGCGCGCATCATCGCGACCGATTCATCACGTCCGGTGGCGTTCGTCGTCGTCGTCGGATGGCGGTGTTCGGTGCGGGTTTTACCCGCGCGTCGTCGTCGTCGTCGTCACCGCCGTCGACGTCTGGACGTCGCCTGGATGACGGAACGACGACGACGCGAAACCAAGGCGAAGCGTCATCAATCATCATCATCGCGCATCACGCGACCGTCTCTTTCGACGCCGACGTGCGCGCGCCGCTGATGGGAGACCTCTCGCCGGCGAACTCGCCGCCGTCGTCGTTCACGCTCGCATCGCGCGGGCGCAGAGACCGGGTTTTGATGACGCACGGAACGAGGGTGAGGGCGCCGATGCGGTTCGGCGCGCGAGCGTCGGCTTCGGGCAAACCAGACGCGACGTTTAACGTCGTCGAGTTTAAAGGGTGGGACGACGTCGGCGATGAAGACGACGGGGAGGGTGAGGAAGGCGATGCGTGTGGCCACGGAGCGATGTCGTCGTCGTCGTCGTTCGGTCGAAAAACGCGGGAATTATGGAAAAGAATTGAACCAGACGCGCACGCCGTAGGAGCGGCGATTTGTCTCTCAGTCGCCTTTCCGGAAACGGCGAGACGGGCGAGACGCGTGGGAGCGGCGCTGTGCGTCGGTGTCGCCATCGCGAAGTCTATAGAGACGGAAACGTCGCATAACGTCGAGTGGTTACCGAAATGCGTGGTCGATCCGCCGAGGGCGGCTCGAAGAGCGATGCGGGCGTCGTTGCTCACGACGTGCGCGTCCGCGGCGTTGCGGACGGTTGCGCCGAGAGTGTACGCGGACGCGACGGCGGCGGCGGCGTTGGCGAGCGTCAAGGTGTTGTTTAAACAACCGCCGCTGAGGGAAGGGTTGGCGCGGGCGATGCGGGGGGCGCGAGGGGAGTTTCGAGAAGAGGAACGCATAGCGTTGTGGCACGCGAGGTATAGATGGGCGGCGTTGCGACTGGCGCGACACGTACCGCGGGATCCGACGCGAACGTTAACGCGGGCGCCGTTGATGGGGATCTTGGCGTTCGTGCGTGGGATGTCAATGTCTTGCGATCGTAACGGGGGGTTTTCGATGAGTCTACCGACGTTTTCGTCCGTCGGGGGATCCAAGCGCGCGAGACGCGCGAGACGGTTGGGCGCCGCGCGCGCGATTGAGACTGAGACAAAGTATACGCCGGATGACGTGTTGAACGCGGTTCGCGCGTCGTTATCGCTCGCCGGGGATGTGCGCGCGTTGCGTAACGCCAGTGGTGCTGTCCCAGTGGAAGAAGAGCGCGCGTTAGACGTCGTAGGCGGCGACAGAGCGCGTTCTCAACGAGAAGAAGAAGAAGAAGAAGACGCAGACTCGGATGACGAAGCGAACATTTGGCAAGACGATCGTTTAATCACCGCCACCTGGGCCACGAATGGGTGGTCGTTCGCGCTCGCATTACGAGCGTTTTATCTCATCCTCACGTGGTTACCCGTGCTCACGTATGCGCTTCCTTTACTCATCGCGAGTCGAGCGGCGCCGACGGCGCTCGGCGTTCGCATGCGCAAACGCGCATGGGCGACGCTTCACAGCGCCATTGCGCTCTGCGGTGCCGCCTTTATAAAGTGGGCGCAGTGGGCGAGCACGCGAGAGGACATCTTCCCGAGAGATTTGTGCGAACAGCTGGAAAAGCTACACGACGACGCGCCGCGACACTCGTACCGACGAACGCTGCGGATACTGGAGCGCGAGCTCGGATGCGACCCGCGCTTGGTATTTTGTCAGTTTCCAACCAAGCCCATGGCGTCGGGATCGGTGGCGCAAGTGTACAGAGCGCGGCTGCGGAAAGAAATCGCCGCCGTGTGCGCCCGGTTGGCGAGCCCGAGAGTGCTCGATCTAAACGAGGATGGCACGATGGACGTCGCCGTCAAGGTTCGACATCCAAACGTTGCCAAGCGCATCTTTTTAGATTTCCAAATACTTCGCGCCGTTGCGGGTTTCGCAGACACCTTGCCCGCGCTCAAAGGTTTGCACTTGAAGAACACGCTCGGGCAGTTTAGTCACACAATGACCGCGCAGACGGATCTGAGAAACGAGGCGGTGCACTTGCTCAAGTTTACGCACAACATGAAGGATGAGGTGCGCGTGCGATCGCCGAGACCCGTTCCGGGATTGGTTACCGAAGCCGTGCTCGTCGAAACCTTTGTCAAGGGTGAAGGTTTGGGCGACGCCATCAAGCGCAAGTCGATCCACAACTCGGAACTGTGCTCGCTCGGGGTGTACACGTACATGCTCATGCTGTTGAGAGACAATTTTATTCATCAGGATTTACACCCTGGGAACATTTTGTACAGCGTCGACGACGCCAACGCTGACGGCACCACCGGTGGTGCGACCACCGAGCCTCAAGCGGCGCAAATCAAGCTCGATTTGATTGATTTCGGCATTGCCGATGAGCTCCCACAGATTGTTCGAAACCGATTCATCGGGTTTCTGTGCTTTCTCATCCGAGGCGAGGGCGACAAGGCGGCGGACGTCGCGTTGACGTGGGACGGAAATCAAACCTGTCGAGACAGAGACGCGCTTCGCGCCGATATGGCTCGGCTCGTATCCGAAAAAGGCGACGTCTTTTCGCGTCGCGTCAATCTCGACGAGTTGTTGAAGGAAATCATGCGTTTGTTTCGCAAGCACGGCGTGAGCATCGACGGCGTGTACGCTTCGCTCGTCGTATCGCTTTGCGTCCTCGTCGGGTTCGCGACGAGTCTCGATCCACAAGTTAATTTGTTTGAAGTAGCCGCACCGTCCGTCATGGCGTTCGCGCTCACCGGGGATGTCATGGGGCGATTGTTTGAAGCGTAGTCTGTAGGCACTTAGTTTTTAGTCGCGCGTAGCGAGTACTTTGGTAGGTTGGTGGTACTTACAAGTAGAAAGGATATCGTGAAATAGAGAAAAAGAAGAATCTCCTTCGATGATGATGATGATGATGAGAGTCTCAACGCAAGCATCAGAGCTCGAGCATCATGCGGCGCGGATCCTCGACTGATTCCTTGATGGATTTTAAAAACGTCACCGCTTCGCGTCCATCCACCAATCGGTGATCGTACGTGAGCGCGACGTTCATCATCGGTCTCGCGACGATTGCGCGCTCGGGACCGACGCACACGGGTCTCCAAACGATTGAGTGCATGCCCAAAATCGCGCTCTGCGGTGGGTTGATGATGGGTGTCCCGGTCAAGGATCCAAAGACGCCGCCGTTGGAAATGGTAAACGTACCGCCCGCCATTTCGTCGATTGAAAGCGTCCCGTCTCTCGCCTTTTTCCCGTACGACGCGATGGATCGCTCGACGTCGGCAAAGTTCATCGTCTCGCAGTTTCGCAACACGGGAACAACCAAACCCTTGGGCGCGCTCACGGCGACGGAAATATCGACGTAGTTTCTGTAGACAATCTCGTCGCCGTCGATGATGGCGTTGACAGAGGGCTCTTCGCGCAACGCCTTGGCCGCCGCCTTGACAAAGGCTGACATGAATCCCAACTTGACGCCGTGCTTTTCTAAGAATGCATCCTTGTACTCGGTTCTCATCTGCATAATGTTGGACATGTCGATCTCGTTAAAGGTGGTGAGCATGGCGTAGGTGTTTTGCGAGCTCTTCAATCGTTCGGCGACGCGTTGACGCAAACGCGACATCGGCACGCGCGTCTCGCTTCTCGTCGCCGCCGCCGCGTGCGTCGGTTGTTTCGGTTGTGTCGGCGTCGGTGCCGTCTTTGCTGGTTTTTCCACCGGTTTTTCCGTCGCTTTCACGGGTGCCGCCGTCGGTTCATTCGCCGCGACCGACGACGCCTTCTTCTCCGGACCGGGCCCCGGAGCGACGACGGCGACTCTTTGTCCCACGGTTACGGTGTCGCCCTCCTTGGCCAAAATCTCCTCCACCGTCCCGCTCGTCGGCGCTCTCACATCAATCGTCACCTTATCCGTCTCAATCTGCGCGATCACTTCGTCCGTCGCCACCGTTTGCCCGACAGCGACGAGCACGGTGGCCACGGCGCCCTCCGTGATCGAATCCCCCATCGAGGGCACCTCCACGCTCACCGGCGGTCCACCAGATCCGCTCGCCGCCGCCGTTTTCCCCGCCGTCGCCTTTTCGGTCGCCTTTTTCGCGTTACCGCCCCCTTTGCCCGCCGCGAACGCCATGACGCTCTGCCCGACCGAAACCGTGTCCCCCGGTTTCGCGTCCACCCGCGTCACGCTCCCGCTCGTCGGCGCCCGAACGTCGATGGTCACCTTGTCGGTCTCAATCTGCGCGACAACCTCATCCGTCGCCACGTCGTCCCCGACGCTCTTCAACACGCTCGAAATCGTCCCTTCGGTGATTGAATCTCCCATCGACGGCACGACGACGGTGGATTCCTCGACGGCAGAAGAAGAGGAAGACTTGCTCGATTTCAACCGCGTTTGCGTCGAGAGCGACGACGACGAAGCGTCGAGATGATGATTCTTCGTCCATGGCTGTAGAAAATCTGTCACCGCGCGTCGCGTCTGCGCCCGCACGAAAAGAAGAGAAAGAAGACGGAGCGTTGATCGTTTAGTCAGTCGAAGCCCGTTCCCGCGAAAACGCGCGATTCAGTCGAAAAAGTAATCCAAAATTCTCAATTCAATTTTTAAGAGTAATCCAAAATTCTCAATTCAAATCCTTCGTCGCGTCGTCCTCCTCCTCCTCCTCCTCGCGCGTTCCTTCGACGAAGATCATCGATGTACACGTGTACGTACCGTCGCGTACGCGCGTCCTCCTCCGCCCCCGATCGTCGGTACCGACGTTGATGATGAGGATGCATTCATCAATCTTAAAAAGGAACGTCTCGCAACGCGATCAGACGCGTCGTGCGTCGTTACCGACGCGCCGCCGCCGCCGCCGCCGCCGCCGCCGCTCGCGAGACCGACGCATCGTCGCGCGAGCGCGGTCGTCGGTGACCCGCGGGACGCGGAGCGGATCGTTCGCGGGAGCATCGTCGGCTCGTTCGGGCGTCGCAGTGTGAAGGCGTGCGCGCGCGTTTCAAAAATGTGTGCGTGTGGGGGCATTTTTGTATGGGTAAATAGTATTATATAGGATATGAATCGGTTGGTACACTTTACAGCAAAGAGGATGGATGGATGGATGGATGTCGAGGGAACGATCGGGAGAGAGTCGCGGCGACTCGCTCACTCACTCGGGTAGGACGACACCCTTGGCGCGAGCGTCGGCGATGAGGACGTCGTAATCGAGACCGCGGCGATGGGCGAGCTCGCGGAGTTGGGATTTGGTCACGAAGCCGGTTGAGGATGGGGGATGTTTCGACGACGACGACGACGACGACGACGTTTCGTTTGTGGTTTTTGTGGCGTCGGTATCGTCGTCGTCGTCGTTGTCGTTGTTGTCTCCCGTCTCATCGCGGGCGTGTGATGGCTCGGAAACGGCGGCGACGGCGGAGGCGCGCGCGGCGGCGGCGCGGCGTTCTGATTCGGCGCGCGCGTCGAGGGCGCTCGGCGTCGTCGTCAATACTTCTGGGACGACGACGGTTTCTGCTTCACGGGACGTCGTGTCGTCTTTAACCTCATTTTTGTCGTCGTCGTCGTCGTGTACCGTCGAGCCGCGTCGTCTGCGTCGTCTCGCGTCTCGTCGGTGCGCCCTGATGGCCAACGCCAACGACTCCCCCAAAGGTTTCTGCAAATTTTCCTCACTCGCGATAATCACCGGAAGCCTCGGAAGCCCTTGAGACTCGATCGCGCTCACCACCACCGCCACTTCACCCAAATCCAACCCGCTAAACGCCACCATTCGTTGACTTCCGTACTCTCCGCCCCGCGCCGCGCTCGCGTTCGACGTCCTCGGTGACTCCCAATCCGGTTCCCGCTCCCTCGTCACCTCCTCGAGCGTCATCCACGCGTGTTCACTCCGCGCTGGGATCACTGGAACGTCGTACCCACCGAGCTCATCCACGAGCGTGCGAACTCGAGGCCACTCTTCCGCGCGAAAGCCGACGAGCACCACCGCGGGCGAGCCGCACGCGTCGGCAAACACTCCTCCATCCTCCTCACCAACACCACCGGTCGAGCCCGCGCACGGCGGAGACGTTCCGAGCATATCCCCTTCTTCGGATTCCGTGAGATCCCCACCGGCGTACGCGTTCGGTTCGTATTCAAACGCGTCGTCGTCGTCTTCCTCTTCTTCTTCGAATCGAGCCGAGTAACCGTCGGCGGCGCCGTTCCCACCCTTTGCGTCGTGCGCCTCCGCCTCGGCGCGCTCCCGCGCGCGCGCGTCGTCGATCATTCGCGTCAGCCAATCGTCATCCATGCCCACTCCGTCTCGACCGCCGTCGCCGCTCTTCGCACGCGAACGCATCGTTCGCGATCGAGCGGGAAAAAGCGCGCCGCCGCCGCCGCCAATGCCGCACCACTTTTGACGACGCGCCGCCGACGACGCGCGCGCGCCGCGGTTGGTCGACGCGCGCACCGCCGCGTGCGGCGCTAACAGACGCGTCGATGGAGACATTCGTCAAAGGACTCGTTTCCGCGCGCGCGTCGAAGTGTGAACCGAACTGGATTCTGACTCAACCCACGCGCGGAGCGCTTAGAGAGCGGAATGGAAATAGAAATGGGCATCGTTCGGTCGTTCGGTGCGCGCGTGGCGTATCGTTGTTATTTGGGATTTCAAAGACGCATCCGCGTGCCTTCTTCTGTTTCTGCCTCTTCTTCCTCTGCCCGCGCGCGCGCGACGAGAAGAGTAAAATCCATCAGTTTTTTCGTTCGGTCGGTCGGTCGGTCGTTCATTCTTTTTCCCTCTCGTGCATTCATCTCAGCGAGCGGACGCGCTGTCACCGACGGCACCGACGGCGACGCGAAGGGCAAACTCAACCAACCGCACGGGAATCAACACGAGATTGAGCGGAAACGGAAGCCTGAAACCGTACATGATTTGAGAGTAAAATCCCGTCATGGCCAAGACGAAGATTGCGAAATTGAACACCGATCCCTTTTCATCGATGGCGTTCGAACCGAGGTATCCGTGGCGGACGAGGTAGGTGAGCAAACCGCGGGCGAAGAGTTGGGCGCCTCGCGTCGCCGAGTGATAGGCGGTGATGGCTTGTTGCACCATCCACGCCGCGACGACGCCGATCACCTTGCACCCGTATCTCACCCCCGGTCCGACCCACTTTTGGTACTCTTTCGGCGTGCTCATCATCAACACTGGCGTGAGATTTTCATCGACGATGTTATTCAGTATGTCACCGACGGCCACGCCGAGAGAGACGCACGCGGCAAAGTGCACTCGAAGCGTCGCCGTGACGGCGACGAATCCCATGTACACGGCGCTCAAAGCCTCTCCAACCTGTTCCGGATCCACCGCCTTGGCGACGACTCCAATCTTCCGCACCACGAGTTCTTTCGTTGTGATCTCCTGCGTGTCTGGAATACCGTTCCCGTCTTCATCCAACTCGTCATCCTTCGCGCTCGCCTCTTGCGCTCGCTCCACGTTGCGCCACACGACGACGAGCGCCTCCTTCGTCGACGTCCACCCGGTGATCCTGTACGCCTCCACCGCCGCCGTCAGCGTCGCAAAGTATCCACCAAAAAAGCACAAAAAGAACCCGATCAACGCCGGGGCAAACTCTTTCGGGTGATACGGCTCGAGCGCCGTCCACGCGCGTCCGCACGCTCGAACGCACGCGCTCGCGTACGGTTCGGACGCCTTGGCCAACTGCGCCGCGCGTTTGATCGCCGGCGCCGCTTTTTCCAACCCCGGAACCGCCTTGTTGGCGACGACGCCGAACGCGCCGAGCGTCATCGCGTCTCCGAGCGTCACGGACGCGCCCGGCGCCGGCGACGACGACGCCGCGTTCGTTGGTTTTTTAACGACCGTTGTCATCGAATCGTCGTCACTCGGTTTCGTCGTCTCGCTCGTCGGTTTCGATCTCGCGTTCGGCGACGGAGTTTTCGACGATCGGGATTTACCCAGCTTTTTGGAGAACACGCTCATGTCCGACGTCCGGCGTCCGGTCGGCGTCGGCGTGTGTCGCGAAGAGATCGAAACCGAGGACGAGGCGAAGCGCTCCAGAGAGGATTTTCGGGGTAGTAGTGGTACCGTACTGTTTACACATATATATACACACATGATTACGATTTGAAGCCGACCGACGACCGACGACGACGACCGACGACCGACGAAATCGACGAAGACGACCGTCATCGCTCGCGCGTCAAGGATTTTACGAGTAAAACGCGCCTCTTGCCGAAGAGACCGCCGAAACCGTACCACCACTGATCCTCAGAGCGAGCGACGTAGCCGCGACGCTCGTACGCGACGCGGACGACGGGATTATCGACGTCGACGTGAATCCAAACCTCGGAATACCCCCACACGCGAGCTGCGCGTTCACACTTGTCGAGCATGACGCCGGCGACGCCGCGACGACGGGCGTCTCGACGAACGGCGACGTTGGAAATGTACGGGACGCGAGGTTTGGTCGTCGGAAACGGTTCGGGAAAGAGCGCCTCGGGGGCGCACACGCGAACGTTTGCGCTTCCGATCCACTCGGGTTCTAACGCGTTCGTCGTCGTTGATTCGTCGCCCGCCGTGATCGTCGTCGTTTCTTCTTCGTCGTCTCCTTTGTCTTTTTCGTCTTCGTCGTCTCCGTCGTCTCCGTCGCGCGGCGACAACGACGCGAGAACGGTCAAACACGCCGACCGCCGTTTCAAACGCTCCAACTCCCCCCCTCTCCTCACCAACTCCCGATTCGTCATCCCTTCCACGCTCTCGGCGTTCATCGCGCGTCTTTTCGCGCTCGCCTCGACGCGCTCTTCGATCTGCCGAGTCGTCATCGCCCGCAGCTCGCTCGCTATGGAATCCGCGAACGCGTCGTCCGCCGCGCGTCGCGCCGTCTCCGCGACGATCCGGAACCCAAAACCGAAGCCGTCGTCGTCGCCGTCACCGCCGTCGCGATCGCGATCGAGGTATTCGTGTCCCCACCCGAGCTTCCGCTCGGCGTCTTCCCGCGCGAACGCTTCCCCGCACACGCGCGCGCACGCCTCGGCGTCCGCCCCGGTTCGCGCCGAGCGCGTGATCGTCCTCGCCGTCGTCGTCGGCACCGGGCGGTTCGGCGGCGGGCGCGGCGGCGGCGGCGGCGGCGGGCGCGGCGTGCGCGCGAGCGTCATCTCGCGCGCGTCGCGAGTCGTCAGCTGACGCGAGCCGTCTCGTAGTCGAAAACTAGATACGGGGGTCGAACCCGCGACCTTCAGCTTAGGAAGCTGACAGTCCACTGAGTTAATTGAGCGCATTCGCGCGCAAAAAATGCATCGTATAAATGTCATGTACCAGATCCAAAAGTATATAATACAAGAAACCGCTACCGCGCCGGGCGACACTGTGGCCGAGTGGTCTAAGGCGCCAGGTTCAGGTCCTGGTTCGAAAGAGCGTGGGTTCAAATCCCACCGGTGTCATGAACCCAGCCGATCAGCCTTTTACCGCCTTTTAAGGCAAATTACGGTAGAATATGGCCATGGTCACAAACGACAGATTTACACATGTAATGCTTACCTGTACAAGCATTCGGACTGTCAGAAGTTGTGTGTTATCCTGATCATCAGGACCTGATGACGCTCTTATCCAGTAGCGAGATAGAGTCACACGTCCTGTCCGAATATAATTGTCAGCGTTCGAGTGACTCGCAAAGAAACATAGAGATTGTTGTCATAGCTACCAATTGCTGTCAGCGTCTCACAAGCTGCGCGGCGCGGTGGCGAACAGCTGACACCTCGCTCTTGGGAGAACTTCAAACGTGTATCGCCATAACTTGACCGTTCCCAGCACGTATCCACTAAACCCGAGCGACGCTGACACACTTGATCCTTCAGCACAATGTCGGACATGTCATCTACGTGTTGTGGAAGTCGGAACACAGTTCACAGCTTACTGCATCCTAGTAAGTACACTTGTCACGGGCGAAAGAAGTCTGCTGTGACTGCACGTAAAACCACAGAGGGTCAGACAGTGGAAGAAAATGTATCCACTATGCAGACAATGCGCGACAGCGCTAGTACTTTGTCGTTCAATAGCGAGGCTAGTGGTGCACGCCCCTGGAGTGCAAGTGATAGCGAGCAGATTGGGCAACTTCACGTTGAAGAGTTCGGTGAGCACGCTGCGGGCTTTCTCAGCGGGAATTTCACACCCGTGACGAGCGAACGGTCTGAAACACTAAGCCTGGAAAATCTTCCGGAAGATTTTCCATGTGGTCAATTTGCCTATGTGGGCCCGAATCCCAAGTTCGAGAGGTCACACTACAAAAAATGGGGCAGTGGTCCGCAGCAGGTAAAATCACCTCTTGGAGATGGATGCCACCATTGGTTTGAAGGCGACGGTATGATATTTGCCGTAGATTTTCAAAGGGATGGTCTTGTTAGATATCGAAATAGATTCATTCGCACACAAAGCTGGAAATTAGAATCGAAGCGCAACAGGCGTGTTTTCAGACCGCTCATGAACGCAGATGGAAGCACATTTCTCTATAACGCGGCACAAAACTTTATCGAAGGTGGATCCTTCATGAAAGACAGTGCGAATACCGCTTTATTCTTCTTCGCAAACAAATTGCTAGCATTACAAGACACGCAAACTCCATGGGAGATGGAAACGGCAACACTGAAAACAAAAGGAGAATGTACTTTTTATGGCACGTTGCCGAAGGGCTTGCCGATGACAGCTCATCCAAAAGTTGCTCCAACTTCAGGAGATTTGATATTTTTCGCATTTAATCCCGTTCTACCGCCACACTGTACGGTTGGTTCGATAGACCGGGCGGGTAAAGTGAAATCTTTGAAGCCAGTATGGACATCATTCATGAAGAGTGTGTTTATGCATGATTTCGTGATAACCGAAAATTACACCATACTTTACGAGGGAAGCATGGATATCGACCCGAAGAGACAGTTTTTCGGTGATCATCCTTTGCAGTACGACCCGAGTAAATTAGCAAGATTTGGCATATTGCGGCGAAGTAAAATAGACTCTTCTCATGGGGACATACGCTGGCTAACTTGTTCATCATCTCAAAGTGTATTCCATTTCGTAAACGCATGGGAAGAAATCGATGATGAAGATGAGCCCGTGATAGTCGTCGTAGGAGTACGCGAGGATGGATTTTTCCATAGGGCACTTGGGACAACGGGTGCACGTCGTTCGGTCATGAATGCCATCAACAAAGGTGATTGCATTCCTCGACTTCATCGCTGGCGCATCTCACTTCGAACCGGAAATATTTCAGAAGAGTTTCTAAGCACGGAAATGATTGAAACGCCGCGAATAAATGACGCCTTCATTGGTAAGATGAACCGATATGTTTATGCAGGCAAAGTCAGCCCAGATGCGCTCTGTGATACAGCGCAACTCAAATTCACTGGTGTCCTCAAGTATGATTTGCACACGGGTGAGATCGATAAATACGAACACCCTCAAAATTCATATGGGATGGAGGCACAATTCGTTTCACACCCGGATCCTCGTTCAGAAGATGATGGCTGGCTTGTTATGTATGTCCACACTGAGGATGTGACAAACGAGTCACTTGGTACAACATCTTGTATTATTTTGGACGCGAAAAATCTTTCTGCTGGACCAGTGACACAGATAATGCTCCCAGATCGAGTCCCTTACGGTGCACACGCCGTATGGGTACCATATCTTGACAAGTTGCAATGTGAAGATAAACCGCGGAAGCAATTTTCTCTTCACAACAAGCAGCTAACAAGGCGTTATACTTTCCATCCACATCAGCTGAGCGCGCTTTTGGACGCCGTAAGAGTAGGACTTCTACGAGGAGCAAACGGCCTCTTTATCCGCAATTGGAAACCTACCGTGGGAGTCGATGATAGTGCGCAATATGCATTTCTAAGATGCTTTGGGCTGCGACTGGTAGAAAATGGAAGGTTAGGATTGTTCCGTGGTGTGGAATCCAATCAAGAAATTGAAAACGGGCACATGAAGCGCCCTGCACTCACGCTATTTGACGTTGAAGATAGTGCAGAGTGTAAAGTAGTGCGAGAAGCTTTGAGTATTCTCGACATGTCATGCCTAATAAAGCCCTGTCCACATGGTGCAACACGGCATCTTGCTGAAGCGACTCAAGCTACTTCCTATACTTCACTGACGCCTCCAATCTTGCTGGACTCAAACACGAATACTATACATAAAGGAGGTCAGAGTATCATCGATCATTTATTCCAGGTGTACTCAGACGGTGATACACCACCAGCTATCTTAAACATTTCTTTGGCGAAAGCCATCTTCAGTCTAAGCCCCCCTGCGGATGATGGATCTTATTATAACTTTCCAACAAGAATGCCTTCAGAACCGCTCAAGCTCTGGGCCTACGAAGCTAGTCCGTTCTGTACTTTGGTCCGTAAGTCTCTCAGCCAAATGGAGTTACCATATGTCCTTTATCCATGCGCAAGGGGAAGTCCGCGTAGAAGTATTCTCCAGAACCGGACTCAACAAACATTTCAAGTACCGTACTTAGAAGACCCGAACACAGGTACATGCTTATTCGAAAGTAAAGATATTATCGACTATCTCGAATCAGCATATACCGATTTTTGATTCAAACGGATGTAGTTGTATTCACAAAACAAAGCAGCGATAATAAATGTCAGCCAGTGTCTTTCGACCATTTGGGACTCGTGCTACCTGACCATTGTAATAGAAAGTTGACAGGGCACACTTCTCGTTGCGTATTTAACAAAGAACGGTCTTCTCGAAAGTCCGAACGACCTCATAGCCCCGCGACTACAACGCCATAGTCGCTTTCAGTCATTGACGAGCTTCTTTATCCCATCGCGAGGTTGGCAGTGCGCTTGAAGCATGCGTAAATACAGTGTCACAAAGGCAACTGGGGCGAGGTCGTCGTTCCACACAACTCGGCTACCAGTTTACGAAAGAGTCCAGCGCAAAAACACAAGTGGACAACGGACCATCGCGCGATGTTCCGAAGAATTTGAAAGAATTGATATAGAGCTATCCGCACCATTGGGTTTGTACCTACGAAGTGCGGAGGGCAACGTGGGCGCGGTTGTAGATGAAGTAATACCTGGCGGCAGTGCAGCTGAAAGTCAGTTAGTGCAGGTGGATGATGTTGTGAGTGAGATAATTGTCTCAGACGAAACAATGGATTGCAAACGGGCTGAATTTGACGCAATTTTGAAGTTTCTCGCAAATAGAAACTCTAGGATCCGTCTCACACTGCTTCGTACTGTCGTAACACGAGTCTCAGAGGACATGGCAACTGAGTACTGGGAGAAAAAAAGAAAGGAGAAACTCAACGGCAAAAAGGTCCTTCGCCGCACGGTTGGAGTAAATCCTCAAGATATTCGTATTCATAATGGCGGTCCACTGAATGAAGGGAGTTTCGGGGTCGTATTCACGGGAGAATGGAAAGAAAATAAAGTCATCCTCAAGACGTCAAGAAGCAACGTTCTATGGGCAGATGATTTACTTGATGTAGAACTAGAACTAAATGAAATAGTTCATAAAGTTGCTCGTGGTACATGCGCTCGATTCATGGGGTGTTGTGAAATCGACCCCCGAAGTGAAGGGAGAATATATAATGGCGAACTTGGTGCCGGGCTATGGCTTATATGGTTGTACCAGGGAGATGATACTTTAGGGTCTATATTCGGATCGGGCGAACAACAGACGCTGCACAAGTTAGCGGTTACTCTCGACCTTCCGATTGATACTCCTAAGATCTTCTTGATCAAATCTTTTTTGCGTACAGTTTGTCAACATCTGGCTACGTTACATCAGAATGGTGTGGTCCACCGCGATGTAAAACCAGATAACATCTTGCTAGCAGATGATGGCCCACTCCTCATAGATTTGGGTGGATCTGCTAGCTGTTTGCATAGGATTATAAACTACTATCCAGGACCGGGTCCAGCCGATCCGCTGTTTAGTGCCCCCTCTGAGAATTACTTGATCCCCTCAAGTTGTTCGCAACCAACAGATGAAAACAAAGATACACTTTGGGAACAATACAAGCCGGACCGTTTCGATACGTTCAGTATAGGCATCATCTTACTACAGCTCGTCTTCCCTGAACTGCGTTCACGTAATAAACTTTCGACGTTTATGAAAGAAATAAATGACGCCGGTCTCAATTTGGGTGAATGGCGGGAGAGAGCAGGCCAACTCTATCCAGAGCACGCGTCAATTTTGGATGCTGACGAAGCTGCAGGTTGGCGCCTTCTCATGAAACTAATCTGTCCACGAATAATGAGGATTTCAGCGTATGATATCTTGGCTGAAGATTTCTTGATGCGTGTGAATGTGTCAGCTTGAGGGGACCAGTCAAACGTCCATCACCTTTGCGTTGAGAATGATATCCCATCGGCTACTTGGGGCTGCGTGGGCAACGTATTTAACAAAACTAAATTCATCACTTCCTTGCAATACCAGCGATAAAGAGTTGAAGGATGCATCAATTGAAAGAATCGATTCTTCATCTTCCTGTTGATAAACTTCTGCAGGAGTACTGACTTTGTCGCCTACACTTGAGCGCATGTGGCATACATATCCACCTACCTCACCATTTGACCAGTCCATGCGATGTGTTGGAGTGAAATCATCAACAAAACAGAGTGTTGCAGTAATACGGGTGCCGTCTTCGTCTGGGTTCTGAATTGCAACTGTGTAGTCACTGCCACGTCGAAAGCGTCTTATCATATCACCCAACAAACCAAGTTCGCCATCTACGATACAGCTCATCCACCGTGCGAACGGATCCGATGAAACGATGTCTCTTCTTACTTTTGCTAGCCATTCCACGAAACTCGTGTTTTTGTTCGAATTATTGTTGCGAACATGTAGACTGTCATAGCGGACAAAACGTCTCACATGGGGTGGACCACAAAGTATCCATTCTTTGTTCCTGGAATCTTCTGAGTATGCACTCGCATCGTCTTCAGCTAATAGACACTTCGCTGCAAAAACTACATCTTCGCGTAGAAAGTCACGAAGAAGCACGCTACTGTGCTCATGAAAGTGATCCCGAAGTCGAGCCATGCCATCAGCATGAAGATATTCTCTGTTTACCCACTGGGACAGGTACTTTGCATCTTTTTTGCTGAAAGCCCCCGCAGACAACTCTTTCTTGACGTAAGATGAGTCAACTATGGACATGCTATCACATCCACCTTTTTCTTCCGTTAGGAAATACGTTCGCGACAGTAGCATTTGTGCTGACGCCCGTTCCGCACCCTGCTGGCTTCTAGAAACATGATACCAACCTGATATTGATACTCGAGGTTTACACGAAGCAAATACCTCTTGAACGGCGTGAAAACTTTTACCAGGTTGCACTTGAAAGAAAACCATTGAGTTCCACCTTGGCAAGATGGTCTTGGTGGGTTCAGCATAAGGTAAATTATGTTCACCTGATACCGAGTAGAACTCAAGAGCACCACCATCTTCAACTTTCCACTCGTCATCTGGAGAAGCGAGGTAGATGATGAAAGATATGCACCGCGAGCTTATAACATCATCATGGCACAGTAAATGACCACCGTGGGCGTACACGTTGCAAGAGCAGTCGACTCTCGAGTCGAGTGGTGGACAACCAGTGATTTGTTGAATAAAGTTACGAAAGTTCTCCCCATATAGGTCTTCCCTAAGAGCGAGCAACTGATCACACAAGTGAGTTGTATTTCTGTCATCTATACTTGCGATATCCACCGATTGAAGAACCTTAAATAAGTCAGTCTCCTTGTAACTTAGAGTGAGTTGGGACTGAAGTTCTTCAAGTATACCACGAAGTTTCCTGTCATCGCAGATTCTATCAATAGACACATGTGGATAAGGCGAAGATGTCTCATATTCCAGTCGCTTTGAACTTATAGTTTCTCTTGATAGAGCGAATGGCGAGATCACTTTGGTCATCAAAGCAGTGCCGTCCAGTTGTTGACTGTTCACTTGTGCTTCGTTTTTCCTTTTTGGCATCAGAGTGGAGTATTTATGAGTGACAGTGCGGTGAAAGTTCGTATCCCTACGATCGGGTCGTTCAATTGGAAAGTATGTTCGTCGAGGAAACACTATTCGTCGTTGCCGGTATCGGTACAGAGCGATGCACCTACACACAGAGTGATACACCTTTCACACCTGTTCCGTGGCTTATTCCAGTCCTTTGTAGTTACTCAGCTCGCCGAGCTCGTAACTTTCCGCCAACTGCGCGGTATCGCAAAATTGGAACAAGCACCGCAAGAATCACGAAAGGCTCAAAATGCGACGAGAGGTATTGAATTAATTGCGCACGGACGCGTTTACGCCTTTCTCTTAATGCATGCAGTAGAGTCTACTGAGACCGGAGTCGTGGCTCAGTTCAGCCGTCCCGTCGCGGTGAGTCACTCAAAGCGACTTCATTCATCTTTGCTTTGCCAGACGATAATATGCCAAATTTTCTTATTTTGCGGCATTTTTGGACAAATTTCGCCTTTGTCTGGAACCGCACGGGCTCGTTGTTTCGTGATAATGTGACTTTTTGGATGGTCTGAAAGATGGGAGGAGTCCAGACTCGTAAAATCCAGTTTTCGGAAGTGCACACGGACCTCACACCGAACGGCACGCGTGAACCGCGCCGAGCTTGACTCGAATAGGGCGTGGATCGGCGGCAACAGGCTGGTGAGAGACATTTCATCACCCAGCAACAAACAGAAAACGTCAAATACTTCACCCGCCATGAACGCTCACAGTGCGAAGCAGACAGCGCTACGCTGGACGTACTGTGAGTTTCTGAAAGAGGTTGGAATGAAGTTAAAAGTGTAAGTCGATTACCTTGTTGCCCATGGTCGTTATCTTACGTCCTACAGTCCACAGTTGACAATAGCTACTGCGATTGTCTTCTGTCATAAATTTTACGCGAGTCAAGCGGCAGAACTGTCACAAAGTGACCTCCATGTATGCGCAACAGAGCAACCCACGCTTTCCAGTGTATTGACGACTTGTTAGGCCATGGCCACATCATGCATGTTTCTTGCGGGCAAAGTCGAAGAAACGCCAAAATCAATCAACGATCTTCTTCGAACGTCGATTGCGACGAGGTATAAGGGAAAAGTGGATGAAGCGTCTTCACTTTTGCAAGATGTGGTAAGCTGCACAACTCAACTGAGGGAGTGTTGCTAACTGCTGGTAGGGCTACATCCAAGAACAGAAAGAATTAGTTCTAAGAGCAGAACGCTTGTTGTTGCATACACTTGCTTTCGAATTCAATATAGAGCATCCTTATAAATACCTTCTCAGCACTGTGAAACAGATGCAGAGCCTTGGCTACATCTCTGAGGACTGCACACGGCAATTAGCACAGATAGCATGGAATTTCGCAAATGACAGGTAAGTGCTATATTGTGTGGAAGCCTACTTGTTTTGACGTCATCTGTCAAAGCCTGCGAACAACGATCTGCTTGCGACATTCTGCTAAGGACTGTGCATTTGCTGTGATATATCTTGGTGAGTGAACTCCTCTAGTTTAAGACTTTTGCTCATCCCCGTTCAACAGCGACGAAGTTCATGGGTACAAAACTCAAACTACCAGAAAATTGGTGTGCTAAGTTGAAAATGGAGGAAAGTGTTTCGGAAGAAATTAGTAACCAGATTCTGGATCTGTACGAGAACACCAAGGTAAAAGAGAAGAACAAGTTTACTCATATATCGCCCGAAAACAATACTTAAGGTTTTAGAATTGACAAGTACGCCTCCATGCGGCGGCATCCATACTTGTAGCGTGCCTTGGCCGTTGATAAAGGTCTAGTTGATGTAAAAAGAAAACTGCTGAACAGCCCAGCGCATGAAATAGTGACTTGTCCTCATTACATGCAGCATAAAAGGAAGTACTCGAGGTAAAATATCTAAGGGCCAACAATAAACGAACCGTTAAGGGGATAGATGCTAGAAACTTACCTTCCAGATCAACATGTAATACTTGTGTAGTGACATCGAGGACAGCGCGTCAACACGTGCTGCTCTGATAAGAGCATAGATACCAGCGGCAAGGTGCCCAGTGATCTGAAAAAGTGTGATTACGCGTGTAAATCTAGTTACTTCAGACTACCATCAATATCTGTCGAGAACCGGAGCTGAAAAGATATCCAGCAAGAAGACCACTTTACGGCAATGAGAACAAATAAACATGAGTTTTCAACCTCTCACCAAGATTGTGCGAATAAAAGCATGATCACTGAACACCAAAACATCTGTAAGATCTACGCCATAGATGACATTGAATGTACAAAGGCTAGAGTAGTTAATGAGACTCACCCCGAGATTCACGCTCGCAGTCCTGATCCCGTAGACACTGTCGCCTGCAGTATCAGGTAGATCCTAACAGAACTTCACACAACATGTTCGCCGACCTTTGTTGAATTACCTTAAATATAGCAATAACGATGGAATATATCGTCATTATCAAAATGATGACGGGCATAGATTGAATAGATGACACATCAGATTTTTGGCTGTGGCGCGTTCAAGGTACATGAAACAATATTAGAAATATACTTCACCTTGCATGCGCGAAGAAACCTATGTGCACTACCAGTGCTCGTACGATGACAATACACGCCGCCGCTAGTGCAGGAAATCTCTATCATACTAGAGATGAGTGGTGCAAGCGAAAGGATTAACGTATCTACCTTCCATCGGAAGAAGCGACAGTCAACCGAGTAGAAAATACCAAGTAAAAGGCTTGATGATTCAGTGTCACTCTGCCGTAGTTTCTGCGTAGACATACCTCGTTACGAGTGTTGATGTGAGCGCAGTAGATTTCATAGCAGTGGCTAT
>Ga0181588_10001254_pt1 | contig 22665 bp, 19 predicted proteins | sample 071ome_26_FD_148607 | JGI IMG/M metagenome (GOLD analysis project Ga0181588, IMG submission 148607) | Coastal salt marsh microbial communities from the Groves Creek Marsh, Skidaway Island, Georgia - 071409BT metaG (spades assembly) | ecosystem: Environmental > Aquatic > Marine > Intertidal zone...
CGAACCGCCTCGGCTTCCCACACCGGTTCAGGAAGCGCACAGCACCCCTCGTCGCCAGCGCTTCGGTCCATCACGGCTTGGAGCCGGTGCGCGGTCTCAAGACGAATGGGGGCCACGTCAAGGTTCAGCAAGGTCAACACGCGCTGCAGGGCGGTCCAACCGGATGCGATCCACAGCCCGAAGCCAAACGCGGCGTTGCCGCTGACAAGGCTGGCCGCACCGAAGGACATGGGAATGAGGCTGGCCGGGAGCACCAACCACCACAACCGTCGCATCAAGAGGACGCGGGCCGTGAGGTGCGGTTCGAGCCGAACGGGCGCTGGATGGGGCGCGAACCGGGCGTTCGCCGTCTTCCCTCGCGTCACGAGCATCATGGGCAAGCGCGGCAGCAGGTGACCCAACGCCAACCCAACCGCAAACCGGCTGATGACAGCGATCACGCGCTCATCCCCGTAGCCGAGCCAAGGTCGCCTCGAAGAGGTCCATCCCACGAACGATGTCGTCCCGACCGATGGTGAACGCGAAACGAAGGTGCCCCTCGCCGCTGGGCCCGAACGCCGTCCCCGGTGAGCAGAGGACCCCGTCGGCCAAGGCCTCCATCGCCACCTCTTCGCTGCTCATTCCCGGCACGTCCACCTTCGGGAAGACGTAGATGGAACCTTTCGGCTTGTGGCATTGGACCCCAGGCATCGCGTTGAGTCGCTCCGTAATGAGGTCACATCGGGCTTTGAACTCCGTGGACAGCACGTCCGGGTAATCGGCTGCCTGCTCCATGGCTGCCAGCACGGCGTACTGCATCGCATCGTTCGGGCAGGCGGTGATGTAGTACTGGACCTTGATGACCTGCTGCATGTGTTCGAGGCTCTCCGCGACGATGTAGCCGATGCGCCAGCCGGTCATGGCGAACGTCTTGGAGAAGGAATTGACCACGAACACCTTGTCGTAGCCCGCACCGAGAAACGAGACGTGGCTGCCTTCGAAGATGATGCGATCGTAGACCTCGTCGCTGATGATCCACAGGTCGTGACGTCGTGCGAAGTCCAAGAGTGCATCGCGTTGGACCTCGTCGATGGTCCCTCCCGTAGGGTTGGATGGGAAGTTGTAGAGGATGGCGACGGTGTCGTCGTCCACAAGCGCCTCGAGCTCCTCCACATCGGGAACAAAGGCGTTCTCAAAGCGGCAGGGGTAGTACGCGGCGCTCCCTCCAACCAGCGTGGCGTCGGGGCCATAGAGGGGGAAGTACGGCTCGGGCAGGAGGACCTTGTCACCGGGGTTCACAAGGGTCATGAAGAGGTTCAGCAAAGCGTTCGTGCCGGACATCGTGATGCACACGTTCCCGGCACCCATCCCGGGAGCGACGTGGGACCATGACGCTGCAATCGCCTCACGTAGTGCAGGAAGTCCTGCCGTGGTGGTGTACTTGTTTCGACCATCGAGCATGGCCCGATGAAAGGCCTCGATGGCGACAGGAGGGGGCTGGAAATCGGGCTCCCCGAGCCCAAACGAAACGACATCGTCCCCTGCGAGGTCGAACATCTTGCGAACGCCCGTCGGCTGAATGGCCCGGGCCCGCGAGGCGTAGGTTCGCATGGGCTGCGGACCGAGGTGCTGCTTTTCAAGACGGTGGGGCGCCCGCGTCGACGTCCTCGAAACGAGCGAGGTCCACGTCATTGGACGCTGGCAGGCCGGCCTCCGACCCATCGGCCTTCAGGGAAAATGGCCGTTCAGAGGCGCCTCGAAGCGCGGCCGCCCCCGTCACGAGCATCGCAAGCACCAGGATGAGCACGGCAAAGCGCGACATGCTCCCGTCCTCGTCGGCCGACACCGAACCGGTGAAGGTGGCGTAGGAGGACAGCGAAAGACCGTCCTCGGTCACGGCCCGAACTTCCACCTCGTGATCTCCTTCGCCAAAGGCATCGGAGGCGAGCGCCACGGTCCAGTTGAAGCGTTCCAGCGACGAAAGGTCGCCGGGGACGGCGTCGAAGGTCGCGCTGCGCCACGAGCCGCCGTCCACGCGGTATTCCACCGCCACGATTGGAGACCCTTGCGCCCACGCCACGCCGGACAGCGTCACACGGCCGTCTGTGGAGGAGACGTTCAGCAGGTGGGCTTGTGCACTGACGTCAATCAGCCCGGTCGTGCCCTGCTGGGTCAGGTCGATGGCCATCTCCACGGCCGCGCGAGCATCCACCATCCCCCAACCAAAATCCCGGTTCCAAAAGGGGTCAACGTCGGGGGCGGAAGGCTCTCCGCGTCGTTCTGCGGTGAACTTCAGGATCTCCTTCACCTCGGCCGTCGACAACTCGGGATTCGCCTCGAGCATCAAGGCGATGATGCCGCTGACGGAAGGCGTCGCATACGAGGTTCCGGAGCCTCGGTTCGTGTATCCGTTCTCCGAGGCATCGCCGCCAAGGAAGTTGTTGCAGCCGCCCTGCGTGATGCATCCTTCTGCCTGCACGATGTTGGTCCCCGGAGCGGACAGCTCCGGCTTCAGTTCGTCCAAGGGGTTGCCGTCGCCGTTGTCACGACGGGGTCCGCGGGAGGAGTAACCTGCGACTGTATCGTCGGTGCGGTCGATGGTGTTCTTGTCGTCGGTTGCCCCGACCGTGATGGACAGGCTGGAGGAGCCCATGCCGGAGAGGCCATCGTTGCTTGGGCCGTCGTTGCCGGCCGCCACCGAGACCACGATGCCGGCTTCCATCGCCTCGTTGAGGATGCGGCTGTGCATGTCTTCGCCGTCCGAGCCTCCACCCTCGTGGCTGGTGATGCCCCAGGAAAGGGAGATGATGTCGATGCCGTGGTCGTTTTCGTCCGCTCCTGCCCACGCGTCGTCCTTGTGGTCGATGATCCACTGCAGACCGTTCATTGCGGATTCGTAGAACTCCTGAGACAAGAGGTAGTTCTCGAACGGTCCTGCCCCTGCGTCCGTGCCGATGCGCACGTCGACCAAGGCCGCGTCCGGGGCCGAGCCGGTGAAGTTGGTCTGAGCACCGCTGGCGTCCAGCCCCGTGGCGGACGCCATGCCCATGCACGCGGTACCGTGCTGGTTGCCGTCGTCGGGGTTGAACGACCCGTCCGTGACGCGACCACCTGCGAGCACGCATTCCGGGTCGGAATGCAGGTAGCACACGGCGTCGTACCCGGCCACGAACTTCCCGTCGAGTCCCGGGTGCTCGTCGTCAACACCGGTGTCTACCATGGCAATGACGATGCCGTCGCCGCTGACACCAAGGTCCCATGCACCGTCCGGGTACACGGATGAAGAACTTGCCTTCACGGCCGGGGTTTGCACGTCGCCCCAGAAGACGAGTTGACCGTAGGCCTCGACCATCACCACGTCGTCAAGGGAGGAGAGCAGGGGCAGGAGGGAGGCATCGACCTGCCCGAGCAGGAGGGCGTCCACAGCGGGAACCGCGGTGACGGGTTCCAACCCGAGGTCACCGAGCGCCTCGAGGTGAGCGGGCCCGACGGACGTCCCGTAGGAAAGGCCAACCCACACGGGTCCAACCATCCCCTCAAGCGCGTCGTGGATGCCGTTGCGGTCGAGGTCCAACGAAGTGCGGGTCCACCACGGGGCCTGGGGCGTGACGGAGGGGCCGTCCATGCCAGGTGGGACCTCGCGCACCTGCCCCGGAAGCAGCAGTTGCCCCTCGCCGAGGTGAACAGGCTCCACCGCCATCGGTGCGATGCTCCCGGTGGCGGGAAGCATCAGGCAGGCGAGGGCCAGGGCGACAAGGACGCGGCGGCCCGTCATGCCTCGCCCTGCCGCTCAACCTCAATCAAGATGGCGTCGTCCGTCAGCACCTTCATGTGGCGGAGGCCTCACCTTTTCTCATGCAACCCGATGGAACCGCGCCCCCATGGGGGGCCATGCCGCAACAACCCGCTGCAGGTGCGCCCGTGCTGCCGGCTCAACCGGTCGCACAACCCATGCAGGCCGCGCCCCAAGCCATCCCCATGACCGGACATGTGGCGTACCAGCAGCCGGTGATGATGGCCGGCCAAGCGCAGATGATGGTCATGGAGAGCCCCCCGAAGCAAATGCTCGTTGGGATCCTGCTGGCCCTCTTCGTCGGAACCCTTGGCATCCACAATTTCTACCTCGGACACACCGGTCGCGGCATCGCCCAATTGCTCATCACCGTCCTGACCTTTGGAATCGGCGCGCTGATCACGTGGCCGTGGTCCCTCATTGAACTCATCATGATGGCCACCGGGAGCCTCCATGACGCGGACGGCCGACCACTCGCTTGAAGCGCACCAAGCCGCGCACGGCGGGGCTTGGTCGGGGAAAGGTATACATCCGCGGGAGCGGATTTGACCGCATGGAAGCAGCACCACAAATGCAAGCCATGCCCGCCGCAGCACCGAAGCAGAAGATCGTCGCTTTTCTGTTGGGTTTCTTTCTCGGAGCCCTCGGCATCCACAACTTCTACCTCGGCAAGACCATGATGGGCGTTGTCCAATTGGTGCTGACCATCACGTTGGTCGGAGCGCTCATCAGCGCCCCTTGGGCCTTCGTCCAGTCCATCCTCATCATCATGGGGAAGATCAACGACGCCGACGGCCGACCCCTCGTCTGAGCATCACGTTGGGCGACTCGCTGGCCCGAACGACGCCGCAAGGCCAGCACGTTTGACATTCTGACTTGACGTGGGCGCGTCGCCATTCAGCAACGACCAGGCAGTGAGCTTCAGCATACGCAGCGGGTGCGGCCGTGATGATCCGAAAAATGCTCAAAGGACGTGATGCTCAAAGGCGTTGAAAAGGTGGGGGCACAGGGATTTGAACCCTGCCCGGCGGGTTTCTTCTGGTTCCCGCTGCTCTTGTGTGAGCGAGCGTCGTGCGGGAGACACGGGTCGGCGCTCCAGTTGGTCATCAACCGTCAGCAAACCCACACGTCGTCATTCCCGTGCAACTGGAGCCCGCAGTACTACCAAGCTATACTATACCCCCGAATGTTGGTCACCGAAGATCAGTTCTTGGCCTGGCGGCGCGCGCGCTTGCGGCGTCGCAGCTTCTTCTTGCGCCACTTCCAGCGCTGGTTGCCGGTCTTCTTCCACGCGCGGGAACCTCGCTTCATGGTGAACGTCCCGGCGACCTGCCGTCACTATATGAGCGCATCGGACCGAGCGACGTCGCCACTGACCCCGAATTGGACCTGCATCTCCTCTGAGGGAGTGAGAAGGGAACGGACGCACCAGGATTCGAACCCGGGTCATCGGCTTAGAAGGCCGAGATGATATCCAGACTACACCATGCGTCCAGACGTTCGTCAGCGCCACCCCTCATGAACGTCACCTGCGGCTTCGCAAAGGTCGACTCAATTCACATCACATCAGCGGTGGAGCATCGTTGTCGATGCGAAGGAAGATGCCCCCTTGGGGTGCGCTTTCGAGGCTCAGGCGATTACGGTCCTTTGCTTCCTTGACGCTCACGACTTGGTCGGCTAAAAAACCCCCTTCGTCCTTCTTCGAACACGTGAGGTAAGGCGTGTTTCGCATCCACCACATTGGGGCCCCGAGCGCTGGGCGGGGTTTGCCCGGTTCTCGATCCAGTTCGCATTCAATGGCCACCTGATTGCCTCGACCGCGTCCTTCATTTATCTTCCAACCAAGCCTCCGATTCAGTGGCGCATGCTCGCAATCAAGCACGGTTGACAACATGGCTTCCGCCTTATCGGCCAACATCGCCAAGCCCGATTCGGAAGCGCGGACCACGAGGTTGACCTCATCTCCACCGATGGATTGCGGGCCCTCTTCCTTGGATTGGACTTCGCCAGAACGCTGGAACACCAAGAGGAAGGTGATGAGGCTCATATCAATGGAGGCCCCTGCCAAGCCACCGATCCTGAACTGTTCATGCACTTCACCGTGAAGACCGCTCAGGACACGTTGGCCCTTCGATCCGCCCAAGGTCACGAGATGTTTGGTCCCTGTGTTGCCCCAAACGACTTTGCCCAAGCCAATCACATCAAAGTACAGGTCATGCAACTCTTCAGGTTCGTGGTCCTCTTCCTGCACGTTCGCGTACTGAGACAAAGCCACCCATGCTTCCCTGTCGCTAGAGAGCCGTGCTTTGGTCGCCCCGGCGATCTTGGTCAACATCGCCTCCATGGCTTCAAGATCCAAGGGGCCGAGTGGCTGAATTTCACCACCAACCTGCGGTGACCAAGGAGCGTTCTGCTTCACGATATCAATCCTCAACACATTCGAGACCAGTTGGCTGATTTGGTTGCGAACCTTCTGATCCTTGATGCCTGCAGGTTCATCATTCATGGCCTTGTCAATGGTACGATGCAGAGCCCTCCTTGCGTACTTCAGGAAATTTGACTCGAAGTCCGCGGTCGATTTCCTGCCGCGTGCGAACACCAATCCATGGCACGGAAGTCGATTCACGAGCCACGCCTCCCCCATGTCCAACAACGTGTCCATTGCTTGCTCGAGGGTGGATGTGATGATGCTGCTCCATCCCAACCTGACGCTTGGGTCTTCGCTGAGGCCAAGTGCGTTTGCCGCTTTATGCACCCCATGGGTGCTGATGTGCACAAGTGTCGGCTGCATTGCTTGAGCAAAGTCTCCGAGCGAGGATTCCAATTTTGAAAGCAAACATGGCTCTGTTTCAACACCATTTTGTCCGAAGAAATCTGTGACCTTTTGTACAAGGTCATGGTTGCTGTGCACCCTTTCCATTCCCTGGAGAGCAAGGTGCATGCCTCCAAGGCAGTGCTGAAGGATCGAGGCTTGCTCGCAGATTTCTGTCGCCAAGCGTCTTCGATCAGCCTGCCGGAGTTTCATTGACCCAGCGGCGAGGCTTTTTGACCTGTCGAAGTCTTGCTTGACCTTTTTCGACCAACCGCTTGGGGGGATCTTTTCATGCATGAAAGCATGAATGACGTCTGACAGGGAAACATCAACGCTCCAGTCGACTTGGTCCTTCAGCCAGAACTCATCTTGTGCTTTGTTCTTGGAGGTGCTCCTGCGTTGGGTCTTGTCTTGCATTGGCGATTCAGGCAGGATGCCCCTCAAACGCTTGCTGGCGTGGGCGTGGAGGATGCTCATGCCAACCCTGTACGGGCTCAGTCGGTTGGTAATCTCCGAGACGCGTTCCGTACGCTGTGGACCAGTGCTCGATTCAGAAGGGCCTCGAGCGATGTCGAGGAGCATCCTTCGCATGACCGCAAGACGACGGGCGCGCGAGAGCAACTCCATATCGGCCATCGTCGCGGTGGTGTTCTTCAATGGTGGATCGTCGTTCTCGCCAGTATGGCCCCGTAGCGCCTCTTCGATGGCGTCCTCTGCGAAGCGCCAGCCGGCTTCGACCGAGAGGTCGAAGGGGGCCGCATCATGGTCTGCTGGTGGCACAGTCTGCGAACTTGGTTTCGCCCTTCAACCCTGCCCCATACACGATGGTCACGGCTGCACTTGATGAATCGATGACGCTACTCAAAGCCGCGAGCTGCGAAGCGACGTTGAACTATCAAGCATCGGCAAATTTTAGGCGAGTGTTCACTGGAATTGGTGAAGAGCAGGGAAGGGTTGATGTTCCGAAGAGCCTCCTTTGAGGCATGCGTCGAACGAACCTGCTTGTGCTCATGATGGGTCGTGCACATGAACACGCCATCACCTCCATCCTGCATTTTCTTCCCAAGCACGTGGTGCTCATCACCACACCCACCTTCGCTTCCACCTACCGGCGCCGCCTTCCGCACTGGTCGAAGCGGTACGACTTCGAGGGTTGGGTCGAAACCATCCCTGAACCGTTCAGTCACGACGCCCCGGCCATGATCACCGAGGCCTTGGCAAAAATTCTGACCACGCAGCGCTTCATGGAAGCCCTTCGTTCTGCAGAACGAGGTGACGCTTCGGGCATCGAATTGGGCCTGACCGGCGGCACCACGCTCATGTCGGCCTTGGTGGCGTCGCTCGCAGGCATCATCCCATTGGTTCGAACACATTACGTGGTGCGACCGGAGGAAGGACGTGCAGTCTCGCCCCAGCGGGATGTGATTCGCCTCCCCTCAACCCACACCTCCGAAGTGCTCAAGGACGCTCCACCCCAGATCACGGCGTACATCTTGCGTCAAATCACCGAAGAAAATGACGGCCCAGAAGCGCAAAATAACTGGCTCTCGGACGCCGCCAACGAGTGGCCGGAAGAAATCGGGGCATTGATTCAAGCCGGATTGGTGCACTTTGATGCAGAGGAAGGCTTCGCCTTGTCGAGACTGGCCTTTTTTGCTTGCATCGCTGCTCGCGAACTTTCCCTTGATCTTCAGAACCTTCTTGGTACCTTGGAACCAGAAGACGAAGCCTTGGACCTGATGTTTGGATGAGCCGAAGCGGGGAGGGAAAAGCGGTGCACCTCGTCAGCGGCATCGGCCTGTCTCGCGTGAACCTCTTGATGGCCGTTCGAGCCCTGAAGCCGAGCACCATCACGCTGTTGAGAAACGAAGGCGTTCCGACGTTCAACGTCGCCTCATTCGCTGAGGTGTCCGGCGTCGATGAAGCCAAGATCAACGTCGTTGATGTTCCAAATCCCACAGTAGATTTGGCGGCGTGCATCCAGGGGGTTCATGACGTGGCCGCTCAGCAGGGGTCAGCCGATGTGTGTCTCCTTTCCGCAGGCACCAACGCCTTCGCCATGGCCGTGTTTCTTGCCTTTGGAGGCCGCCCTGCATCCATCGATCGAACCGAAGACATCGTCCTTCTGCCGTCGGAGGAGGATGAGGAAGAGCGCTTCAGCACAGAACCCTTCAGCATGGAGGAAGCCTTAGCCCTGCACGAAATCGAAGTCGTATCCGGAGAGGTCATCGTCGCGGGATCGAGAAGGGTCTCACTTCCAGGGGCGTCTTTTGATGGCATCCATGACCGTCGCATACGTGTTGTGTGGGACGACACCAATGTCGAACCGCGCGATGCAATGAAGCGACGATACGATATGATGGCCGGTGTTGAAGCACTGACCGCGCATTGTGGCTCGAAATTGTTCGAGCACGTCTATGTCGGCGAGCACGACCTGAGCCGCGCCATGCTCGACGCCGCATCACGGAGGAGCGCTTGATGACTACGTTGCACCTCTGTGTGGGTCGGGTGCATGCCTATGCCATGGCCTCGGTGGTGAACGCGCATGGTGGACCGTCGTGTTGCATTCATCTGGCCTTCGGGCGCGAGGAACTCAAGACGGAGGACCAAGGGGCGTTGTCACGTTTTGAGGCGTTCTTCAGTCAACGGTGGCCGAACTCGTCGCTTGACGTCGTTCTCCAAAGCGAGCGGCGGAAGCCCGCCTCCGGAGACGTGGTGGACGTCACCCTTGGTGCTTCTTTCGCGCACGCCCAAGCGCTCGATGGTGTGGGCGCAGTTCGTGTTTCAGCGTGCAACGGGGACTATACGAGCATGGTCTGGTTGCATGAAAGCCCGGAAGAACGTGAATCAACATGTGAGGCTGAACCCCTGAATGTTGGCCTACGGATCATGCTGGATGCGCTGCAATTTCGACCCTCGGGTATCAGCACGTTGAACAATGAGCCTGTGATTGCACTGGCCTTGTTGGCTCAACGGACGACGCTACCGTGTTTCGCTCTCAGGCCTGTTTCGGGGGGCCACTTGGTGACCCTCGACATGCCATGGGCCGGCAAAAAGAATCCCGAGGGCACTCCGAGAGCCACAGTCCGGACGAGGGGCGCCAAACGCGAAATCATCATGAATCCTGTCACAACGGAAAAATTTGCACTGGAACTTCATGACCCACATGACGGTGGCTTTTGGCTGGAGGACGTGGCCAACGTCCTCTTCTCCTTCAAATTTGGAAGTGAGGCGAATACCGTACTGATGAGGAACGTCGTCATTCCTCAACATGACCTCGACGCCCAATTGAAAAAGGGCCTTGGGAGGTTTCTGAACCAACGACCGAATGAACCTGATATTCGCATCAGAGCCGGAGGGGTCTTGGGTTTCGATCCATGGCATCGGTCGATGTTTGCTGAAACCCCAATCAAGGAATTATTGAACGCATTATGGGCGAGCAGAAAAACGGAGTTCCTCAAACAGATGAGGCAAGAAATTCTCGCAAAGGGAGGCATCAACGAAATCGACATGATTCTTGCACAAGGTGGGAACTTGATTCCAGTCGAATTGAAGCACAAGCGACCAGAACTGAACGATGTCAAGAAGTTGGTCGCCGTTGCACGCAGAACCAACCGGCTTCGCCCGACCAACCTCGAGGCTTGGCTTATTCACACCTTCAAGCCAGACGACCCAGATGCATGGCGGGACGAAAAGGAAGTATGGGAACGGATGTATCCCGGGCTTCGAGTGATGCACGTCTTTGACGACTTGTTTCCAAAACTTGCAATTGCCTCGTTTGGTGATGAGAAGAAACCACTGGTGTGGAAGGGATTTCCTTACGACGCATGGATCGCGACGCCTTCGTCCCTACGAACGATGCCGAGCCCGGAGATTGACGTTCAAGCTGTATTGAAGGAGGAACAAGTGGCTCTATCAAGCGTGATACGGTACGTGCTGCGAAGCAACAGGGACCACCTTTACCAGCCCCTGTTGGGCATCGACCTGCTATCAGACCCAGCGTCCATTATTGTGGACCTCGACAAAGAGGGGTGGGGGAAGTTCAAATCGTACGGCGAGGGCATCCTAGAGAAGGCCGTTGCTGCTTGGAAGTCTGGAACACCATACGCCGAACGGTCCTTCCTGGCCAACCTCATCGATCGTCCTTCAAAGGAGGGTTGAAATAAGGGCTTCGAACAAGAACGATTCATGTCAGAGTTCGACAAGGCTCCCTTTCCCGACCATCAGTTGACCGTCCCTGGAACCTACGTTCGGCGGGCCCCCCAGAGCGTGGTGGAGGAGGGCGCCGAAGCCCTGAACCAACACTTGCTCAAGGCGCTCGACATCGGCCTTATCGCCATGGACAGCGCCACGGCTGGGCTGAACATGGCCGATCTTGAGGACAAAATGGAGGACTTGTTGACCACGTTCGGTGACAGGTTGACGGCATCAACCACCGACATTGACGCGCTGATTGATGAGAAACTGGTGGGCGAACATTCGACACTCAAGATGGACCTCAAAGCAGTCCTCGGTGACGAAGGAAGCATCGCGAAACTGTTCAAACAAATGGCAGAGGACCTCACCAACCCTGACTCGAAGTCTTCTGTTCCAAGCGCTATCCTCGAATCCTTCGGCTCGGCGCTTGAGGCCGAGTTGCAGAAGATCACCGCGGTCTTGGATCCGACCAAGGACGGCCCCTTCGGCCAGGGCATCCGCACCATCAAGGAGGCGCAAAGTGATGCAGGGAATCAATTGAGGGAAGTTCTTGAGAAGATGGCGAAGGAGCAAACCGACCGTTTCAAGGAGATCCTTCACGGACTTGAGCTTGCCAAGAAAGACGAGGCACTGATCGCTCAAGAGAAGGAAGCCCTTCGAAAGAGTTCCCACAAAGGAGTGTACTTCGAAAACGACATGCTGGAAGCGCTCCAACAGATTCGTGCCGCTTCAAGGTGGAATGACGAGATCATCCACATTGGAGCCAAGGTCGTGGAAGGCAGCCTTGTCAAAGCAGGGGACATACATATCAAGATTGTCGATGCAGCGTTGACGGCTGCCACGGCGAGCATCGCCGTCGAGGCAAAGGCCGGCGTGTCAATTGGGCTGACCAAAATCAGCGAAGAAGCGAAGCGGGGCCGCGAGGCTCGCTCAGCCGATGCCGGCATCGGCGTCATGGTCCGTGAAGCCCGTGGCGCAACGCAAGCGATGCTCTCTTCGGCCAACGCAGGGAAAGATACCATCGCTGTAGTAGATTGGGCACCTGGTGAGTTGAACGACGACCCTGCACAGTGGGTTGCCCTTGAGGCTGCCTACGCCACGACGCGTGCCAGCTTGATTGCTGAAGCGGCTGCGGCTTCTGGCGGTGTCGACGCTGAGGCCATCCGCAAGCAGGCCGACCAAATCAAGAAGGACTTGCAAAGATTCAGTGACCTAAAGAAAAAGGTCACCAATGCGAAAACAAGCGTGGACACCATCGCCACCGCAGTGGATGACTTGGAAAACAAACTCAAGGAATCCATCGGGACGCTCAAAGACCTCACCCAACCCTGACCATCGACGGCGGAAAAGTGAACATGCTCCGTTGGGCATCGCCTCCCATGCGAGCCGGACGTGGCACTGAGGAACCGCGACTCGGCCTGCGCCTGCGCCATGCGTACCTGACGGTGGAACCAGAGTACGAACAAGACGGGAGAACGTTACGTTGGTTTGTGATCAAGGGCTTCGCGCGTTCGGAGGACCTCCCCGGCAAGGAGGTGTTTTCCGGACTTGCCACGCATCTGAACAACGGCCCCCGCCATACCCTAATCACGGAAGGCACAAGCAGAACGTGGCGTACGGAATCTCGATTCGGTTCACGCGGCGAAGTGGAAATCATCCTCCTGAACCGAATGTCTGACCTCGGGTGGCGCGTGCTGGATGCACGAGCGGGCGGCGCTCAACTCACCTTCCACCTTGTGCGCGAGGTTTCCGAGGACGCGACGTACCCTCATCACAACAAAACATGAGGTAATGCACATGACATCCTTCGCCCACTTGATCTTCGTTTGTCGAACAGGAACGAATTTTGTACAGTGGTACTTGTTTGGAGAAGTGGTTACCGCAGAAGAGCAAAACCTCCTGCCAGATTCTGTTCGTCAACCCGGCGCCCATGGCACCTTCTTTAGAGACATTTTTGCAACAGAAGCGAAGGTGTTGAACGGGCTCAGCAGGTTGGGTTGGGAAGCATGGAACACCACAGAGCGATTCCATAGACACGGCGAAAGAATTGAACGGACCATATCCTTGAGACGCCCCGTATCGGGTTCTGTCGACCATCCTGACCATCGAAAGGCCTGATCAAGGAAACGAGGTGGGTCGATCGTGCGGGTTCTTGTCCACCTCCAAGGCAACGCACGTGACCCGCTGTACATCGCGGTCGAGGAACTCAACCCGAAGGGCGTCATCGTCATCACCAACAAGGGTCTGAACGACGAGGGGCTCTTGGTCCTCGAATACCTCAACCGCCGTGACACGCGAAGGCTTGGCCCGGCCATCGCCGACGTCACCCACACCGAGGTGCTCTTCATCGACGAGGTGGCGTCCTCAAGAACGGTGGAAGAGGTCCTCTTGGCCTTCTCAAAGGCGCAGGACATCGCTCAACAATGGGCCGAGGGTCGACCCGTTGAGGTGTTCGCTGGATTGACCGGCGGCACCAAGCCGATGGTCATCGGAGGAACGATTGCCACCCTGCTTGGAGGACTGAAGCCCTATTACGTCTCGAAAGCCATGCTTGACCGTGAAGAACATGTGCACGACCTCGGTCACCTTTCCGGGTTGTCGAGCGCCTTCACGTGGGCCACCACCGACCGGCACGCCCCGGCCAACATGGAGCACCTTCGGGTGCTGATGGCGCTCGAATCGGAGGGAGGGAATGACCGCTTCACGTCAACCGAGGTTGCGGAGCGGAGCGAACGAAAACCGACCCCAAGGGCCGTTCAGAACGCGATGAAGGTCCTCAAACGATTCGGACTCGTCGAATTTGAGGAGGAACGAAAGCCGCTTCGCTTCGCGTCCACACCCTTAGCAGCCTTGTTGCTGAAGCTCCTTTGACGCAGCAGCGCTTCCGATACGGCGCTTCACCGCGATTCGTCGACGCCTCACCCCCACCTATCGGAAGCGTCACCTTCGTATGCTCCGCCGTTCGATGGGGGGGCTGTTCAAGCAGAACCGGTGCGTGTCCATGGCCAACCTCCACTACGCCAACCTTCCTGGGGTGAGGAACGGGCAGCAAGCAGGAGCCCTCGCCCATCTTGCCCGGGCGAACCTCGACAACACGGAGGCCTTCTTGGAGCGGATCAAGAAGCACCAAGAGGCGGGCACCATTGTCGCGGAGGTCGACCTTGCCGGTCAAACGCTTAACCTCCTTCCGCCGGAGGGCACCTCGCCAGCGGAGTTGACACGATGGCTCGAGGACGACACCTGCCGCCTCTTGACCATCGATGGCGAGGATGACATCAGCGCCCTCGACCTCGATGCCGCACACCGCCTCTTGACCCTTCACGACCACGATGAGGTCCCTTCGGCCGTCCTCCTCCGACGGCTCGACGCGAAGGAACGGTACGACGACAGGGTGCTCACCCTTCGGCCGCTCAGCACGTCCGACCTGAGGTCCGCCTCGCTCCCCAGCTACCTCGTTCGGCTCCGGCCGGTGCTCGACAGCGACGCTGCAGAAGAACTTCTTCGCCGGGCCGTGCGCTCCGCACCCGCTCAGGCACACTACATTCCATCCACACAAGTGACCAACGGGAAGGTGCATCGGAACTTTCTGAACAACCGAAAGGAGCACGGGAAAGCCGTCAAACTCGCTGACCACGCGCACCGGCGCCTGCTGCTCAGGGTCAATCGGTTGCCGGACGAAGGGCACCTCTTGATGCTGCGCCCCGACACGAACATCGTCCGTCAACAGATCGAAGCGGTGTCCATGCTTCGAGACCGCCCGCATGCAGGCCACCGTGGTTTGATTCGAACCTTTGAGACCCAACACCATGCGAAGTGGCCAGATGTGAAGGTCAACAACCGTGTGAACCGTTGGATGTTCCTTGAAGACGGGTATACGGGCGTCGAACAACAGCGAACCTTCGTGAACATCGCACTCAACACCCCCGATTTTGCCATCCTCGAGGGGCCGCCCGGTTCGGGCAAGACCGCCGTCATCACGGAGCTGATTCTGCAAGCCATCGAACGCGGCCAGCGCGTGCTCCTGACAGCGAGCACCCACGTCGCCGTCGACAACGTGGTGGAGCGCCTCAAGGACCCAAGCAACGGGGTCAGCGACAAGATCTTGCTCGTTCGGATCGGTGGTGAACGCAAGCGCGACAAAATCAGCGATCAGGCGCAAGCGTACATGCTCGGTGACATGGTGGACACCGAACTCAAGGCGCTGCGTCACGCGTTGAGTTCGAAGTCTGAATTGAATCCTGCACAGAAAGTGATGCGAGACGCCCTGCAGGGCAAGAGCGCAAACGAAGGACGGAGGTTGGTGGAGCGCCTCTTCCTTGAGGGGGCGCAAGTTGTCTGCGGCACCACGATGGGCTTGATGGAGCACCCTGAACTGCGCCAAGCCCAGCAGCAACGGAAAAGCACCCCTGTGTTTGACATGATGATCCTTGATGAGGCCAGCAAGACCTCTTTTCCGGAATTCCTTGTTCCAGCAGTGTTTGCACAACGCTGGATCATCGTTGGGGACGTGCGCCAACTGCCGCCGTACGCCGACATGGAAGAGATCGAGGTCAACGTCGCCGGTGCCTTCGACAAGGGGGTCCGCAACGGTCCTGAATGGCGCCATCGCATTCGGTTGATGCACGACGCGCTGCGCAACGAAGGTCGGACCGCCGTCCTCATTGACGTCAAGGATGAACGAGACCGTGAAGACGTCATGAAGCAAGCCAAGCACACAGCAACCTACCTCGGTGCTGGAAAGCGGTTCAAACCACATCAAATCGAGACCCTGGTTGCCGACCTCTCAACCATCGACGGGATCGAGGTGAACGCGAGCCTCGCGCTTCAGTCCGCGCCGATTTTGATCGGCACAGCCGAGGACATTCAGAGGCTCGAAGACGTGCTTCCCGTCGACCTCCTCTCACACGAACCGACTTCTCCTGCTGGGGAGGCTCGGAAACGGGCCATACCGCGCTTGACGTCAAAATCGCAGCGCTTGCGGACCGACGAGTCGTGGGAAGCAGGCATCGCTTGGCGCATGAAGCGAGAGTACGAACGCAAGTTGTTTCCGGACACCGATTTCGACGCGGGTGAGGACCTCGAAGAAGCCGAAGAAGAGGAAGAAGAAAGCGAAACCTGGCTTGACGACGTCAAGGCACTCACCATGTCCCCCTCCGTCGAGGAGGCCGGTCTCGAACGCCAGGCGTGGGCGCTGACCAACGTGCTGAAGGTGGGCTTTCCTTCGGTGCTCGAGGCCCTGCAGTTTGGCTTCGGCCGGGGCCGGAGGCTCAACCACAGAACCGCGCTATCTCACGGCTTGCCGCACGCTGACCGGAAGCAGCGTCACGTCGCGTTGAGCCATCAACACCGCATGCATCCTGAGATCTCAGCGTTCCCAAGGGAGCGGTTCTACCGCGGCGAACGCCTGCACGATTCGGAGGGCATGGCCGAAAAGCGGGCTTTCCTCCCCGGTCCGCGCTCGCGCTGGCTTGATGTTCCAGACGGAAGCGAAGACGGCGAGGTCAAGCGAAACCGAAGGGAGGCCGACGCCATCCTCTACGAACTTCGACGCTTGAACGCCGACCTCGGCAACGACCAGCGGTTTTCCGGACGGCGATGGTCGGTCGCCGTGCTCAGTTTCTATCGCGCACAGGAGAGCTTGCTCCTCGACGTCTTCGCACGTTCCAAGGACACGAAAGGACGCGGCGGGCGCGGCTTCAGGCTCGGTTGCCTGGACATCGAGGTCTGCACGGTGGACCGGTTTCAGGGCCACGAAGCCGACATCGTGCTGCTTTCCTACGTCCGGACCTTTGTACCGGGTTTCCTCGACAGCCCAAACCGCCTCAACGTGGCCATCACCCGCGCACGCTACCTCATGGTGCACGTGGGGCGTTGGAACGGGTTGCGGCAGATGAGTAAGCGCGGAGCACCCCACGTCGCGGCCTTGGCCGCACACCACGAACACCTCAGGTCCACAGACACGGCAGGAAAGCGAAGGAGGCGATGAAATGAAGATCGAACTGCAGCGAAGGTTGGACGTCGAGTCCTGGGAAATGAAGGCGACGGTCGCGTTTCCTCAACGCCGTGACGAGGTGCAAGCGGTGCTCGCTTTGACCAAGCAACGCGGACACCTCACAGCAGCGGACCTCGTTCATCGCGAACATGGCCTGCTGCCAGGTCGAGCCGAGATCATGGGTGCGCGGTTGCTGACCATGGTGTCGGACCTCAAACTGCTCGAACAGAAGGGTAAGGAATGGGCCCTCACGGAATTGGGACGCTCGTCGTTGGAAGAAGGCCGAACCTATGTCCCTGAGGAAGACCTCTGGCAGATGCACTGGTCCGAAGACCCGCTTGTTCAGAGCCCCTTGCTCAGCGTTGAACGCATTGCGAGCAAGGGCAACAGCAGGTGGGACCACGACAAGCGTACGACCGCGTCAACCAACCGCTGGGCCAGCCGGAGGCCCGTTGTGCACGAGTTGCTCCGGGAAGTGTCCAAAACCCGGCAGGTTCGGATCGATCACTTGTGGAAGAACGGCCACCTTATCGGAAAGAAATCCCTCGGCGTGAGCATTGTGGCTGAGCCCGGCCAGCAAGCCTCGCTCCATGTTCAGGGCAGCCTCCCAAAGCATGGCGACGGAACAACCTCCATCGATCACCGTCGAATCCTGCATGACGTTCGACACGAGGACCTCTTGTCGCAGCTCTTGCTCGACGCCCCGCGCGGCTCGTGGAACGGCCATGCGTTGGAGATCGCCTTCGAAGCAACGTCCTTCGAAGAGCGACGAAACCAAATGGCGACGATCACCATCGACCAACCCAACCTCGACGTCCTCGGCGCTTTCGAAGTCGTGGAAATCCGCGATGTTCCGCTCCTCCCGGCGACGCCAGAGGAGGCATGGACCTGGGCGAAGTGGCTGCTGTGGGACGAGTGGAAAGAGACCCCGTGGCCCGAAGCCCAGAGGTCCAGATGGACCGCCCTCTGCGACTCGCTGGGCGTCACGGACGACGGGCGGGCCTTGCAACCAAGCCTGCGTGAACGTGTTATGGACCTCATCGTCAAGGGCATCGAACGAACACCAACCGAGTCCATCGCCTTCTTGCGGGCTCAGGCGGTGTTGGACCTTGGTGGAGGTGAGGCATGATGGCAACGGTTCCGAAACAGCGCGTCACGACGATGGACCTGAAGAGCAACCTCGTGTTTGCGCTCGGTTCTGGTCAATGGACGCCACAACACGAAGCGGGGTGGAAAGTCCTGTCCTCAGGACCGGACGAGCGCTTGCGGAACGCGGTCGTTGACGTGATCGATCGCGCAAAGGACACGCTCTTCGTGTGTTCCTTCATTGTCGCTGATACCAAGGTTCAACGCGCCTTGCTCGCGGCGGTGGACCGTCATGTGCGCGTCTACCTGCTCACCGCCGCGGCGTTGAAACTGAAACCGGGGGGCGACGAGGACGAGGAATGGACGCGGGACGACGACATCCGTGAAGGCCACAAGAAGATGCTGAAGGCGTTCACGGGACGAATCTTCCTTCGCTCGGCCAGCCATTACCACGCCAAGTACGTCATCGCTGACGGGTCGTCTGGCATTTTGACCACATGCAACCTCACCACGAAGGCGATGCTTGAGAGCCCCGAACTGGGAGTGATGCTCGACGAGGCCACCTGCAAGGACCTGGTGGACACGTTCCGCTACCAGTTTTGGGAGCAGGCCGAGCAAGAATTGATCCGAATGGACATGCTGGACAATGCTCAACCCGAAGGTCGGTTTGACGAACCGACCCCTTCGGACGATGCGCGCCTCAGATGCACGTACATGACCGACCAACGGTCGGGCCTCTTGGACGAAGTCCTTCGGCTCATCAACGAAGCACAGCGCTCCGTGATGGTCACCTCCTACGGCTGGGGCCATCCCGAGGTCATGCAGGCCCTGAAGCAACGGGCGGCTGCGGGCGTCGAGGTACGGGTGCTTGGCCGCAACCATCGCGGACCGGGCCACACCAACCCGATGCTCGACCTTGCCGAAGGGGGCTGCACCGTTCGAGGGATTCGGAACATCCACGCGAAATCGGTGCTCATCGATTCAGGCTTGCCACGAGCGAGGGGCCTTGTGATGTCGGCCAACGTCGACAAGGTCAGCCTCGGGACCAGCCACGACGTTGGCGTGGTGATCGTTGGCGAGGACACGGTCGCCTTGTCGTCAATCCTCGAGGGCTGGTGGTCGGCCGGCCACCGCTTGCTGACCAAGCAGGAGCGAGCGAGCGTGGTCGGCAAGGTGTCCCACTTCGAAGACGGATGGTCCACCCTGCTGGTGCTGCCCGACGACGACATCGACCACGGGGAATTGGTCGCGCCGTCCGCGCACGAGATGGGGAAGGTGGAGCCTGCCAAGGTCACCTTGCCCAAGGGTCAACTCCAACGTTCGCTGACCGAGCGATGGACGGTCGTCGCTCCTCGCCTCCCACAGGGCTCGGAACAGGAGGCATGGCGCACGGCGCCCTCGACGCGCACCACAAAGGACGGTGAAGAAGAGGTCCCCGGCGTGGCGCACGACCACCCGGTCTTCGTCACGCCCGAGGGGGAGCGGGTGATTGCGGTTGACACGCTCGATGACGCGAACAAGGCCGCGACCTACCTGAAGGCCGCGAAGGCGAAGCGTGTGGTCCTGACCTGAGGCAACGGCACAACCATGGAGCCACCCGGAGGTCGTGGTGCATGGCGAGCAATGAACATCGGAAGGACACGCCGAACGAACACAGGAAGGACGACCCCGCGCAGGGACCGACGCACCCGCGGGCTCAGATGCTGCAGCGGTTGATGGACGATTGGGGCCGCGACGATGCGTCGGAACTCCAACGCTTGCGCCAGTACCTCGCCGACGCGGAGCACCACCTTGTCAACGACCCACAGGCACGTTTGTCGTGGCATGCGATGCTCACGGACCGAAACTTCACCGATCGTCATTCGAACTTTACACCACACATCGCCTTGCCCGCCCTCGATCCTCTGCGGTTTGAGACGGAACAAGCGAACGACGAAGCGATGGCCCTCGTGCAAACCTGGGTCAACGACTTCGTGTTGGAGGTGGCCCTTGTGCCACCTAAAGGGAGGACTGCTCCCGTGGGGCATCTGCTTCTACCGAGGTTCGAGAACCTGCCCGTACTGGGCCAATGGGGTATGACCATGTGGATGTCCCAGCCTCAGCGTAAGCCATCCACACAGACGCGTGAAGCACGGCGCGTCCACATCAGACATGTCAACCAAGGGGACATCATGGCACCGCCCTCCCTTGCCTTCGCACGAGCAAATCCCCAGGAGGCTCAAGCGAGTTACGGCCTCGACCCAGAGGCGGCGGTGGAATGGTGGACGGAGGAGGACCAAGTGCGGGTGGACCGAGCACGTTCCAGGCGAGAGATCGGTTCCGAGCAGGTCAGGTGGCGTTGAAGGAGCGCACGAGGTCGAGCAGGTCGGCCTCGGGGTAGCCGGTGACGGTCAGTTGTCCGGTTTCGTGGTCGATGATGACCTCCACCTCCTGCAGGTCATCGAACTCGGTCACGTCATAGCGGCCCGTGGGTGAGGTGAACGACTGGTTGGAGGACCCGCGCCAACGAAGGAAGGGGTCGCGCAACTCCTGCACGTAACGTCCGCCGATGAGGAGGTCCGACCGGTCGTGGCACGCCTGCATCGTGGCGTCGTATTCCTCGGGCTCGTACCCGGTATAGAGCAGGACGCTGAGCCCCATCGGCTTCACCGCGTCGATCAAGGCCAGCACCGCCGGCGCCTGCTGCAGCGGTTCGCCGCCGAGGATGCTGATGCCCTCGAGGGACCCCTCTTCCATGGAGCGACGCACGTCGTCGACCAAGGCTCCAACCTCGCGGTCGCTTCCGCCCTTCTTGGACCACGTTTCGACGTTCCAGCATCCGGGACACGCCAGCGTGCACCCTTGCACCCACAGCACAAAGCGCTCGCCCGGCCCGTAGATGGAGGAGCGAGGAAGCACGTCGTGAACGCGGAGCACCTGCGTCAGTTGCTCACCTTCCGGCGCAACTGGATCCGAGTTTGTCGCTTGACGCGGTCCTCCTGCATGGCCGAAACGCTCCAGTTGTTCGAGGCCGCCTTTTCTTCCACGAGTTCCTTCGTGGTCGTCAGGTAATGCTGGCGGCTGGCCTCGAAGGCCTCCGCCTCCGCTTCCAAACGTCCGAGTTCCTGTTGGGTTGCGGCGATGTCCGCCTGAATTGCAGCGCTCTCGGTCGCAAGTTCCTCATGCTGAACGCCATCAAAGGACACGTTGCCAAGTTCGGCGAGACGCGCCTGAAGGGACGCCAAGCGCTGCTGCTCCTTTCGCCGGGCCTCCTCTCGTGCCTTCTGGACGGCTTGGTAGGCCTCGACCACACGCGGCATGGTCTGCTCGAGGGACTGAAAGGTGCTCTGGTTCCGGCTCGTCCACTGCAAGGCTCCGTTGCGCAGGCGGTCCACGCGGTGCCCGGTTCCGTTGAGGGTGAAGGAGACCTGGTTCTGCGCGACCGCCACCTGCGTGGCTCCAAGGTCCTGCAGGGCCTCTGTGAGGCAAGAGGCGTCCACCATCACGATGCTGCTGGTGCGGGTGATGTAACTCATGCTGCTCCCTCAATTCAGGTCCTTCTGCCGCTGGTTTGACGCCATCCGCTGACGGGCGTTTGGGTCGTCGTCGCTGCGCTTGAATTCAATCGTCCACTTGCCTTCGGTGAAGGCGCCGATCTCCTCGAGAAAGGCGAGGATTTCTTCCTTGCACTTCATCGCGTCCGATTCACCGTCGAGGTGGGCCGTGATTTGCAGCGTCTCCCAATCGATGACGATGTCCAGCACCTGCTCGCTCATTCCGCATCGCTCCCAAAGGTACGGATGCCCCGGTTGCGGCGCTGGGTTTCCACCGCCGCCGCAATCTCCGGGTTGTGGGCACGCCCCTGCGTCAGGTCGACTTCGGGCTCGTCGTCCGCCTTGCGGGCGCGGTCACCGCCCCACAACTTCCGAATGTGCTCGATGGCGGTGCCCATCGCCACGGCGTCGGGCGTCATCGACTGCATGGCCTCCAGCAGCAGCGCTGCATCGGGTGCGGCGTCGTCACGTCCACCCGAGCGGTACCGTGCGAGGTTCTTCGCTTCGACAATGACGGATTCAATCTCGGCTCCCGTGTAGCCGTGGCTCTCCGCGACAAGGATGGGCAGACCTACGGTCGCAGGGTCAAGGCCAGGGAAGCGCTTTCGGAGGTGCGCGCGGATGATTTCTTCGCGGGTGTTGGGACCGGGCAGGTCGATGAAGAAACGCTCGTCGAAACGTCCTCGGCGAACATAGGCCGGGTCGAGGCGTTCCGGGTTGTTGGCGGTGGCCACCACGAACACAGGTGCCTCCTTGTCGGCCATCCACGTCAGGATGGAACCGCCAACGCGTGCGGAGACGCCGCTGTCGTTGGAGCCGTCGCCTCCGGAGCCGGCGAGCAACTTTTCGATCTCGTCCACCCACAGGACGCATGGAGCAATCGCCTCTGCGATGGCGAGGGCGCGGGAGATTTTCCCCTCGGATTCCCCGACGTACTTGTCGAAAATGTTCGAGGCCTTGAGGGACAGCAGCGGGAGCTGCCAGTCGGTGGCCACGGCACGCGCCATCAGGGACTTACCGCACCCGGGCACCCCCATCATGAGGAGCCCTTTGGGCGGGTCGAGGTCGTCCTGGAGCGAGCCCCGGTGGATGGCGAGCCATTCCTTGAGGTGCACCATGCCGCCGATGTCCTTCATCGTGTCCGACGTTTCGATGTACTCAAGGACGCCGGTTTTGTTGATGATCTGCGCCTTCTGCTCGTTCAGCACCTTCACGTCGGTCTCAAGCAACCGCGACCGTGGGGGCTCGGCGAAGGTCATCTCCGCGAAGATGC
>Ga0181588_10001255_pt1 | contig 22664 bp, 18 predicted proteins | sample 071ome_26_FD_148607 | JGI IMG/M metagenome (GOLD analysis project Ga0181588, IMG submission 148607) | Coastal salt marsh microbial communities from the Groves Creek Marsh, Skidaway Island, Georgia - 071409BT metaG (spades assembly) | ecosystem: Environmental > Aquatic > Marine > Intertidal zone...
TCCTCACGCTGCCCGTCGAATCGGAATACATCGGTCCGACGTGCACCTGATAGCCGTGACCGTCGGGCATGTCCCCTTTGGATGTTGACCCGTCGTACCGGATGGCGATCGGAAGGAAGTGGTACATGAGGTTCGGGTACAACTCGCTCGGGTTCGACTTGATGAAGGCGCCCGCCTCGAAGTGATTCGTCGACGCAGGACCGCGCCGGAACAACCACTGCAGCCCGATCCACGGCTTGCGCCAATGGGCGAGGTGCGGTTGCATCGAGACCGGCTGGGTGCAGGCGTGCTGGATATACACCTCGAGATGATCCTGCAGGTTCTCGCCGACGCCGGGCACTGCGCTCACCACGTCGATGCCGAGCGACCCCAGATGCTCAGGGTCACCAACGCCGGAGAGCTGCAACAACTGCGGTGAGTTGAACGCCCCTCCCGACACGATGACCTCTCCCGCCTCCACGTGATGCTTCGAACGGCCCCGCCGATAGTCGACCCCGGTGCATCGACTGCCCTCGAAGGTGAGTCGCTCCGCCTGCGCCATCGTGACGAGATCGAGGTTCGGGCGCGACAGCACCGGATGCAGGTAGGCGCGAGCCGCGCTCAGACGTCGACCGCGTCGGACGTTTTTGTCGAATGCCGCGAAGCCCTCCTGGCGGTATCCGTTGACATCGTCGGTGATGCGGAAACCGGCCTGCTCGCCGGCCTTCAACCAGGCCGCGAAGAGCGGTGTCGACGCCGGGCCGCGCTCGAGCGCAAGGGGTCCGTCACCGCCACGCCAGTCGTCAGGGCCGGCGAGACACGTCTCCATCCGTTTGAAGTAGGGAAGGCAGTGCGCGTAATCCCAATCGGCCATCCCCGGTAGGCGCGACCACTTCTCATAATCGGCGGGATTTCCGCGTTGGAAGATCATCCCGTTGATGCTCGAACTGCCCCCGAGCACCTTGCCGCGAGCGTGGTACACCCGACGACCACCCATGAACTCCTCGGGTTCCGTCTCGTACTTCCAGTCGTAGAACCGATTGCCGATCGGGTAAGAGAGTGCCGCCGGCATGTGGATGAAGACATCCCACCGCCAGTCGGTGCGCCCGGCCTCGAGCACGAGCACCCGGTTCGACGGGTCAGCGCTCAGACGATTCGCGAGTGCGCATCCGGCGGAGCCCCCGCCGACGATCACGAAGTCATAACGGTCGCGTGGCACGCCCCCGACAGTACCGGTCGACCGGCCGCGTCGAGACGCTCAGGCTGGCAGTCGGCCGAGGCTCGGATCGCCGGGCGCAGCAGGGGCGCCGCTCCGTCCGATCGGTCGAATGGATCGGACGTGACCGAGCAGCGGAGTGTGGCGGACCTCCGCCTCAGCGCCGATCGGCGGCGCCGAGCGCGCGGTTACCAGCCACGACGACAACCAAGGGTGCGCGCCGTCATCGACGGTCACCTCGACGAGAGCTGACCCATCACGACCAGCCCCTGCGAGCGCCCGGATCCACGAGGCGCGTCCCGATCCCTCATCGAGGAGACGCACGTCGATGACGAGACCCCGTCGAGAGCGGCTCACCACCGAATCGAACGCACCGGCGACCACGAGCCAAAGACCGGCGACGAGCGGGATCCACAACGCCCAGCCGATCGCGTCAACGAGCACATCGATCCATCGATTCGCGTCGGGCACCAGACGATCCAGTTCGTCCAACCGATCCGACGACCGAACGTCGTCGACGATCGAGCTCGCGATACGAGATCCGATGATGGCAGCGAGGCCGACCGCCGCCACCACGGGTGGCCGCCCGCCTCGACCGGGGATCAGCGGTGAGTGGATGGTGACCACTCGTGGACGCCCGCCGGCGTCGGACCACACCCGTCGCGGCTGCACGGGATCGATGAGCGGGAGCGCCCAACGAGTCGTCTCGTGGGCGCCCGTGGCGACGGCCACCGCGAGAGCCCGCTGCCGCGTGGTCGAGGTGACCGGTGAGGCGTCGTCGGGGATTCGACGGGAGAGATCGGCGCGGATGGCCATCCAAGCGATCGCGTGGCGACGGCCGGACTCGGTGAGGTGGTCCACCGGGTCGGCGAGATCGGAGATGACCGTCCGCAGGAGCGCGAACGCGAGCAGACCGAGCACGAGCCCGTCGACTGAGAGGCCGTCAAGGGACCGAGAAGTCACCACGCCGAAGACCTCGCCGAGCGCCCACAGCGCGGCCGGCAGGGCCGGCACGGCCGGTGCGGCGACCAGACGTTCGTCGCGGGCTGCCGTGCTCAGGTCGTCCCTTCGAGCCGCTGAGGCGACGGCGCGTCGAAAGCGGGCCCACCACAACCATCCCGGCTGGTTTCGGAGCAGCGTTCCGGTGGAGACGAGACCATTGCGAGCCCGCGACCGAAGCAGCCCAAGCACCATCGATTCGTGCGACTCGAGATCGGGGGAACCGTCATCCCCGAGCACCACGAGCAGCCCGTCGTTGTTGGTCGGGTCGTCGCGAAGGCTCACCGCGCCTCGAGCGGCGAGGTCGACCACGGTTGCCGTGGCGGCCGAGCCGGCCACGCGACAAGCACCTCCGGACAGGCCGACCACGAGCATTGAGGCGACGGCGGGACGCTCGGCACCAGGCGGGTCCGATTCGACCGGTATCTCGTCGGGTTGGCCGGAGTCGCGGTCCCCCCGGGTGAGATCGATCCACCGCTGGACACCCCACCAGACCCAGGCGATCGCCGTGAGGGCGGCGACGACGACCGCAGAGGTGGTCACCCGGTGCTGTCCTCGTTGCGTACCCAGACGGTTCGCTGGGGGAACGGGATCTCGATGCCATTGGCATCGAAGACGACCTTGATGTGCTCGCGCGCGGCACGTTGGAACGCCCACTGGTTGCCCGGCTCGACCTTGACGATCGCACGGATCGTGATGCCATCCGCCCCGAGGGACTCAACGCCGAGAACCGTCGGAGCCTCGAGCACCTTGTCGGCGAACTCCTCAGTCGCGCAGACCTCCTGAACGGCTTGTTCGATCAGAGCGCGCGCCGGAGCGAGAGCTGTGTCGTAGGCGACATCGACATCGACCACCGCTACCGACCAGAGTTGACTGAGGTTGCCGACCCGCTGGACCTGTCCGTTCGGGACATGCCAGACGGTGCCGTTCAAACTGCGGAGCACCGTGGCTCGCAGGGTGATCTCCTCCACCACACCGACCGCTTCGCCGAGATCGACGACGTCGCCGATGCCGTATTGGTCCTCCATCAACATGAAGAGTCCGGCGATGCAGTCCTGCACCAGACTCTGGGCACCAAAACCGAGCGCCACACCAGCGATGCCGGCACCGGCGATCAGCGGGCCGAGGTCGATGCCGACGATCCCGAGCGCCGTCATGAGCGCGATGGACCACACGATGACGCTGACCGTGCTGCCGAGCACGTTCGAGATTGACTTTGCGCGCGCTTCGCGACGCGGGTCGTCCTCGGCCTCGAGGATGTCGGCGCCGGGCACCCCGAGCCCGTCGAGGCGGGCGAGTAGTGCTTCGGGACGATCGGCGGTGATGACGTGGGTGACGACCTTGCGAACGCTTCGCTTTAGCAGGCGATTCGCGATCCAAGCGACGACGAGCACGACGATGATGCGCAGCGGTCGATCGACGAACCAGGTAGTCGCCGAAGCGAGGAACTCGTTGCCGTCGGAGATGTCGTACACCCACGAGCAGAGGCTTCCCGTTGAGTCGTCGCAGACATCCTCGACGGCACCGGGGAACGACAGGGGCGTGGCCAGCAGATGCGCGCTCATCCCTTCGACGGTAGTTCCGTCGCTAACCTCGGCGGAGTGCACCCCGGCTGGGGCACGACGCCGCCCTCGGAGCGCGGGCCGCGGCTGAGGCTCTGTCGGCGGAAGTCATGGTTGGAGAACACATGGACGACACGACGAACAACGACGGAAGCGATCGCCCCATTCTCGGCATTGTTGGAGTCGGTTACGTCGGCCTCACCACGGGTGCCTGCCTGGCTCACCTTGGTTTCGAGGTCGTCTGCGGTGACGTGGACCCCGATCGTGTCGCCGAGCTCTCAGCGGGCCGCATCCCGATCTTCGAAGCGGGTCTCGCCGAACTCGTGGCTGAAGGCCTCTCGACCGGACGGCTCTCATTCGTGCTCGGTGGCGCCGAGGTAGCGCGCCGAGCCTCGATCGTCTTCCTGTGCGTCCCGACGCCCCAAGACGAGGACGGATCAGCCGACCTGAGCTACATCGAGGCTGCGGCTGCCGAGATCGCGCCGATCCTCGCCTCCGGAAGTGTGGTGGTCAACAAGTCGACGGTGCCCGTTGGCTCGGCGCGGGTGGTCGAAGCGGTCATCCGCCGCGGGGACGTCTCGGTCGTGTCCAATCCGGAGTTCCTCCGGGAAGGCACGGCGGTCAAGGACTTCCTGCATCCGGATCGGGTGGTGGTCGGATCCTCCGATCGAGCCGCCGCCCACCGAGTCGCCGAGCTGTATCGCGACCTCGACACCGAGATCTTGGTGACCGACGCTTCCTCGGCGGAGACCATCAAGTACGCGGCCAACGGGTTCCTCGCCATGAAGATCTCGTTCGTTAACGCGGTGGCGGCGATGTGCGAGGCCGTCGGCGCCGATGTCGCCGATGTCGTCGAGGGCATCGGGTCGGATCGGCGGATCGGTCGGGAGTTTCTGCGACCCGGGCCCGGCTGGGGAGGCAGCTGCTTCCCGAAGGACTCCCACGCGCTCGTCCATGTTGCCGCGAGTCATGGCTACGACTTCTCGATGATGCGCGGGGTGATCGCCGTCAACGACGAGCAACGTGAACGCATGGTCCGGAAGGTGCAGCGCGCAGCCGGAAGTGACGATCTCAACGGTGTCCGAGTGGGCGTTCTTGGCCTCACCTTCAAGGCGGGCACCGATGACCTCCGAGACTCGCCGAGTCTCGCGATCATCGGACAACTCCGACAGCTCGGAGCGAGCATCACGGCATTTGATCCGACGACGGCAGCCGACGTATCGCCGGCCCGGATGCGTCAACTCGACGGAATCGAGTTGGCTACTGACGCTGACGGCGCCATTCGCGACGTCGACGTCGTCGTCCTGCTCACCGAGTGGCCCGAGTTTCGATCCCTCGACCCTCATCGAGTCGCCTCGCTCATGCGGGGCCGTTCAGTGGTCGACACTCGGAACCTCCTCGATCCGGCGTCATTCCGCTCCGCTGGCCTCCACTACGACGGCGTCGGGCGACCTCAGTGAGTGTCGGACTCCGACTCGGAGGATGGGTGGTCGTCGCCGGAGGATCGGGTTTCATCGGATCCCACCTATGCGAGGCGTTGCTCGCCCGCGGTCATCGTGTGCTGGACCTCGATGACCACTCAACCGGTCGAGTCTCCAACGTCGCCCATCTGCGCGACAACGACCGATTCGTGCTCCTTGAGGGCGATGTGACCGATGAGGACATCGAAGGTCGCGTCGCTGCGGTCATCGGAGACGACACCGTCGCGGCTGTGGCGCACCTCGCGTCGGCCGCGTCACCCCCCGCGTATCTCGCGCGACCCCTCGAGACCCTCGCGGTCGGAAGCACGGGCACCGACCGGTTGATCTCGATCGCCTTGAACTATGACGCGAGGTTCCTGCTCGCCTCGACGAGTGAGGTCTACGGAGATCCGCTCGAGCACCCGCAGCGGGAGACCTACTGGGGAAATGTCAATCCGATCGGTGAGCGCTCGGTCTACGACGAAGCGAAACGCTTCGCGGAAGCGCTGACCGCGGCGCACGAGCGGACCTCGGGTCTCGACGCCCGCATCGCGCGCATCTTCAACACCTATGGCCCGCGGATGCAGGCCGATGACGGACGCGTGGTGACCAACTTCGTGCATCAGACCCTGCGGGGTGAGGCGATGACGGTGTTCGGCGACGGGAGCCAAACGCGGAGCTTCTGCTACGTGAGCGACGAGGTCGACGGGCTTATCGCTCTTCTCGAGAGCGATGTTCGGGGACCGGTCAACCTCGGCAACCCGACCGAGTTCACGATGATCGAACTTGCCGTCGCTGTTGGCGAGGTCCTCGGCGTGGAGCCGCGACTCGATTACCGCCCCCTTCCGGCCGATGATCCAAAGGTTCGGCAACCGGATATCTCTCGCGCGCGCGAGTTGCTCGGATGGGAACCTCGCGTCGCGCTCCGCGACGGCCTCCGCTTGATGGTCGACTCGCTCGGCCCGGTCGCCGAACCCGGCGGCGACGACTGACACGACCACCCCGGCTGCTCAGGCGTACACTCCGCCCACGTGTGGCGGAGCCGGGTGCTAAGGGGTCTGAGACCCGACACCTTCTCAGTCCGCCGCGATGAGTTCCGGAGTCTGGTCCGGCGATCCCGCGAGGTGATCCTCATCGCCGCGATTACCGGAATCGTGACCGGGCTGTTCGTGCGCGGCTTCGAGTACCTCGTCGAGGTGGTCTTCGACGCCCTCGTTGAGGCGCCGCTCTGGGTTGGGGCCGTCGGGCCCGCGGCTGGCTTCATTCTTGCCGCGATCATTCTCCGTGTCGTCGGGGGAGGGTCCTCTCCGGCCACCTCGGATGAGTACCTTCGCGCCTTCCACGACTCGCAGTACCGGCTTGGCCTGCGCGACCTGTTCGCTCGCGTGTCAGCGGCGGTCGTATCACTCGGCTCCGGCGGCGCGCTCGGTCTCGAAGGCCCGTCGCTCTACGGCGGATCGGCGCTCGGGGCCGAGATTCAGCGACGTCTCCCGAGGCCCTTCCGCGGATCGGATCACCGAACCCTGCTGGTGGCCGGCGCGGCGGCCGGCGTGGCGGCCATCTTCAAGGCTCCCGCTACGGGAGCGATCTTCGCTCTCGAGGTGCCGTACCGAGATGACCTCGCCCGACGGATGCTGCTCCCGGCGCTTGTGGCGAGCGCCACCGGCTACTTCACCTTCGTCTCGCTCAGCGACACGGCACCTTTGCTGTCAGCGACGGTCATCCCGATTCCGCAGTTCGAGATCCGCGACCTCTTCGGCGCTCTCGCGATCGGCGTCGCCTGCGCCGTCGGAGCCCGCGCCTTCGCGAAGGTGATCCGGGTCGCTAAGGGTCTTTCGTTGCGGGCCTTCCCGGTTCGCTTGTTGCTCGCCTCGGCCACCATGGCCGGCCTGTTTGTGCTCTCACACGAGCTCACTGGACAGGGCCTGAGCATCGGCGCCGGATACGAGGTGCTCCGCGACTGGCTCTTCGTTGAAGCCGATATCGCCGTCTGGTTACTGATTGCCGTGTTCGCGATCCGGGCAGTGGCGTCGGCAGCCACCGTCGTCGGCGGTGGGGTCGGCGGAGTGTTCATCCCCTTGGTCGTCGGCGGGGCGATCGTTGGGCGCGGTGTCGGCGAGGTCTTCCACCCCGAGCGCTTCACCCTCTACACCCTCCTCGGAATTGCCGCGTTCCTCGGGGCGGGCTACCGGGTGCCGCTCGCCGCTGTGATGTTCGTGGCCGAGACCACCGGTCGACCGAACTTCATCGTGCCGGCGCTCTTCGCGGCGGTCGCGGCGGAACTCGTGATGGGTGAGCAGTCGATCACCGCCTATCAGCGTCGTCCCGGCCAGCTCTGACCTCCGATTCGGTCGCCCGGTAGGCGGGCGGACAAGATCGCTCGTGTGACGAATTCCCACGACGGATCCTCCCGGCCGGTCGACGTGACCTCGCACTTGCAGGGGACGGTGGTCACCTGGGAGAAGCCGGTCGGTTCGAGCGTCCGTGAGGGGGAGGTGCTCGGCCTTATCGAGTCGATGAAGCTGCACCACGAGGTGCGGGCCCCAGCAGACGGAACGATCGTCGAGTTACTGGTTGACGTCGGCGCGACGTTGGCGCCGGGAACGGTGATCGCGCGGATCACGGTCGGCGCGGTCGAGTCGTCCTCTCCGGAGGTCACGGCTGCTCAGCCCGCGACGACCGGACTCGATCGAGCGGACCTGTCCGAGGTGATGGACCGGCACCGAATCGGCACCGACGAGGCCCGACCGGCGATGGTCGAGGCCCGTCACGCGAAGGGCCGCCGCACAGCCCGTGAGAACGTCGCCGACCTCATCGACGAAGGCTCCCTCATTGAGTACGGGCCGCTCGTCGTAGCCGCCCAACGGCGGCGGCGAGAACTCGCCGACCTCGTTGAGCGCACTCCAGCCGACGGCCTCGTCGCCGGGCTCGCGACCGTGAACGGCGATCTGTTCTCGGGGCGCGACGCGAGGTGCGTCGTGATGTCGTACGACTACTCGGTCCTGGCGGGAACCCAAGGACATCAGAATCACCGGAAGAAGGACCGGCTCTTCGAGCTGGCTGAGGAACTCCGGGTCCCGGTGGTGTTCTTCACCGAGGGTGGTGGGGGACGTCCCGGCGACACCGATACCGGTGGTGTCACCGGTCTGGACTGCCTCGCCTTCCTCTGGTGGGCGCAGCTCTCGGGCACGGTGCCCCTTGTCGGAATCAACTCGGGTTACTGCTTCGCAGGTAACGCGGCCATCCTCGGTTGCTGCGATGTGGTGATCGCCACCCGCGACTCGAATATCGGCATGGGTGGCCCCGCCATGATCGAGGGCGGCGGGCTCGGGGTGTTCGAACCGACCGAGGTCGGGCCGACCTCGGTGCAGTCCCCGAACGGGGTGATCGACATCTTGGTCGAGGACGAGGCGGAGGCGGTCGCGGTCGCCAAGCGCTACCTCTCGTACTTCCAAGGGCCGGTCGATCACTGGGAGAGCGCTGACCAGGAGGCGCTGCGGGATGTGGTTCCCGTCGACCGACTTCGCGCCTACGACATCCGCTCAGCGCTCGATGGCATCTTCGATGTCGGATCGGTGCTTGAACTTCGCCGCGAGTTCGGCGTCGGAATGATCACCGCGCTCGCGCGTATCGAGGGTCGCCCCGTTGGAGTGATCGCGAACGACCCGGCGCACCTCGCGGGTGCCATCGACTCCGACGGCGCCGACAAAGCCGCCCGGTTCATCCAACTCTGCGATGCCCACGGTCTGCCGCTCGTCTCGCTCGTCGACACACCGGGGATGATGGTCGGGCCTGATATCGAGGAGACCGCGCTCGTTCGCCACTGTTCCCGGCTCTTCGTCAACGGGGCCAACATCTCGGTGCCGATGGTGTCGGTTGTGCTCCGCAAGTCGTACGGGCTCGGGGCGCAAGCGATGATGGGAGGAAGCACAAAGGCACCGCTCGCCTGCCTGGCCTGGCCGACCGGCGAGTTCGGTGGCATGGGGCTGGAGGGGTACGCGCGCCTCGGCTACCGCAAGGAGATCGAGGCTGCCGGATCACCCGAGGAGCAGGAGCGCGTCTTCCGCGAGATCGTCGACCGCCTGTACGAGAACGGCAAGGCGCTCAGCATCGCCTCATGGTTCGAAATCGACGATGTGATCGATCCCGCTGACACCCGCCGTTGGATCTCCACCTTGATCTCCACTGCGCCAGCACCCGAGCGCGGGGCGAGACGTCGACCGAATATCGACACTTGGTGATCGTGCGTTGAGGCGTTAGACCCCGTCGAACACGAAGTTCGACTGCTTGACCGAACCCATCGTCGCGCAACTCGCCACCGAGTAGCGGTGGCCCGGATAGAGGACGACATCGTCGTCGACCTGGTGGAGCAAGCGGAGACTCTCAGCCATCGCCACCGGATCGGAGCCCGGTAGGTCGGTGCGGCCGCACCCGTCGAGGAACAAGGTGTCACCGGCCACGAGACGGCCATCGACGAGAAAGCACTGGCTGCCCGGGGTGTGTCCGGGGGTATGCACCAACTTGACCTCAACCCCGCCGACCGTCACCACATCGCCGGGGGAGTGGGCAACCAAGTGATCAGCGCCGACCCCGGAGGTCCGCTCCATCCACTCGATCTCATCGGACTGGACGTGGACCGGGCAGGAGAGTCGGTCGAGGAGAGCGGCGACCCCCTGAATGTCGTGACCCATGATCGATCCGCCGACGTGGTCGGCGTGATAGTGGGTGGCGAGCACACCGACGACCCTCATGCCGTCGTCTCCGACGCGTTCGATGAGATCGTCGACGTTCCATGCCGGATCGACGAGCAGGCACTCGCCGGTTGAGCGGTCGCCGATCGCGTAGGCGAAGTTCACCATCTGGGTGGCGAACGGGTCGCCGACGGCGAAGTCTCGACCCGAGAGCATTTGGCGGAAGTAGAGACGGTCATCGCTGGCGCCTGCGTTCGTTGCCATCCGGCAAGCGTACGCTTGGCGCCGATGTCGAACAGCACCAACCCCTCGGACACCGTCAGATACGGCCTCATTGGCAGCGGCATGATGGGAGTCGAGCACCTAGAGAACATCGCCCATCTCGATGGCGCGGTCGTCACCGCGGTCTCCGACCCGGTGGAGGAGCGTCGCGGGATCGGGGCGGCAACCGTCAGCTCATTCGGCGGCGAGGCGCCCACGTTGTTCGCCGACCATCGCGAACTCATCGACTCGGGTCTTTGCGATGCCGTGGTGATCGCCTCGCCCAACATGACCCACGTGGATGTTCTTGGCGACGTCCTCGCGAGCGATCTGCACGTCCTGGTGGAGAAGCCGCTGTGCACAACGGTTGAAGATTGCCGCCGCGTCGTCGACGCCGCTGAGGCTGGACCCTCCGATCGGGTGGTGTGGATGGGGCTCGAGTATCGCTACATGCCGCCGACGACAGCCCTGCTCGCCGAGTTGGCATCCGGGGTGGTGGGGGACGTCCGCATGGTTGCCATCCGTGAGCACCGCTTCCCGTTCCTCGTGAAGGTCGGCGATTGGAACCGTTTCAATCGCAACACCGGCGGCACACTCGTCGAGAAGTGCTGTCACTTCTTTGACCTGATGCGTCTCGTCGCTGGTGCTGAGCCGGTGCGCGTACTCGCCTCGGGCGCTCAAGACGTCAACCATCTCGACGAGCGATACAACGGAGAGGTTCCCGACATCCTCGACAACGCCTACGTCATCGTCGACTTCGCCAATGGGGTTCGGGGCATGCTCGATCTCTGCATGTTCGCTGAGGCGAGCGTGAACGAGCAGGAGATCTCAGTGACCGGCAACCAGGGCAAGGTCGAGGCGCTCGTCACTCAGTCGCTGCTTCGGGTCGGTCGTCGCTCCGATGGACTGCATGTCGTCGATGAGCGTCCGATCGCGTCTGAGGGGGTCCGTCACGTGGGGCTGCACCACGGCGCGAGCTACCTCGAGCATGTCGACTTCATCGAGTCGGTGCGCGCCGGGCGTCCGGCCGCTGTCACCTTGACCGACGGCCTGTGGTCGGTCGCCGTTGGCGTGGCCGCTCACCGTTCAATCGATGAGGGTCGACCGGTCATGCTCGACGAGGTGATCGCCACCTCATGACCGGGGCTTCGCAGCCATTGGTCCGCTTGGTCGCCGGTCAATCGGTGATCGTCGGGGGAGACCGCGTGGTCGAGGTCGATGAGACACTCGCCTCGGCTTTCGCTCCCGGTGATCGTCTCGCGGTGGCGGACGAGTCGGTGATCCATCTCCGCGCCGATGACCTCGGCTCGGCTGACCGGGCGGTCACCGACGCGGTTGAGGCCTTCGGTCGCCTCACCGACTGCTCGGACACCTCGATCACCTCGTTCTTCGAGCGGGCGGCTGCGCTTCTCGCCGACGAGTCCGTCGTGGCGGACCTCACGGCGATCAACGAGGCCGATGTCGCGTCGGCCCTCGAACGAGGCCGGTCGGTGACCCGCCTGCGCCTCGACGCTCGAATGATCGAGGACATGGCCGCGGGCCTGCGCATGTGGGCCGACGCGCCTCCCGAGCGCGATGGGCTTCTCGAAACCGTCGAGCACGATTCGTGGAGGATCCAGACACGTCGCGCGCCCCTGGGGGTGGTCGGCTTCGTTTTCGAGGGCCGTCCGAATGTCGTGGTCGACGCGGCTGGGGTGATCCGATCCGGCAACACCGCGGTGCTGCGCATCGGCTCGGATGCTCTGGCGACGGCCCGGGCGATCATCGAGCGGGTGCTCCGACCGGCGCTCGCCGAATGTGGTCTGCCGATCGGTGCGGTTGGACTTGTCGATGCCGAGTCTCATGGGGCGGGTTACGCGCTGTTCTCTGATCGTCGCCTCTCGCTCGCGGTGGCCCGCGGTTCCGGTGCCGCGGTTGCGAGCCTCGGATCGGTGGCGCGGAGCGCTGGTGTGCCGGTGAGCCTGCATGGCACCGGCGGAGCGTGGATGCTGGTCGCCGGAGACGCCTCCGCGGACCGACTGGCTGCTGTTGTCGAGCGCAGTCTCGACCGGAAGGTGTGCAACACCTTGAATGTCTGCTGCATCCCAGCATCGAGGGCTGATGAGCTCGTGCCGGTGGTCGCGGGGGCACTCGCCGTCGCTGCCGAGGGTCGACCGGGTGCGACCGCGCATCTGACCGATGCGGCTCGGTCATGCTGGCCGGAATCGCTCGCGACTGATGTGGAAGTCGAGCACATCGAGGTGGAGGAGCTCGGCCGTGAATGGGAGTGGGAGGATCGCCCTGAGGTCACCGTGCACGTGGTGGACGATCTCGATGCCGCGGTCCGGCTCTGCAATCACCACAGTCCACGGTTCGTCGTGTCAGTGATCACCGATGACCCCGCGACGGTCGAGTCGGTCTACGGCGCGGTCGACGCCCCGTTCGTCGGCGACGGATTCACCCGGTGGGTCGATGGCCAATACGCGTTGCGGGCACCCGAACTTGGTCTCTCCAACTGGGAGCATGGCAGATTGCTCGGCCGATCGGCGATCCTGTCGGGGTCATCGGTGCACACCGTTCGGCACCTCGCCCGATTCGAGGATCCGGGCATCCAGCGCTGAACGGCTCAGCGGCCGAGTAGGCCGTCGAGCACCCCACCGAAGAAGCGGCTCTCTCGCCCGGTGCGCTCCTCGATGCGATCGGCGAGGTCGGCCGCCCGGCGTCCGGCGTTGATGCCGAGCCATCGAACCGGCTCGGGTTCCCAGCGTCGAGACCGATGGCCCACCCACGGAAGTCGAAGCAGGTCGTCGTCGCCCTCGCATGACTCGGAGGCGATCATTGCAGCGAGGCTTCGTCCCGCGAGATTCGTTGTGGCGACACCATCGCCGACGTAGCCACCGGCTCGGGCGAGCCCGGTTCGGCGGTCGAAGTCGACCGAGCACGCCCAGTCCCTCGGGGCCGCGAGCGGTCCACCCCAGTGGTGGGTGAATCGCGTATCAGCGAGCGCAGGGAACAGGTCGATCAGCGTGGCGGTAATCGCCTGACGCACTCGATCGTCGGTGTCGAACCGGTCGTCGATCCTCGAGCCGAAGTGATACGGCGCGCCACGACCACCGAAGGCGAGTCGGTCGTCGGCGGTTCGTTGGCCGTAGATGATCATGTGACGCCCGTCGTCGAACGTCTCACGGTCGCGAAGCCCGATCGTCTCCCACACTGAAGCGTCGAGAGGCTCGGTGGCCACCATCATCGAGTAGAGGGGGATCATCGATCGATGCTCGCCCTCGAGGTTGGAGGTGTAGCCCTCGGTGGCCCGGATGATGAATTCGGCGGTGATGATCCCGCGGTCGGTGGTGACGCGACCGGGCTCGATACGAGAAGCGCGCACCGGAGCGAGAATTCGCGCCCCGCGGTCTCGAGCCAGCCGGGCGACGCCGTGGGTCAGCCTCGCCGGGTGGACGGCTGCGCAATGGGGAGTGTGGAGGGCCGAGCGGATTCTCGTCATCGCGCAGCGTTCCGTCGCCTCAGCGATGTTGAGGAGACGGTAGTGCTCCTCACCGAATCCGAATTCTCGGTAGCGCGAGAGCTCGTGCGCGATGCGTCGTTCCTGAGGAGCGCTTCGGGCTGCTGTCAGCGACCCGCCCCGCTGGAACCCGGCGTCGATCCCGTGCGAGGTGACGACGCGCTCGATTTCGTCGAGGGTGTCGTGCATGGCGATCTGCATACGTCGGGCTGCAGCGCGGCCATGGTCGCGGGCCATCCGGTCGAGGCTCATGGGGAGGAGCGTCGAGCACCAACCTCCGTTGCGTCCGCTCGCGCCGGTACCGACACCGGCGCGGTCGATCACGACGAGGTCAAGGTCGGGTTCGCGCTCGAGCAGGTAGTAGGCGGTCCAGAGTCCGGTGAGCCCGGCGCCGACGATGACGGCGTCGCATCGGATCGACCCGTCGAGCGGGACGCTGTCGACGCGGAGGTCATCGGGCAGGGTGTCGTACCACAGTGACTCGGTGTGGCTCACGGGTGACAGACTATGGCGCAGGCTCGGGCTGGACTGAGGTCGACCGCCGGTTGATCATGATCCGGGCAGGACGCCGCTAAGAACATGACGAACCTCCCACCCCCACCGATCGGCACGCCACCGGTCGGGTGGCATAACAACGGTGGCCTCCGCTATTTCGACGGCCGCTCCTGGCAACCGCCGCTTGAGGAGTCGGTTGCGGCGGGCTCGATGCCACCGGCGAGCGGCGGGCTTCGGGAGGCGTCGTTGGCCCTGGCAGTCCTGCTGCTCTCCCTCCTCGCGGGAGGGGTTGGCTTCGCGGTGGCCGAGGAGGTCGGTCTCCCCGAGTGGATGGGCATCGCGATCCTCACCCTCGTCGGTTACGGCCCTCCGCTGGTCTGGTCGCTGCGGCGTCTCGGAAGACGAGTCGGAGGGGGCATCGCGAGCGGGCGTTCGCTGATCGGACGACCGCGGCCCGCTGATGTCGCCAAAGGCGCTCTTGTTTGGGTGTCGGCGGTGGTCGCGCAGGCGATGGTCGCTGCCGCTCTGCTGGGGCTCGGTGTCGAAATCGGTTCGAACACCGAGGGGCTCTTCGACGACTCCGGTCTCACGGCGGCGCTGCTCGTCACCGCGTTCGCCGCGGTCGTGGCCGCGCCGGTCGTCGAGGAAGTCGTGTTCCGCGGGGTGATCTTGCCGGCTCTCGTGCCGCGCGTCGGTCGGGCGTTCGCCGTTGTCGTTCAGGCGGTCGTGTTCGGAGCCGTCCACGCCGATCCGTCCGGGTCGGCGGGTGCTGGGTTGGTGGTGGTGCTCGCGGCGGTCGGTGCCGTATTTGGCGTCGCGGCCCTGATTACTGGTCGGCTCTGGCCGGTAATCCTCGGCCACGCGCTCTTCAACGGCGTGGTCTTGGCGGTCGTGCTGATCGCCGGTCCGGACGTCCTCGGCGGCTGAGACAGCCGTTCAGGAGCCGAGTTGGAGGTTGTCGATGAGGCGGACCCCGCCGAACCAGGCGGCCGCCACGATGAGGTCTCCGCGCTCGGGTGAGCTGCACGGGAGGAAGGTGGCCGGATCGACGAGATCGAGGTAGTCGACCTCGCCTCCGGCCTCCTCGATGATGCCGATACCGCGGGCTCGCAGTTCATCGATGCCCGCGAGTCCTGCGATCCAGGCGTCGTTCACGCTCTCGAGCGCTCTCGGAAGTGCGGTGGCGGCCTGTCGGGCCACCGGATCGAGTTGGACATTCCGACTCGACAGAGCGAGCCCGTCCGACTCGCGCACCGTCGGCACCCCGACGATGTCGATCTCGCGTAGCTCACAGACCGAGCGCACGATGGCGAGTTGTTGGGCATCCTTCTCGCCGAACACAGCGACATGCGGAGACACGATCTCGAACAATCGGAGCACCACCGTCGCGACTCCAGAGAAGTGCCCCGGCCGGTGCTCACCCTCGAGGCGGTCGGCGATCGGGCCCGGGTCGACCGACGTGGTAGCTCCCTGCGGGTAGACCTCGGCGACACTCGGCGCGAAGACGGCGTGGACGCCCTCAGCCTCACAGGTCGTGAGGTCCGCGGCGAGATCCCTCGGGTAGGCGTCAAGATCGGTGGCCCGATCGAATTGGGTCGGATTCACAAAGACCGTGACGACGACCCGGTTAGCGCGTCTGAGCGCCTCGCGGATCAATACGACGTGTCCTCGATGGAGGGCGCCCATCGTTGGAACGACGGCGATGGTGTGTCCCTCGGCGATCCACGACCTCGAGAGCGTGGTCATCTCCTCCGTGGTCGAGCAGACCGTCAACTCAGCCACCGGCCACCCCGGGTGCGAGGTCGCGGTAAGCCGGCACGCCGCTGTGGGATTCGGCTGAGAGCACGGCATCCGAGCACGCGAGGGCGACGCAGTCGGCGGCGGTTGTAGCGAGGAGGTTGAGGGCCGACGGCCGTGAGGGACCGGCGAGATCGATCTGGCGGGTAGCGAGGGTGAACACGGTGTCACCATCGAAGAGCGAGTGCACGGGGTGGATCGATCGGGCGAGGCCGTCATGGGCTACCGATGCCACGCGCGTCGCTTCGGTGGCGTCGATGCGAGCGTCGGTAGCGACGACGACGAGGGTGGTGTTGAGGCCGCCTCGCTCAGGATCCGTCGCGCCGCGTCCGAGTCGTGCGATCGCGTCGGCGACCGCTCGTCGTTGGTCGCGGTCGGGCCGTCGAAGCCGGCCGTCGTGGAGGCGGGGGAGGGCGGTCGCGGGATCGATCACCGATCCGTGGGAGTTGACGACGGCAAGAGCGGCCACGTGGACCGGTCCGGAGCCGAGGTCCAGTTCGGCTGAGGCCGAGCCGACTCCGCCGGCAAGTCCGCCGGAGATCGCGCCGGCACCGGCGCCGACGGAACCTCGCGCCTGACCCTTCACCGAGGCCCGTCGGCAGGCGGTCCGGCCAAAGTCGGCGTCGGGGCGGTTGGTGAACTGTCCGCCGCGTGCCAAGTCGAAGATCACCGCGGTCGGCACCACGGGGACGACCTGATGGGGTGCTTCGCCAACTGGGTGCCCGAGGCCGAGCGCCTCGAGGTGGGCCACGACGCCGTCGGCCGCGGAGAGTCCGTACGCGCTCCCTCCCGAGAGGCAGACCGCGTGGATCGTCGATACGAGGTTGCCGGGTCGAAGCGCGTCGGTCTCGCGGGTGCCGGGACCGCCGCCCCGGACCTCGACCCCGGCGGTGGCTCCGTCGGGAGTGAGCACCACGGTCGTCCCCGTACGCCAACCGCGGCCGGTTCGTTGGTGGTGTCCGAGAAGCACACCGGGCACATCGGTGATCGAGCCGGCGCCGAGTCGTGGGCCTCGGAGGATTCGCCCAGCTTCGGCGCCGTGAGTCACCGGCCGTCCCATAGGGCGAGGAGTTCGGATTCGGGATGCTCCACCGTTCGAGTGCCGTCGCCGTCGAGGACGACTGTTCCTGTGTTGGCGTCCTCCCAGCCCGGGTCGTCGTGCTTGGCGAAGTCGGTGATCGCGGTGCTGAACCGGTCGGCGAGACCTTGGCGCTCTGGTCCGTCCCCCGTGAAAATGTCGACACCGGGGCGATGCAGGTTGTCGAATGCGAAGGGGATATCGAGGGCGTGGCACGCGCCGAGTACGCCGTCGAACGACGGGGTCGCGAAAGTGAACCACCACAGGTGGGTAGGGGCGGCACGTCGCTCGACGAGACGACGCGCCGGGTGTCGGAAGATCTGGTCGGTTTGGGCGGCTGACACGAGCTGACCGGGAGTGTGGCCGGGCCGCCGAGTTCGGTAGCGCTCGATCGCCTCCTCGGCATCATCGTCGAACCAGTGCCGGTAGCGCGTGAGCGCCCCGTCGAGGTCGAGGCTGTTGACCTCCGGATCGAAGGCAGTGAACAGGTGCATCTCGTCTCGGGTGGTGCCGATCATGAGGGGCCTCGGGTCGGCGGCGACTCGGTCGAGCGCATCGGCGGGAACGAGGGCGCCTCCGACGGTCGGGGAGAAGGCGGTGAGTGAGTCCCCGCTCGTGGACAGCACAGAGGCCTGGACCTCGAGGAGCCGGTCGATAGGGAGATCGGCCAGAGCATCGGGATGATCGACGCCCGCCGTGGCGAGCACTTCTCCGAGCGCCTCAGTTGCTCGAGTGGTCGACCGTAGTTGCGGCATCGATGGGCTCATCGCGATTCCTCGGTGGATGAGTTGCCGTGCCGACGGCGCGGCCAAGAGCGCGATCACCGACGCGCCTCCCGCTGACTCGCCGAAGACGGTGACCGAGCCGGGATCGCCGCCGAAGGCAGCGATGTTGTCTCGGATCCATGTGAGGGCGCTGATTTGATCGCCGATTCCGAGGTCGTTCGGTCCCGTGAAACCAAGGAGTCCGAGGCGGTAATTGATCGTGACGACGACGACCCCGCGTTTCCTCGCGAGCTCGGTCCCGTCATACCAGGGGACCGAGCCGGAACCGTTGACAAAGGCGCCTCCGTGCACCCAGACCATCACTGGGAGGCTCGCTTCGACATCGGGGGTGAAGATGTTCAGGCCGAGGCAATCCTCGCCCATCGGTTGGCTGGAGCCTCCGAGGAACTGCTCCATGAGGCCTGGCACTTGGGCGCTCTGCGCGAGATAGGTGTCGGCTCGCGCGGGTGTCCCGTCGTTCGGTTCGCTTGGGCGGAAGCGGTCGGCCTCGGCGTAACGAATGCCCTTGAACACCGATACTCCGTCTCGGTCGATGCCGATCCAACCGTTCGCGCTTCGGGCCTCCCGGGGGTCCATCGACCGGACGGTAGCGTGCCCCTTGTGCTCGGAGTGTTGCGGCGCCTTATGGGGCGCGCCATCGGGCGGGCGGCCCTGCCGCTCCTCGATCTCGTCAGGGTCCACGGCGCCATCGGACCCGATAGTCGCGCCGGCCGCCGATTCGGCGCGTTCGGCGAGCGAAGCGTCATCTGCTTCCCACCCACGACGGTCATGAACGAGCGGTACATCCACATCGGCCGAGAGACGATGATCGGGGAGCATGTCGCGCTCTCGGCCGGCATGGTCCCGGGGCAGGAGTGCATCGGGTCACCGGTCGTCAGCATCGGGGATCGGTGCCTGATCGGTCGTGGCTCGGGCATCGTTGGGCATCTGTCGATCGAGATCGGCGACGATGTGTGGACCGGCCATCACGTGTACATCACCGACCAGAACCACGGCTACGGCGACCCGGATCTCCCCATCTCGGCTCAGACGATGCCGGAGCGACCGGTAAGGATCGGCTCCGGATCATGGATCGGGCACGGGTCGGTCGTTCTCCCTGGTGCCGATATCGGACGAGGGTGCGTGATCGGTGCCAACAGCGTGGTCAACGGGGTGATCCCCGATCACTCGGTCGCGGTCGGAGCTCCCGCGCGGGTGATCAGGTCTACCCTCGCCGACCACTGACCGATCGGCGGTCGCGTCCGCCCGTCACATGCTGAGGTCGCGGGGAGGGGCGCAGGCGTCCATCCGGTTGTCTCCGGCGAACGTCTCGAGCCGCTCGGAGAGCGGCACCTCGCTCATGGTCTCGTAGAAGGGGAGGTTCTCCCCGGTGGCGCGCAACTCAGCGGCGTAGCGGCGACGATCCTCGATGTACGTGGCGTATTCGTCGGTCCAGAGCGGGACGATCGCCCGGCCCTTCTCATCGGAGGGTCGCACAGCGTTCACCTCGGCGATCATCGACTCGACCATGTCGGTCGCGCGGTCGATGATGTCGGCTCGCTCGCGAATCAGGTCGGCCCCACCTTCGCGGATTTGGCGATAGTCGGCGAGTTCGAGGCGGCGCTCATTCCAGTCCTGGCAGACCGCCTCGGCACGCTCGGCCCACTCGACGTCGCCGATGCGGTTCACTGCTTCCTTCGAGGCGAAGAAAAGCGCCCACGTCCAGAAGGCGGCGAACGCGACCATCACAGTGAGGACCGCCACGCGGGCGCCGATCTGACGCCAGCCAAACTGCGTGTCGGTCGATTTGCTCATCGGGTCGACGACCCGTTCATCGGCGGTGGTGTGCTGGTCGTCCACGGGTGCGACGCTAGGCCGACGTCGCCTCAACGGCTCGACGGAGCAGGCCCGAGGTCGATGCCGAAGGGCAGGGGGCCGCTTACCCCGCGGATCTCGCATGCGACGTCATCGAATCGGGCGGGGAGGCGATCGGTGGTCTCGACGGTCGATCCGGCGGCGATGGCGTTCACCTCGAGGGTGGTGTCGCGGATCACCGCGCCGCTGTCATCGAGGAGTCGAACGTGAATCGTGTAATCGGCCCTCGACTCGCCTGTGTTAGCGAGTGCCACCCTGAGCGCGACCTCGCTCCCATCGGGCGCGCACTCGGTGATCTCGACCGTGTGAGGGGAGACGTCGAGGTACGCCGCCACCCGGGGGACCACGACGATCGCGATGACAAGGGTGCCGACCCCGGTAAGGGCGAGGAGGGCGGCGACGACCGACCGTGTGCCGCGCCGCCGCGGAGTTGGCGTGAGCGGGTCGATCGATCGGCGTGCCGCGTCAGAGACATCCCCGGTCCAAGAGGTCCCGTTGAAGTACCGGAGTTCGTGGCGGCCAGTCGGATCCGCGTACCAGTCCGGTCGGCTCGACACACCGAGACGGTACCTTCGAGCGCATGGAGATCGTGCTGGTCCGCCACGGAGAGCCCGAGTGGGTCCGCAACGGGCTGAGCGTCGGTGATCCACCGCTGACGGCGCGCGGTCTCGAGCAAGCGGAGATCACGGCCCGCCATCTCGCGACCGAGCACTTCGACGAGATCCTGGTCTCGCCGCTCCAGCGCGCGCGGCAGACGGCGGCGCCTTTGCTGACGCTGCTTGATCGGCCCGAGGTGATCGCACCGTGGCTCCATGAGATCCGTGATCCGGGCTGGGATGGTGGACCCGCGGAGCGAGCCGAGCAGGCCTACGCAGAGATGCGCCGGATGGCTCCGGACGACCGGTGGCACGGTCTCGAAGGCGGAGAGAGTGTCCGAGATTTCGTTGACCGGATCCACAACGGCGCCGAGTACTTCCTCGCCGAGCGGAGTGTCTCCCGAGACGATCACGAGTTGCCGGTGTGGACCATCTCCGAGCCGGGTCGGCGCATTTTGCTGTTCGCCCATGCCGGGACGAACTCGGTGACGATCGGTCACCTCCTCGGGCTCGTGCCCACCCCGTGGGAGTGGGACCGCTTCGTGATCGGACACTGCTCGATCACTCGGGTCGGCTCGATCGAGATCGGAGGAGCTCACACCTTCTCGCTGAGGCGACTCGCTCACGACGAGCATCTTCCGACGGGGCTTCGTACCCGCTGAGGCCTGTCGACGGCCGCGCCTCGGCGACTACCTTGCGATCCATGAGCAGTGTCGACGGAGCTCCGGCAGTCCTCGCGCGCGTCCCAGCTGGGATGCACATCGATGGGAGGTGGGTCGCCGCGATTGACGGCGAGGAGTTCGAAAGCGTCGATCCGGCGACCGGCCGGGTGATCGCCCGCGTGCCGAGGGCGCAAGCCGCCGATGTTGACCGAGCCGTCGCCGCGGCGCGGTCCGCTTTCGACGACGGTCGCTGGGGGGAGGCGGTCTCGGCTCGCGACCGCGCCCGCATCCTTCACCGGATGAGCGACCTCGTTCGAGAGCGTCGCGATGAACTCGTCGAGATCGAGGTGCTCGACTGCGGCAAGCCGCTGGCTGATGCCCGCGGCGACATCGACGAGGTCGCGTTCATGTTCGAGTACTACGCCGGATGGGCCACGAAGATCGCTGGTGACATCCCTCCGGTCGGCAGCGACGCCCTGTCGCTCGTGGTTCGCGAGCCGGTTGGGGTGTGCGGGCTGATCGTCCCGTGGAACTACCCCATGCTGATGGCGGCGCAGAAGGTGGCCCCGGCTCTCGCCACGGGGTGCACCGTCGTGTTGAAGCCTGCCGAGCAGACTCCGTTGACCGCGCTGTGCATGGCGGCTATCGCCGAGGAGGCCGGGCTGCCCGCTGGGGTCCTCAACGTGGTGACCGGCTTCGGTGTCGAGGCGGGAGAGCCGATGCTCACCGACCCGCGGGTCGACAAGATCTCGTTCACCGGCTCGCTCGGGGTCGGACGTCACATCCAGCGGACCTGCGCCGACCAGTTGAAGCGGGTCACCCTCGAGCTCGGCGGCAAAAGCCCCAACATCGTCTTCGGCGACGCGCCGATCGCTGAGGCGATCGTGGGCACCGCCGCGGGCATTTTCGGTAATCAAGGTGAGGTGTGCTCAGCGGGCAGCCGCGTGTTCGTTCACGCCTCTGTCTACGACGAGGTGCTCGAGGGCATGGTGGCGGAAGCCGGGGCGATTCGGCTCGGTTCGGGACTCGACGAGGCGACCACGATGGGTCCGTTGGTGTCGGCTGTTCAACGCGACCGGGTGCGGTCCTATGTCGATGCGGCACCGGGTGACGGGGCACGGCACGTGTTCACCGGGGCGCTCCCTGAGTTGCCGGAGCTCGCCGGGGGATTCTTCGTCGCTCCGAGCGTGTTCGAGGTCGTCGATCACGAGCCGGCGATCGCCCGGGAGGAGATCTTCGGGCCGGTCGCCACGGTCTTTCGGTTCGAGGAGATCGACGAGGTGGTTCGTCAGGCGAATAACACCGAGTACGGCCTCGCCGCCGCGATCTGGACTCGAGATATCAACCTCGCCCTCACCACCGCGAGGCGGGTCCGAGCCGGGGTGGTGTGGATCAACGACAGCCAACCCGCGCCCAGTGAGTCGCTCTGGGGCGGCTACAAGCAGAGCGGAGTTGGTCGCGAGCTCGGCCGGTACGCCCTCGATGCCTACCTGGAGACGAAGCAGATCTACATCAACCTCGGTAGTTGAACCTGGCCCGCCCTCCGCTCGCTGTTGGGCGCGTACGAGGCGACCGGCCCTGACTGCATCGGTAGCCTGCCCAAGGTGGTCATCAGCGCCCCTCGGTACCGCCAAATCTCTGTCGGGGCGCTGATCTCGCTCTCGATCATCATCGTCTCGGGAGCGGCGGTTCGCCTTACCAACAGCGGACTTGGCTGCGATGACTGGCCG
>Ga0181588_10001258_pt1 | contig 22639 bp, 20 predicted proteins | sample 071ome_26_FD_148607 | JGI IMG/M metagenome (GOLD analysis project Ga0181588, IMG submission 148607) | Coastal salt marsh microbial communities from the Groves Creek Marsh, Skidaway Island, Georgia - 071409BT metaG (spades assembly) | ecosystem: Environmental > Aquatic > Marine > Intertidal zone...
TTTGGCGGTCAGTTGTACGAGACGCCCGAGCGGGAAGACACGGTGTACCCCGAGTACCTCAATGCTGATACGGACGACGAAATCGTCAAAGCTATCCGTCGCAACATCCACTATGGAGCCAAGGTAATCAAAGTCTGTGTAGACTGCCAGGCGTATCCGTACACGGTGGATCAGTTGAAGCTTTTCGTTTCTGAGGCGGCCAATGCCGGCAAGAAAGTGTCCGGTCACGTGCAGACGCGCGAGGGCGCGCGTCGTGCCATCGAGGCAGGGTTGTGGTCACTTGACCACGACAACGCCATTGATGAAGAGCTGCATGAGATGATGGCCGAGAAGGGCATCTTCCGCGCCGGTACCGAGACGCCCAAGGCGGATTTCATGCGCCCGATGAGCGATGAACGCTGGGAACGCCGTGTCCGCATGTTGCGAGACGCCTATGACAAGGGTGTACCACTTGTTTTCTCCACCGATGCAGACTATTACATCCCCGGATTCAACCGTGGGGAGCTGACCATCGAGTTCATCCGTACTTGGATTGCAGCCGGGATTCCGGACGCCGACATCCTGAAGGTCATGACCCACAACGGGTATCTGATTTCGGAGACGGAAAACGAGCGCGGCCCCGTCAAAGTGGGTTATGCTGCTGATATTATTGCCACGGCCGATAATCCTCTCGACGACATCAACGCCCTGCGTGATGTCCGCTTCGTCATGAAAGATGGCAAGGTGTTCAAGAAGGACGGCGTCGTTGAGCCGCTGAACTTCTTCCACAACGGTCCTGTCTTCGGCTGGCGCAAGCGTTGAGATCACTGGCCGGGCCTTTGGCCATCCCATGTAGCATAACCAACCCGTCATGTACACGTTTAAATCCCGCTTCCTGGGCACTTCGGCGCTGATCCTTTTCTTTGGACTGGCAGCGGGCAGTGCCGTAGCCCGGCAAGCCAACCCCGAAACGGATCCAGATGCAGCCTGGATCAATGCGCACGCTGTAACGGCACAAGCCCTGATCGATGCGGCCATGGCAGACAGCGCTGCGTGGGACCGACTGGCCTATCTGACGGACACCTTCGGGCCTCGTTTTTCCGGATCCGAGAATCTCGAGAACGCCATCGCGTGGATTCTGGAAGAGATGGAGCGGGACGGGCTTGAAAATATCCGGGGCGAACCTGTCATGGTACCCCATTGGGTCAGGGGTGAGGAGAAGCTCGTTTTGCTCGAGCCCCATGAGCGGGAGTTGCTTGTTCTGGGGCTGGGCGGGAGTATCGGCACTGGCCCCGGGGGCGTGACAGGCGACGTATTGGTGGTCAATTCCTATGACGATCTGGCAGCCCGTGGGGATCAGGCCAAGGGCAAGATCATCCTGTGGAATGTGCCTTTCACATCCTACGGCGCGACGGTCAATTACCGTTCAAACGGTGCTGTCCGAGCGGCTGAGGCAGGAGCCATTGCCAGCTTGGTTCGCTCTGTGGGGCCTTTCTCCATGTACACACCCCATACGGGTAATTCCCGCTACGACCGTAACGTCCCCCGCATTCCGCACGCTGCGGTCACGGTGGAAGATGCCATGATGATGCAGCGCATGCAGGACCGTGGACAGACTGTCCGGATTCGTCTGGAGATGGGTGGTCAATGGCTGCCTGATGCCCTGTCCCACAACGTGGTCGGTGAAATCGTGGGCAGCGAATACCCCGAGGAAGTCATTGTCCTCGGAGGCCACATCGACTCCTGGGATGTGGGCACCGGCGCAATGGACGATGCTGGTGGATGCGTGGCGGCTTGGGAAGCCCTTCGCCTGATGAAGGCGATGGGTCTCACACCCAAACGGACCATCCGGGTGGTCATGTGGACGAACGAGGAGAACGGTCTCAGGGGAGGTAATGCCTACCGGGATGCCCACATCGATGAGTTGGACAACCACATTTTGGCCATGGAGTCCGACGCGGGGTTGTTCAAGCCCAGAGGATTCGGGTTCTCAGGGTCCGAAGCCGCCTTCGATATGTTGACGCAGATTGGCATATTGCTCGAAGAGTTGGAGTCTGGTACGGTAACGAAAGGAGGTGGCGGTGCTGATATCGGTCCTATCATGGCCAAAGGAGTTCCGGGTATGGGGCTAAACGTGGATGGCAGCAAGTACTTCTGGTACCACCACACGAACGCTGACTACGTGGACAAACTGGATCCGGACGATGTGGCCCGTTCCGTGGCCACCATGGCAGTATTCGCTTGGGTAGTGGCAGACATGGAACAGCGCCTTCCCCGCTGAACGGGTAGTACCGGAAAAAAAGTCGACAGGGTGGCAAAAAGTGCCGCATTTCGGCCCATCCAGGGGCGGAAATGGGCGAGACTGGCACTTTGCGAAACTGGTCTCAGCTTTGCTATACTTTATCCCGGATTCCCATAGTCACAATTCGTCTCACTCCCCAATTGACGACGACCGGTACAATGTTTCGTAGTTCTTGCAGGATCGCAGGACTGGTACTCTTATTGGTAACGGCCCTTTCTCGGACACAGCCGGCACGCGCGCAGCCTGACGTCCAAGTGATGACCGTTGAGGTTCAGCCTCAGCCGGGCGAAGGCATTTGGAGTCTGCTCCGACGATCAGGCATCGATCCGACGCCTGCCAGCGTTTCATCGTTCAAGACACTAAATGCAGGCAAGCTGCGCAACGGCACCGAGCTGCGGCGGGACGTATCCTACCGCATTTCTATTCGATCATTGACCGAGCCGCTCTTCGGAAAAGAGTACGAAACGGTTCTGTTCAAGAGCGATCGCCTCAAAGGACACGTCTATTATATCGTGGGCGGTCACGGGGGGCCTGATCCCGGTACGCTGGGCAGCATTGGTGGGAAGCAGATTGCAGAAGATGAGATTGCCTATGACACGGCGCTGCGTTTGGCTCGCGAACTGATGATGGATGGGGCGACCGTCTACATCATCGTTCAGGATCCGGATGATGGCATCCGGAACGACACCTATTTACCGGTTGATCATGACGAGGTCTACTACGGCAACAAGAAGATTGCCCTGAACCAGATCAGTCGATTACGCACTAGAGTTCGTACCATCAACGAGCTGTACGACAAGCATCGTAAAACGGCACTCAGTCATCAGGTGATAGCCCTCCACGTGGACTCGTACGGATACCGCGTAGAACCACAGGTCGACGTTCATTTCATCGTGGGCAGCAATCGCGGAAACAGTCTTGCCCGTACGATTCGAAACACCATGGAAGACAAGTATCGGCACCACCAGCCAGATAGAGGCTACCAAGGCGAGATCAAACACCGCAATCTCATGCTTCTTCGCGAGACCAAACCCACGGCGGTGCTGATTGAGCTTGGTAATATCAGACACTCGGGAGATCAGCAGCGCCTTCTCAAACCGTCCAACCGGCAAACGCTCGCAGAATGGATCAAGGAAGGGTTGGTTCGGGAAGCGTCGGGCCGCAGCACGTGATACATCCCGCTCCTGGCGGATTATGTTACATATCAGAGGACGGATGCGGCTATTCCTACACGCTCTTCCCATCCATCCTCTGATACGTTCATGAACGCCCATCGCTTCCGTCCTGTTTTTATTGGCCGCATGGCTCGGACCCTGGGGCTTGCCGCATTCCTGCTGGGAGCGTTATCGATCCCGACTGCCCACGCCCAGGTCCACGCCGACGGCGCCATGAAGCTGACCTTCGGACTTCCCCGTGCCGAGTTCGCGGATCAGCTTGATTCGTTCGGTTTTGGGGGTAGTCTAAGCGCTGCTGCCGGCTTTACAGGATCCCCGTTGCGGATCGGGGCTGACCTGGGATTCATGATCTACGGTCACGAACGGCGCAATGAGCCGTTTTCAACAACGATACCCGATGTCACTGTGGATGTGGTCACGGATAACAGCGTAGCCACCGGCCACATCTTCCTGCGTTTTCAGCCGGATTTCCCGGGCATGAAGCCTTACGCAGATGCCCTGTTCGGATTCAAGTACCTGTTTACGGAGACACGGATCGAGAGCGAGCAATTCGACCAGAACGAAGTTGTGCGCTCTACCAATTTTGACGACACGGCCTTGTCTTACGGCTTCGGTGGGGGCGTGAAGATTCATCTGTTCACGCCAACGGCCGACGATGCGCCGGCCAGCGTTTATCTGGATCTTGGAGCGAAGTACCTGATGGGCTCCGAGGCCGAGTACCTGAAGAAAGGATCCATCCGTCGCGAAGACGGGACGGTTACGTTCGACGTGAGTAGATCGCGGACCGACATGCTGCTGCTTCAGTTCGGGTTGGGCATCACCTTTTAATTAAGACCCGAGACCACGTCGAGACAGCGCTTTCCGGGGCTTATCGGGAAAAGAGAAGCGCCAGGTCATCATCAAAAGTCCGTCGCCGTTCCGGGTTGAGAAGCTCGCGGGCGTGAACCACTTCCTCGGACAGTTCGTCGCGCGTCAGCTGCTCATGCAGCCACTCCGACTCAAGGAAGGACATCAGCGAAATCCCGTATTCCTGCTCGACGCGTGCCATCAAAGCGGCATCATCCGGGTGGACGGGATCGCTTGTCATCCCTACGCTCTTGAGGAACGAGAGAATCTTGAGTGTCAGACTGTCGAGTGAACGCGTGGGCATGATGCGGTTGGATGCTGCGGGTGTCTGTTTCCCGTATCGACAATCCAGCTCAGGTATTAAGCCGTGTTTTTGGACTGAGGGATACAGTTCGCTACCTGTGAAGGTGTTGCATGCAGCGTAAAACGCATTGAGGCGCGCGACCCTTCGGGGACGCGCGCCTCAATGACGTCGAAAACGGATGATGCGCCCGCGGGAGCATTACTGCATGGAGGCAATCGCCTCGTCGACCGTGTCGTATTCCTCGAAGACCGGACCAAGCAGTCGGGTCAGCAGGAAGAGGTTCTTGATGCGCTCCTTCATGCCGGCAAGTTTTACGTCTCCATCCACCTTTTTCATGGATGTGAACGCGCCGATGAGGGTACCAATGCCAGAGGAATCCATGAAGTCTGCCTTCGACAGGTCAATGACTACCTGCTTCTTGCCGGATTCCTTGAGTTCCTCTATGGTCTCCTTGAAAGCCTCTCCTTCGAGACTGCCCAGGAATTTGCCCGTGATCTGGAAGACGACGGTTTCGGAGATTTCGCGTGTTGAAAAAGGCATGCGCTGCGACGGGTGTGTGACGTACCATTGAGGAGGTGTGATGCTACCCAGTACGTCAACAATAATCAAGGATTGATTCAGGAATAGCTTGACAAAACAGCGTGCCACCTGTGGTTCATGCCCATGCGGGTGCTTCAAGGGGCACACAGGATCTGCCCCCGTCCTGATGCGTTGAGCCCTGCGGCCGAGGCGCAGGATTCGCCCAGGCTTTCTTCACGATCGAATCGGCTGCATGCATTCTCTTCGGCGGCTCAACGTCTACTATTGGCGCTATAAGCATCTGTTTGTCCCGGGACTGCTTTGTGCCGTTGCGTCAGCCATCTTTGCCATAACCGTACCCATGGTGGTGCGTGAAGCCATTGACAGCGTTCCGCGCTTTGTGGCTGCTTACAAGGCGTTCGATGGGACGCCCCTCGCCTCCCTTGTCTACACGAAGGCTTTTTTTTCGCTGGCAGGCTTCGGGGTCATCGTGTTGGTTCTGAGCCTGGGCAGCGGCCTGTTTTCTTTCTTGATGCGCCAGACCCTGGTCGTCGCCTCCCGGCATATCGAATACGACCTGCGTAATCGTCTGTATGACAAACTCCAGGCCCTGTCGCACGATTTCTATCTGAAGCACGCCACCGGGGACCTGATCACGCGCTCCACCAGCGATATCGAACACGTCCGTCGCTACATCGGACCTGCCGTGATGTATACAACGCGTGCAGGTGTCGTCATTGCGACGGCCCTCTCGGTCATGTTCTGGATTTCTCCGAGGCTGACGTTCTTCACCCTCATCCCGATGCCGTTCCTGGCCTTTTCGGTTTTTTTCGTAGCCCGGATGGTCCACACCCGTTCGGATGAACTGCAGCAACAGTATTCCAGTCTGACCTCCCAGGTGCAGGAGGCCCTCTCCGGCATTCGGGTCCTCAAGGCATATGCCCGAGAGGAGAGTGAGGCCGAGGCTTTTGACAAGGAAAGTGCCGCATATCGGCACCGCAGTCTGCGATTGGCTGTCGTGGAGGCAGCTTGGCGTCCGGTCTTTGTGACGCTGGTCGGCGCATCCACGCTTATCGTCGTCTGGGTTGGCGGTTCATTGGCTATGGCAGGGGAGATCACGATCGGTAATATTGCAGAGTACATTATATATGTGGCCCTGATGACGTGGCCCGTCGCTGCCATGGGATTCGTCATTACAATGATCCAGCGGGCGGCTGCGTCCATGAGCCGCTTGAATGAGATACTCGACGCGGATCCCACGATTGCCTCGGGTCAGGGCGTACCGAGAAAGGCATCCGGTGTCAAGGGACGCATCACCTTCCGGGGCGTGGGATTCGCCCACCCCAACAGTGGGGTCAAAGCGCTTGAGGACATCAACGTGGACGTCCCGGCGGGGAGTACTCTGGCCATCGTGGGAAGGACAGGATCCGGGAAAACGACCCTGGTGGACATGATTCCCCGCCTGCTTGATGTTGACGAGGGCAGGGTTGAGGTTGACGGTAAAGATATCCGGGAGTGGCCCCTCGACGTCCTCCGCGAGGCCATTGGCTACGTTCCTCAGGACGTATTCCTCTTTTCCGACACAGTGGCGGATAATATCGCTTTTGGACGCATGCAGGCCGATCGGGAGGATGTACGCGAGGCTGCAGCTGAGGCTGATCTGCTTGATACCATCGACACATTCAAGCATGGGTTTGAAACGTATGTCGGCGAGCGGGGCATCACCCTCTCGGGAGGTCAGAAACAACGTGCCTCTATTGCGCGAGCGCTGATCCGGAAACCGCGTATACTGGTTCTGGACGATGCTCTCTCGGCGGTTGACGTGAATACCGAGCGGACCATTCTGGGGCACCTCAGGGAGCACTTCGGTAAGCGCACGGTCATCATCGTCAGTCATCGCATCTCGGCCGTTCAGGATGCGGACCAGATCATTGTGCTCGACGAAGGGCACATCATCGAGCGGGGTACACACGAACAGCTTGTGAGCCAAGGAGGGTTTTATGCCTCGTTGCATCACAAGCAGCAGCTCGAGCAGGAAGTGGAGGCCTACCTGTGAGCGTCGATAGAAAAGAGGCAGCGGGAACGAAGACGGGCGCAGGTCTGGATACGCGGCTGCTGCGACGTATTGTAGGCTATCTCATGCCCTACAAAGGTTGGGTAGCCCTGGCCTTCGTGACGGTGATGACGGCGGCATATCTCGGTCCACTGGTGCCGAAACTCGTCCAGGTCACCATTGACCGGGAAATTGCGGAAGGTGACGTGGCTGGCCTGCGACGCATGATCGGGATTCTTTTTGCCATCGTTGCGGCAGAGGGGCTCCTTTCCTTTGTCAATGCCTATCTCACGCAGTGGATCGGTCAGCAGGCCATTTTCGATGTGCGCACCAAGGTGTACCGGCATGTGCAACGCCAAAGCCTGCGCTTTTTCGATTCTCGCCCCATTGGACAGCTCATCACTCGGGTTACGAGCGATGTGGAGTCGCTCTCGCAGGTGCTCTCGGCAGGCATTGTCACCATCCTGGGCGATCTCTTCAAGCTGATTTTCATCGCCTGGTTCATGTTCAGCCTGGATTGGCAACTGGCACTGGTCACCATGTCGGTCATGCCGATCATGATTTATGCCACGTTCTGGTTCAAGCGCAAGGTCAGGGATGCCTACAGGGACACGCGCAAGCAGGTGGCCCGCATCAACTCTTTTCTGCAGGAGCATGTCACAGGGATGCGCATCGTGCAGCTTTTTGGTCGGGAAGAGGAGGAGATGCAGCGCTTTACGGGCATCAACGACGACCACCGGCAGGCGTATATCAAGACGATCTTCTACTTCGCGCTGTTCTGGCCCATGGTGGATCTGGTAGCTTCCGCCGCTCTCGGGTTGGTCCTTTGGTACGGTGGCCTCTCAGCCATGGTGGGAGGCGTAACGCTGGGTGTTCTGATAGCCTTCATACAGTATGCGCGACGATTCTTTGAGCCCATCCGAAACCTCTCTGATCAGTTCAATACGTTGCAGAGTGCCATGGCGGGTGCCGAGCGAATCTTTGGCCTGCTTGATACGGATATGGCCATCCCGGAGGCGGAGAAGACCTCGGACTGGTCCGAGGTGGAGGGCCGCATTGAGTTCAGGAATGTCTGGTTTTCGTACGATTCGGACATTGATCCCGAAGACGACGAAGCAGAATGGATTCTTCGGGATGTGAGTTTCGTGGTCGAACCGGGCCAGTCCCTGGCCATCGTGGGTGCCACGGGAGCCGGCAAGACGACGATCATCAGTCTGCTCTTGCGCTTTTACGAGATTCAGCGGGGTGAAATACGGGTCGATGGCGTGGATGTCAGCACGCTCTCCCTGGCCACCCTGCGTGAGCAGATCGGTCTGGTACTGCAGGACGTCTTCCTTTTCTCGGGCTCCGTCCGGGACAATATCACGCTTCGAAACCCCGCCATATCGGACGATGACATGCGCCGAGCGGCCGATGCCATCAACGCGGCACCCTTTATTGAGCGCTTGGCGAACGGCTACGATCAGCAGGTGCGTGAGCGCGGCATGACCCTGTCGCACGGACAGAGGCAACTGATTTCCTTCCTGCGCGCGCTGGTCTACGATCCACGCATGCTCGTGCTCGACGAGGCTACCTCGAGCGTCGATACCGAAACGGAGGAAATCATACAAACGGCCCTCGAGACGCTGATGTCCGGAAGGACCTCTATCGCCATAGCACACCGCTTGTCGACCGTGCAGCATGCCGATCAGATCCTTGTCATGCATCATGGTCGGGTCCGCGAGTGTGGGACCCACCAGGAATTGATTGCCTCAGACGGTCTGTATCGCCGCCTCTACGAATTGCAGTACAAGGAGCAGGAGGCTGCCTGAGCCGGTTCCGCTGGTCTTAGTAGAGCCACATGTCGAAGGTGCGCCGGTGCGCCTTCGAAACGGGGTGGCTTGGTCCAAGCAAGGTGAATATGGCAACACCCAGCTTGCGGGCGGCATCATCCCCGTAGTAGCGATCCATCTTGAGAACCTCGATCAGGTCCCGTACCGCGCTGTCCGGATCTCCTGACCTGAGCGCAAGCACGGCGCGGGCATAGGTTGCTGCGCCCGCACCATCGGGATACGGCTCGGAGGTCAGCTCCGTGAGAGAGCGCACGGCTGTGGCAATCTGAACGAATCGGGGCTCACCTGTCATGGCCAGATCAGCCAGTTGCACGGCCCGATCCGGATCTTCAAGCGCAACCAGGGAGGCCATGTGGCCGGCCGCGGACGGATTGGTCGGTTCACGCTCCAGGATGCGTTCCAGATGGACACGGGCGCCGGCCAAGTCGCCCTCTTCCAGCAGTGACTCGGCCTCCTTCATGAGATCCTTCGTTTCGCCGGGCAGTGCTTTTTCAAGCCATTGCCGGATGGCCGACTCGGGAAGGGCACCGGTGAATTCGTCAATGACCTCGCCCTTGTGGAACATCTTGACCGAAGGAATACCCCTGACGCCATATTGCATGGCCTCCGCCTGGAACTGGTCCGAATTGACCTTGGCAAGGGTCCAGGTATCAGCCTGCTCGTGAGCCAGCTTTTCAATGATGGGCCCAAGGACGCGACATGGTCCGCACCATGGAGCCCAGAAATCCACTACGACCGGCCCTTCCTGGCTGGCAACGATGACATCTTCTTGAAAGTTTTGAACGTCAAATCCCATGATCGGAGGTATTTTCACCCAGAAAACCTGAGCAAAACTAAACAAAATGGGCGCGTTGCCCGACATCATCCGGCCGATTGCCCAGGAGAACCGACCCGACGACAGGGACACGGACCCGCCGTGGCCGATGGCATTCAGTATCGCTCCTTATTACTCTCAATACCATGAAACTGCCCTCCTCTTCTGTAGGATTCGCATTCATCCTGTTTTCTTCCCTTCTCCTTTCCGCTTGTGCCGCGCCGAAGGAGGAAACGGACAGCTACGATCGCGCAGCCGATGTGCTCCGTTTTGATGGTGAAGACCACCTTCGCAATGTCCGTCAGCTGACCTTTGGCGGCAACAATGCGGAGGCCTACTGGAGCTTTGATGACTCCAAACTCGTATTTCAAAGTGATTGGGATGCCATCAATGACCAGGGTTGCGACCAGATCTTTGTGATGGATGTGGCCACTGCCGGATCAGGCTCGGTGGATGACTACACCGAAGTGTCCACGGGGGAAGGGCGTACAACGTGCAGTTACTTCCTGCCGGATGGTCGTATCATCTACGGATCCACCCATGAATCGGGCGCAGCCTGTCCTGCACCGCTGCCCGGTCAGTCCGGTGCGTACGTATGGCCGATTTACCCGTCCTATAACATCTATGTGGCTGATGCGGATGGTTCGAATCCGGAAGTACTGATCGGAGGGGAAGGGTATGACACCGAGGCCACGGTGTCTCCAGATGGCAAGTGGATCATTTTTACATCCACGCGCAGTGGGGACTTGGAACTGTGGCGCTACGAGGTTGCTACGGGCGACCTTCTTCAACTGACCGACGAACTCGGATACGACGGCGGTGCATTCTTCAGCCCGAACTCGGACAAGATTGTCTGGCGTGCCAGCCGGCCGACGGGCGAAGCAGCCGACACGTACCGCGATCTCCTGGCCAAGGATGTAGTTGAGCCGGGGGCGCTGAACATCTTCATTGCCGACATCGATGGCAGCAATGTTCAGCAGGTCACAGATCTGCCTGGAGCCAACTGGGCGCCGTTCTTCCATCCGTCTGGCGAGAAGATCCTCTTCACGTCCAACCACCATATCGACAACGGGCGGGGCAGGGTGTTTGACATCTTCATGGTCAATCTGGACGGATCGGACATGAAGCAGATTACCCATTCGGGCACGTTCGATGGCTTCCCGATGTTCTCGAACGACGGAACGAAGATCGCTTTTGCCAGCAACCGCAACGTGGAGCGCGTCGAGTCCCGGGATACGAATGTATTCGTAGCGGACTGGGTGGACTGAGATCAGACGTCAAGGCGGATCAGGTCGTAGCGGGCCGGCCGGGATATCCCGGCCGGCCCGCACCATTTCAGGGAGATCAGGGCTCTCGGCAGGAACAAATATTTAGACAAGGCTAAAATATGAAGCGCCCAATGATGCCGTGCCCGCATACAGCTCCTCCGTCCCCATGTTCAGACGCCTGTTCATCGCCCTCCTGATCCTTCTGCCTTCCGGTTGTCTGATACCGGAAGGAACCGCAGAGCGTGGCTTGGATGGAGAAGGGGAGCCTCTCATGATCGTCACGACGACCAGCATGATTGCGGACCTGGTTCGTGAGGTTGGTGGGGATCGTGTGCGTGTTGAAGGCCTGATGGGGCCGGGTATTGATCCGCACACGTATCAGGCCAGCGAAGGCGATGTCTCGGCCATGACGCAGGCCCATCTGATCCTCTATAATGGGTTGCACCTCGAGGGCAAGATGACAGACGTGTTTGCGCAGATGCGACAGCGCGGCTTGAACGTACATGCCATTACCGAGGGCATCCAGCCCGATCAGCTGCTCTCATCCGAATCCTTCGCAGGCAACCATGACCCGCACATCTGGTTCGACCCACTGCTCTGGCAGGAGGCTGCCTATCGCATCGGTGAGCTTCTTGCCGCGACCGACACGCTGCACGCGGAGATCTACCGAAAACGGGCGTCAACCTACGCAGACCGTCTTTCCGCCCTGTTCGCCGAGGCTAGGGAACGCTTGTCCGCCATTCCGGAAGGTCGTCGCATCCTCATCACGTCGCATGATGCATTCGGCTACTTCGGACGGGCATTTGGCATCGAGGTCCGTGGGCTGCAGGGCATGAGTACCGCCCTTGAAGCCGGCATAGCGGATGTCCGGGAGGTGGCGGACTTCGTTGTCGAGCACAGGATTCCGGCGCTCTTTGTTGAGTCGTCTATCTCACCCAGAGGCATTCAGGCCGTACAGGAGGCGGTCCGGGCCCGAGGATTCGAGGTACGTATCGGGGGAACGCTTCATGGAGATGCATTGGGTACGCCCGGTTCTTCCGCGGAGTCCTATATCGGTATGTTCCGCTCCAATGTCGAAACCATCGTGGCGAATCTCTCAACCCTACCGCAATGATCATGAACGATATCCACTCGGATGAAACAGCCATTGAGGTTCGTGACCTGACCGTGGCATACGGTCAGCAGCCAGTGCTTTGGGACGTGGATGTCAGTGTGCCCAAGGGTGTCCTGCTGGCTGTTCTGGGACCGAATGGAGCGGGAAAGACGACATTCATCAAGAGCATCCTGGACCTGGTCCCCGTTGCAGGTGGATCGATACGCATCCACGGCAGACCCTACCGCCGCAATCGCTCACGGGTTGCCTACGTACCCCAACGCGGGAGTGTTGACTGGGATTTTCCGACTCATGTGCTCGATGTCGTCGAGATGGGGACGTACGGTCGCTTGGGCTGGTTTCGACGACCAGGAGCCGCTGAGCGGGAGCAGGCACTGAAAGCTCTTGCCCAAGTTGAAATGACTTCCTACGCACATCGCCAGATCTCGCAGCTTTCCGGTGGACAGCAACAACGTGTCTTCCTGGCTAGAGCCCTTGTGCAGGACGCAGAGGTCTACTTGATGGATGAGCCCTTCCAAGGTGTTGATGCCACTACGGAACGTACCATCGTAGAGCTGCTGAAGAGACTTCGCGAGCGTGGTAAGACGGTCGTGGTAGTGCACCATGATCTGCAGACGGTGCAGGAATATTTCGACCATGTACTGCTGCTGAACGGGCGTCGCATTGCAGCAGGTCCCGTGGCTGAGGTCTTCACCGAGGAAAATCTGCGGGCGACCTACGGTGGTCGTGTTGCCTTTCTCTCCTCGCTACTGACGCAGCGTGCGCCATGATGGATGCCATCTCCACTCTTTTTTCGGACTACACCGTACGCACCGTCGCTCTGGGTGCCACACTGCTCGGCATTACAGCGGGCGCCTTGGGATGCTTCGCCATGCTGAGACGGCAGAGCCTTCTGGGGGATGCCATCTCCCATGCTGCCTTGCCCGGCATTGCCATCGCTTTCCTCATCACAGGCTCCAAGTCACCCCTCGTCCTCGTTTTGGGAGCGGGCCTTGCCGGCTGGTTCGGTACGTTCCTGATTACGGGCCTGACCCGGCGGACACGCATTACCCATGACACCGCATTGGCCATGCTGCTTTCGGTGTTTTTCGGATTCGGATTGATGCTCCTGACGTTCATCCAGCGCAGACCGGATGCCAATCAGGCGGGACTCGACTCCTTCCTTTTCGGGCAGGCAGCAGCCCTTATGCAGCGCGATATCCAGGTCATGTTTGGCATCGGATGTGTTGTCCTGCTGCTGATGACCCTTTTCTGGAAAGAGTTCAAGCTCATTTCCTTCGATGCGGAAGCCGCGCATACACTGGGTTTGCCGGTACGTGCTTTGGACCACCTGCTGACGGCTCTATTCGTAAGTGCCATCGTGATCGGCCTGCAGACAGTGGGTGTGGTTCTCATGAGTGCCATGATCATCGCACCGGCGGCCGCTGCCCGCCAATGGACTGATCGTCTGTGGGTGATGATGGGCCTTGCCGCTTTCTTTGGTGCGGTTTCCGGAGTGGGAGGCGTGCTCTCAAGTGGACTGGTCCCTCATCTCCCCACGGGACCAGTCATTGTGCTATTCATCAGCGCCATTGTCGTCTTCTCCTTGCTGTTCGCGCCGAATCGGGGACTGGCTTTTCGAATGATGCGCCAGTGGCGCTCCGGTCAGCAATTCAGGGTCGATGCCGTTTTGGTGGACATGTATACGTTGGCCTCGCAGCACGAGACAGTTGATCACCCCCACTCTGAGCAGGTACTCAATGCCATGTCAGGTAACGCTCGGCGGACCCTGCATCTTCTCGAGACCCTGGGACTGGCCCAGCGCATTGACGACGAGCACTGGGGACTGACGGAATCGGGTACGGAACGGGCAAGAGGACTCGTTGAAAAGCGCTGGGGAGAGGGACCATGAGCGCATCCCTTGAAATTCAACTCATCGCTGTCCTGGTGGCCGTAGCATGCGCATTGCCGGGTGTTTTCCTCATTCTGCGCGGGATGGCTATGATGAGCGATGCCATCAGCCACGCCATTCTACCGGGCATAGTGATTGCCTTTCTGATCACGGGTAACCTGAGCTCCGGTTGGCTGATCCTCGGTGCCGGACTTTCCGGCGTTCTGACAGTGGCGCTCGTCGAGGTGTTGCGCACGACGGGACTGCTCAAGGAGGATGCGGCCATCGGTATCGTTTTTCCGGCCCTCTTCAGCTTCGGTGTAGTCCTCATCGCCGTTTTTGCTGACGATGTGCATCTGGACACGGACGCCGTCCTGCTCGGCGAGTTGGCCTTTGCTCCGTTCGACCGTCATGTCATTCTTGGCAGGGAGGTACCCCGCGCTGCGGTTGTGATGGCCATCATCCTGGTCATCAACGCAGCCTTCATTACCCTCTTCTACAAGGAGCTGAAGATGTCCACCTTCGATGCCGCACTGGCGAGCAGCTTTGGTTTTGCACCCTCCGTCCTGCACTACGGTCTGATGGCTCTGGTCTCCACCACGGCTGTCGGTGCATTCGATGCGGTAGGATCGATACTGGTTGTAGCGCTGATGGTGGCACCCCCCGCAGCGGCCTACCTGCTAACGCGCCGGCTGAGCAGTATGCTGGTATGGTCAGCACTGATTGGCTGCCTTGTCGCCGTCGGGGGGTACTGGATGGCCCGCCTGCTGGATGCTTCCATTGCCGGCTCCATGGCAACAATGGCAGGCATCCTCTTCGTGATCGTCCTGGCCTTTGCCCCCAGTAGGTCTAGCGGCTCCCGCAGGGGGCGGGCGTGAGCCGGATTCCATTACCGTGCGCTGACCGGTAACTCAAACGGCTTTGCCGATCCGCAGTGACGCCTGGTGCTGCTCGGACGCACGCCGATATACCGAGAGTCCGAAGCCGAGGGAGAGGATGATGAATCCAATCCAGACCAGACTGATCAACGGCTTTTCATGGGCTTGAACCACCAACCAATCCTGCGGGGGGAGCTCTACTCCCTCAATGCCCAGATTGATGGATCCAGAGTCCACGTTCATTCCTGTGAATGCCACGCTGATACCCCAGTCAGGGATGCTGTTCTGGAGAAACGCCACGGAACGGTCCGTTTTTATGATGTACACCGGCTTGACCTCCCGCTGGTCTCCCGTAGCATTTTCCGTTACCAGGATATTGGCACCGACGGCGACCTCGGTGGAATCTCCGATGAGTTCATGTTCCACGTTAAGATCGAATGCCTCAAACGTCAGGGTATAGGCATCTCCGCCAAGCGAAATGGATTCGCCCCGGGACAGCGTAATCTCTCCCTGGTCCGCCGCCTGGCCAAACATGACACTGGGCGAGACCGCAACAAATAGATCCTTGTCCGCCCACTTCTTGAGGTCCGGGTTCTGAATCCACTGCCCTCGATTGCTCTCATAGGCAACGGGTCTCATCTCGAACGAGCGTCCCCTCGGATCCACGAAATCCAGATCATACGTGGGCAGTCCCTCCTCATCCACACCCTGTCCTGTGTAGGTGACCGTATATCCCTGGATCGTGCGGGTTTCTCCCCGACTGATGACAAAGTTTTCCCGGCTTTCGCCCAACTGCGCCCCATTGCGTCCAATCGTATTGCTCAGGCCGCTCGATGTGATGATTCCCAAGACCATGATGGCGAACCCGATGTGGGTTGCCGCACCCCCGGCCAGTTTCAGGTTGCCCCTGGCAATACGCCACATGACTTCGGCGTTACCGAAGAAGGCGAAGAAGGCCACAAAGACCAGCACCAGCATCAGCAGATAGGGTCCATGCTGGGCCCACGACTGTGCAAGGGTGGCCAGACCTGCAGCCTGCAGGGCATCGGCGCCGACCTGTGCAAACGAGGCCGCCTCTGCAGCCCGCATGCGAAAAGGTGTAACGAAGAAGAACACGATGGTGGAGGCCGAGGAAAACAGGACAGGACGCACCAAGACCTTGTTGACTGTCTCCACATTCATCTTATTCCACCAAAAAAGCTGGCCGATTCCTGCCAGAAAGAGGAATGCGATGGTCAGTGGGAGGGACCACTTGTTATAGAACTCGATGGGTACAGTGGAGGGGCTGTCCCTGAAAATGCGGCCAATGATGGGTGCGCTCGTCCCGAGCAGAACCACCATGGCAATACCGGTCAGGATCATGGCGCCGGCAAAAATCATGAACTCACGTGAGAGCACATTGGGCTCTTTGTCCGGTTTGGGTAGCTCTCCAAGTCGTACAAAGAAGAGACCGAATCCAACCAGTCCCATGGTCAGAATCCAGAGGAGCAGCTGGTTGTAAAGCCCCAGATCAACAAAGGAGTGGACCGAGATATCGCCGAGGATACCGCTGCGCGTCAGGAACGTGGAATAGACGACCAGCATGTAGGCCGCGATGGCCAGGAAGAAAGAGGCCTTGTTGCTGTGCCCGGAGCGTTTCTGGACAATCATTGTGTGGACCGCTGCTATACCGATAAGCCACGGCACGAGCGAGGAGTTCTCCACCGGGTCCCAGGCCCAGTATCCACCGAAACTCAGCGTGATGTAGGCCCAGTAGCCGCCGAGGGCAATGCCCACACCGAGCGACATGACGGCAAACAACGTCCATGGAAGTGCCGGCCGGACCCAGGATGTGTATTGGCGTTTCCAGAGGGCCGTCACGGCAAAGGCGAAAGGCACGATCATGGACGCAAATCCGATGAACAGCACAGGAGGATGGATGACCATCCAGTAGTTGCGAAGCAGATCGTTGAGGCCCTGGCCATCGGTGGGAATGATACCGGCTTGTATCATCGGGGCCGTCGGGAATTTCTCGGCCAGGGTGGCGAAAGGAGAGGAGCCGATGGGTATGGGGCCAATCTGAAGCCCGGCAATCATGGAGATCAGGAAGGCCTGGCACAGGGCGATGATGGCCATGACCGGTGCCTCGTACTCACGGGCAAACGAGATGACAGCCAGCCCGACGAGGGCGTTCATCACGATCCAGAGCAGGAACGAGCCTTCCTGACCGGCCCAGGACGCCGCTACGAGGTAATCCGTAGACAGGTCCATGGCCGTATTCTCGTACACGTATGCGTATTCGAACGCATGCGTCACGTTCAGATAGATGAGCAAGCCAAAGGCACCGAGGGTTCCGAAGGTGGCTACCCACCAGGAGATCCGACCGATGCGCTTCCACTCGCCTACGCGTGTTTCCAGTTTCGATGAGCGCAGAAAGGTGATTCCGGAGAGCACAACGGCTACAAAGGAGACAAGAATCAGGAGCTTGCCAATCGTACCAATCATGGTCAGCACTGGGGGTTGAAACTGCCGGTGTAAGGGTACATCCGCCTACACGCAGGCCGGATGGTGGATCACACTACCTGTCCATATTCATGTTTTTTTGGAACATGGGGCCAGGAAGGGTGCCGGATAAAAAAAGCGCGAGCCCGCCTCAAGAGTGGAAGAATCTCATTTTTCCACATCATGGGTGCCGCTCAGTCTTTTTCGACGTCCCCTGCCGACGGGGTCGGACCATACCAGGTATGGGTGGGGCCTGCCGGCCAAGCCCGAAGGAGGGCTCCCTCAAACGAAAGCGTTAGATTCTTATCGTGTTGAGACGGGTCGCGCTTGTGGTATCATACGATTGGTCACCGCCCAAGACAAGTCGAAAACGACGTTCGGCTGGCGCGCGATCAGGCCCTGAGGGCTTTTGACAATTTCTTCTCCAGCGCCGTCAATACACCATTCACATGGTCGCCCGGATCCCGCGATGCCGCACGTTCAGTGAACAGCTCCTCCGTGATGGCCAACCCCGTGATAACGGCCGCTGTCAAGTCCGATTGCTCCGGGTGGGCCTCCTTGAAGGCCTTTAGTCTCGCATTCAGATATTCCGCCATCTCCAGAGTAGCCAGTTCATCGTCCTTATTCACTCTGAGCGTGTAGTCCTTGCCCATCAGGCGGATTTTTATCGGCGTCGATTGGCTCATGAGGTGACCTCCTCTTCCTTTCCACTGTTCTCTGCTTCAATGAGCTCATTAATGAAGCGCAGATGGGTCTGCAGCGCTTCCCGCAACTCTGCCGGTGACTCTGTGAATGCTATCTGGACGCCATCGGAAGGGCGCTGTCCATCCTTGTGCACAGACTCCAGTTCCCGCTTCAGGACAGCGTTCTCCCGGCGCAGTCGATCCAGTTCGGTAATCACCAGTTCGACGCGTTCACGTAGTCGCTCCAGCGCCCGGGTGCCCCGCATGTGGGCGGATCCCCGTTGTGATCGGGCATCATCATGCGACGGTGCAGGCTCAGTGAACATGCTTTGTTGACCCGGGGCGTCGTCGCGGTCGCCATCGTGTGGGAGTGCTGCTGCCATGGTTGGGAAAGGAATGCTTTTCGGATCCGGACCTGGATGGTCCCGTGCCCGAATATAGCATCATCCCCGAAGTTTGGCATCAAACTCCTTCTCGAGGGTTTTCAGGATACGGGTCATGACCTTGTCCACCTCCTTGTCCCTGAGGGTCCTGTCGGCACCCAGGCGCAGTCCGAAGGCCAGGCTCTTGTGGTCCTTGCCTACATGGTCGCCCTCATAGAGATCGAAGACGGTTACCTGCTTGAGCAGGTCTCCTCCTGTGCGCTCAATGGCCTCGATCATGGGGCCCGCGGGCTGGGAAGCAGGTACAATTACGGCGATGTCCCTTTCCACAACCGGGAAACGGCTGATAGCCTGGTATCGGGGACGGATGGCTCCGGCGGCCGCCTCGGCCAGCGCTGTGAAGTCGATTTCGGCTGCAAGGCCATCATGGCGTAGGGTGAAATCACCGGCCACCGCATCGGAGATGCGGATCAGGGAGCCGATCCAGCGCTTGCCAAGCAGGATGTCCACGCCCCACGATGCCAGATCGGAGGCCTCTCGCTCCTTGTAGCGGGGCATTTCCAGGCCCGTCGCCCTGAAAACCCGGTCCACCACGCCCTTGAGATCGAAGAGATCCGCTTCGCGCGGTTCGCCCTCCCAATACTGGCCCTGCCAGTACCCCGAAGTCAGTAGCATGAGGGTTTCGGTCTCTGTGTAGTCGCCGACCAGGGTGCGGTTGGTATTCCGTTTGGTATGCACCCGGCCGAATTCGAACAAGCGAATGGCCTGCTGCCCGTGGTTGTGGTTGTGCCCAGCCACCTTCAAGAGGCCGGGAAGGAGCGACGGGCGCAAGGCGGCCATCTCGGTAGTGATGGGGTTCATGGTCTCGACTACGTCGCCACCGAACCGACCGCCGGGAAGGGCCGGATCATTGAACCGTTCGGCCGTCTCGATGGGAAGCATCGAGTTGGTGTACGTCTCCCGGAAGCCGATGCCGGAAAGCACATCCCTGAGTCGCTCGCGCAGCTGGCGGTCGACTGCCATTCCCGGCGTGAAGTTCGGGATGCGCGAATGGGTGGGTTCGGGAATGTTGTCATAACCAAACAGCCGGGCCACTTCTTCGATCAGGTCGATTTCCCGTCCCACATCGGGACGGAAAGAGGGGACCGTAACATCCCAAACGAGCGGGTCGGCCTGCTTTTCGGTCACGCCGAAGCCAATGGCTTCCAGCAGCCGCACCATCTCTGATGGGGCGATGTCGGCACCCATAATGTCCAGGACGCGTTGCGCGCGAAGCGGAACCACAGGCGCTTCGTAGGGGACCGGATGGACGTCAATCATCCCGTCCACCAACGTTCCGCCGGCAAGTTCAACCATGAGGTCAGCGGCGCGTTTGGCCGCCCAAGCCTGTCCTTCGGCATCAACACCCCGTTCGAACCGGTAGGAAGCGTCCGTCTGCAGCGCCAGGGCCTTGGCGGTGCGACGAATGGAGGAGGGGTCGAACCAGGCGGCCTCGATGAAGACGTTGGTCGTGTTGTCGGTAACCTCGGTATTCTCGCCGCCCATGATGCCCGCAATGCCGATTTCCCGCTCGCCATCGCGGATCATGAGGGCATCCTCGGGAAGGGTGCGCTCCTTGGAATCCAGCGTGGTGAAGGTCGAACCCACCTTGGCCTTGGCCACTACAATGCGATGTCCGTTCAGCGTATCGGCATCGTAAGCGTGAAGGGGCTGCCCGCATTCGTACATCACGTAGTTGGTGATGTCGACAATGACATTGCGCGGTCGCAGCCCGATGGCCAGCAGCCGCTGTTTCATCCAGGTCGGAGATTCCTTGATCTCGACACCTTCGACCATGATTCCCACAAACCGGCGGCACAGATCCTCGGCTTCGATCGTGACGGACATCTTCGAGGTCACGCTGCCGCCAGCCTCGGTCAGGGCAACGGCCGGCCGGCAGATTTCCTTGCCGGTCAGGGCGCTCACGTCCCGGGCAATGCCGAGGTGGCTGATGGCGTCCGGGCGATTCGGCGTGATGGAAATGTCGATGGCATGGTCCATCGTGCGGATACCCTTTGCCGATAGGTAGTCGGAAAACGCCGTGCCTATGGCGGCATCGGTGTCCAGGACCAAGATGCCGTCATGATCATCGCCCAGTCCCAGTTCGTCCTCGGCACAGATCATGCCTTCGGATACTTCACCGCGGATCTTTGCCTTTTTCATGGTCACAGGGACCCGCTGCTCAGGATTGTCACGGCTGGGAAGATGCAGCGTGGTACCGACAGTGGCTACAGCCACTTTCTGGCCGGCGGCTACATTCGGAGCGCCGCAAACAATATCCAGCGGCGCATTCATGCCTGTATCCACCTTGCATACCGACAAACGGTCGGCATTCGGGTGCTGCTCGGCCGACAACACGTGGCCGATCACGACCCCTTCGAGGTCGGTTCCGATGCGATCCACGGATTCAACCTCAAGACCGCACATGGTCAGCCGGTCCGCCAGCTCATCTGCAGACAAACCGTGGGCGATGTAATCGTCAAGCCAATTGGTACTGATGATCATGGGGGTGCGGGATCAGCTGAATTGTTCGAGGAACCGAACGTCGTTTTCGTAAAGGATGCGGATGTCATCAATGCCGTAGCGGAGCATGGCAATGCGCTCGATGCCCATTCCGAAGGCATACCCCGTGTATTTTTCGGAGTCGATGCCCACGCCTTCGAGCACATTGGGATCGACCATGCCGCAGCCCAGGATCTCCATCCAGCGGCCGCCCCCGGGGAGGTTCTCATCCTTCCACCAGATGTCGACTTCGGCGCTGGGCTCGGTGAAGGGGAAGAAGCTGGGCCGGAAGCGCATGCGGACATCCTCGCCGAAGAGGGTACGGGCGAACGCATGCAGGATCTGTTTGAGATCCGCCATGGTCACGCCTTCGTCCACATACAATCCCTCCACCTGGTGGAAGAGGCAGTAGGATTTGTAGGAGATGGCTTCATTCCGATACACCCGACCCGGCACGATGACCCGGATAGGTGGCTCTCCGTCCTTCATGATGTCCTCCATCACCCGGATCTGTACGGGGGAGGTGTGCGTGCGCAGCAGGATGCCACCGTGCTCCTGCTCGGCATCCTCGATGAAGAACGTATCCTGCATGTCCCGCGCCGGATGGTCCGGTGGGAAGTTGAGCGCCGTGAAGTTGTGCCAGTCGTCCTCGATCTCCGGCCCCTCGGCCACGTCAAAGCCGTAGTTCTCGAAAACACGGGTTATCAGTCGCGCGGCCTGCGTAATCGGATGCAGGCTGCCTTGCGGCTGTTCCCGGCCGGGTAGCGTCACATCGGCAGGTGCCGACGTGGCTGAAGCGGCTGTTGTCAGGGCGGCCGTCGCTTCCTCGAGACGCCGTTCAACGGTATCCTTGGCCGAGTTGATGGCCTGACCGAAGGCTCTGCGATCTTCCGGGGCCACATCCGGGATTCGCTTCATCAAGGCGGTGATCCGCCCCTGCTTGCGGCTCAGATACCGGATGCGGTACTCGTCAATGGCGTCGACCGTGTCGAGAACGGCGCCTTCGATGTCCGCTTTGAGATCTTCGAGCGCCTGAACGGCTGCGTCGGCACCGGTATGTGATGATGATTCCATGACGGGATTCGGGATGATTCCGGTCGGGAGACCGGAGAAACTGCTGTACTGGGTGCAGCAGGGAGGGGGCAATAAAAAAATCCCGCCTGACCTGTAGAGGGAGGCGGGATTCTTGAACTCGTACGAAAGGAAGAACCCGGACGTGCCACCTGCTACAGCATCAGGAGAGGCGGCCCATAAATCGCTGGTCAGTCGGGGCTGTTCGCAGCATGGGTTCTTCGTTCACGGGTGAATTCGGAGAGGATTGGTCAGGAAGCCTTCTTGACAACAGCCGAGAACGCCTCTGGATCGTGCATGGCCAGGTGAGCCAGCACCTTACGATTCAGATGGACATCTGCTTTCCTGAGTCCTCCCATGAGCTGGGAGTAGCTGGTACCGTTGAGGCGGGCGCCTGCGTTTATGCGGGTAATCCACAGACGGCGGAACTGGCGCTTGCGAGCGCGGCGGTCACGGTACTGGTACTGGAGGGCTTTTTCGACCGCGTTCTTGGCGACGGTGTAAACGTTCTTGCGGCGGCCCCAAT
>Ga0181588_10001286_pt1 | contig 22423 bp, 20 predicted proteins | sample 071ome_26_FD_148607 | JGI IMG/M metagenome (GOLD analysis project Ga0181588, IMG submission 148607) | Coastal salt marsh microbial communities from the Groves Creek Marsh, Skidaway Island, Georgia - 071409BT metaG (spades assembly) | ecosystem: Environmental > Aquatic > Marine > Intertidal zone...
TGCCCGCACCGGTGTCCAGTCGTTACCCAAACCACCGGCAAATTTCGACAGCATCGCGTTGTCCTGAATCGCACCGTAAATCCCGAACAGATCGTCCGGTACCGTCGTCAGGTAGCAAGAGCTCAATTGCGGACGAAGCGTACCCGAGTTGAACAGCGTCGGTGTTGAGCTCATGTAGTCGAAGCTCGATAGCAGCCGATAAAACTCAATGGCCCGCTCGTTGGGGTTGTCTTCCCGGGTTGCGAGGCCCATTGCGACGCGCATAAAGAATATTTGCGGCAGTTCGAAACGGACTTCGCCGCTGTGAATAAAGTAGCGATCGTAAAGTGTTTGCAAACCAAGATAAGTGAACTTGAGGTCGCGCTCTGCTTGTAACGCGCCACCCAGCAAGTCGAGGTCAAAATCGGCAAGGTTTGGCGCCAGCAGTTCGAGCTCGATGCCTTGCTGTATGAACGCCTTCAGAGCCTGTGGATAGTAAGTATCCATGTCGGACTGAGTCGCTGTTTCAGCAACGCCCATAAAAGCCAGACCTTCTGCTCTTAGATCGTCCAAGAGCAATCTCGCTGCCGCATAGCTGTAGTTGGGTTCCTGTTCAATCAGCGTGCGGGCGGTGATCACCAGCGAGGTGCTGCACTCTTTTGCTGATACGCCGTCGTAAAGGTTGCGCAGTGCTTCGTCGATAATGGCCGATTCGCTCACGTCCTCGAGTCCGGCGCAGGCCTCTGAAACAATCGTGCCAATGCGATCGATATCCAGTGGCGCCTTGCTACCGTCAGCCTGAACAATATTGATCCCTTTCGCTGCCGCTTGAGATTCTGGCGACAGCTCGACTTTTGCATCGCGCTCCTGACGGCGCGCTTCTCGATAAATCACGTAGTCCCGCGCGATCTTGTGCTCACCCGCGCGCATGAGTTCCAGCTCGACCTGATCTTGAATATCTTCGATATGTAGCGTGCCGCCTGATGGCATCCGGCGTTTGAAGGTGGCGACGACCTGTGCTGTCAGCGTTGCGACCGTTTCGTGTATTCGGCTGCTGGCCGCCGCGGTGCCGCCTTCAACCGCCAGGAACGCCTTGGTGATGGCCACAGTGATTTTGCTGTCCTCAAATGGCACTACCGTGCCATTGCGCTTAATCACTCGCAGTTGACCTGGGGCAGTCGCCGACAGACGGGTAGGATTGGGGTTTTCGCGAGTCGCCACTGGAGTAGTGGCGACGTTTTCTTTCTCTACTGACTCACTGCCTGTTTGCATTGGATGGGCTGCCTCTGAAACGCCTAAATGTCTATGTATGGGTGTGACTTTCCGGGAATCAGGCCACTGTTGAGCTTTTTGTGGTTTTTGGGGCTCAACACCTATATGTGGGGGTTTACTGTGCCGGATACCCCAAGATAGGCGGGTCTGGCTGACAATGCAAGCAGAGGATGCTGGGTCTTTTTTGTGGACAGTCTGTGCGTAAACTACCGCGCTCAAGCCTCGATATTTGCTAAGCCTCTGACTTTTTTGGCGAAATTAGACTTATCCCCGTTTCAGCCGGGAAAAGCCGAGTTTGATGTTTCGGGGAGTTTTTTTGGGTAATACCCACAGTGCTGATCGGAGTCGGTTGTCTGGCATCACCTCACGGACAACGTTTTGGTTAGTCAGTCTTTCAGCAACCATTCCATCAGCGCTTTTTGCGCATGAAGGCGGTTTTCCGCTTCTTGCCAGATGACGGTATCGGGTGAATCCATGAGCTCCGCGCTGATTTCTTCGCCGCGATGGGCGGGCAGGCAATGCATGTACAGCGCGTCAGAAGCTGCCAGATCCAGCAGCGTCTGATTGAGTTGAAAAGGTGCCAGACTGGCCGCCCGCTGAGACTGCTCTTCTTCCTGACCCATCGACGCCCACACGTCTGTGACCAACAGATCAGCGTCCTGGGCGGCGACGGTAGGATCGCGTTCCAACCTCGCCACATTGCCACAGGCAGACAGCAGAGCACTGTCCGGCTCGTAACCTTCTGGGCAGGCGATGACCATCTCAAACTCGAGCTGCCGAGCGGCGTTCATCCACGAGTGACAGACGTTGTTGCCGTCGCCGAGCCAACACACTTTCTTGCCACTGATGTCGCCTCGTGCTTCAAAGTAGGTTTGCAGGTCGGCGAGGATCTGACAGGGGTGGTAATCATCCGTCAGGCCATTGATAACCGGCACCTGCGAGTGAGCAGCGAACTGCTCTACGTCGGTGTGGGCAAATGTGCGGATCATCACGATATCCACCATCGACGATATCACTCGCGCGGTATCCTCTATGGGCTCTCCGCGGCCAAGCTGGGTGTCTTGTCCAGAGAGAAATAGCGCACTACCGCCTAGCTGGGCTATGCCGGCCTCGAAGGACACCCGCGTGCGAGTCGAGGCTTTGGTGAAAATCATTGCCAGCACTTTGCCGGCCAATGTTTTTTCACCATTGCCCGCGCGATGCTGTCTTTTGAGTTCGACCGCCCTCTCGATCAGCCCTCTGATGTCCTCGGGTGTCAAATCCATGAGCGTCAGGAAATGTTTTGCTGTAGTCATGCCCGGTTTTCCTGTTGAGCAATATTATTGAGGATGTCCGCGATGCCGGCGCCGAGCTCTCCAGCCTGTTCGGTTGTCATCACCAAAGGCGGTAATACCCGAATGGTATCGCCTCCAGCGATATTCAATAGCAGACCCTTCTTCAATCCTTGCGCGACTATCTGGTCGGTGGCGGTGGTGGGTTGGATGCCGATCATCAAGCCCCGTCCGCGTACTTCTGAGACGAACGATGGGTCAGCGACGTGCGCGTGCAGTGCGGAGATCAGTGCTTCGCGAATCACGCTTGCCTGCTGCATCACCGGCTCCTCGACTAACGTGTCGAGCACGGCTTGCGCTGCCGCGCAGCACAGCGGGTTACCGCCATAGGTTGAGCCATGATCGCCGGGCCCGAGTTGTTCAGCCGCGATTCCCCTCGCCATGCATACGCCGATGGGTAAGCCATTGCCCAGCCCCTTGGCGGTCAGCAGCACATCAGGAGTTACGTCAAGTTGTTCGCAAACGTAAACCGAACCGCACCGGCCGTTACCGGTCTGCACTTCATCCAGGATCAACAACCAATCGTTTTCGTCGCAGCAGGCTCGGAGACCTTGTAGGTACACAGGGTCCAATGGCCGTATGCCCCCCTCGCCCATAATGGGTTCAACCATCACCGCCACGATGTCGGTGCGAGATTCCGCCAGCGATTTGACGGCACTGAGATCATTCACCGGCACATGTTGAAAACCGTCGAGCAAGGGTCCGAATCCCTGACGAATTTTTTGGTTGCCGGTCGCCGACAATGCGCCCAGCGTTCGACCATGGAACGCCCCCTCCAGTACAATCATTTGCGGCGCTTTAATACCTTTGTGATGCCCGTAACGCCTCGCAAGTTTGATGGCTGCCTCGTTGGCCTCTGCGCCGGAGTTACAGAAGAACATCTTTTCCATGCTGGTCAGCGAGCGCAAGCGATCAGCAACCGCTTCCTGCAAACCGATGTGAAAAAGATTGGAGGTGTGCACGAGGCGCTTCGCTTGCTCGGTCACCGCACGCGTTACCCGCGGGTGCCCATGACCGAGGTTCGTCACAGCGATACCCGATACGCCGTCGAGGAACGCCCGGCCGTCGGTGTCGTAAAGCAAAGCGCCGTCGCCATGAGCAAAGGTCACAGGCAACCGACCGTAGGTCGGCATGATGGCGGTGGCTGGATCGGGCATGGGAGGGCATACCTGCGTGGCTGGGATGCAAGAGTAGCGGAGCGAGGTGCTGAGTCAAATCGTCGCCGCGGCAGCTTTTACCCTCTGCCTCTCGGCCTCGAGGGGTCGGTCGTATTACAATGAGGTATTCGACTGACATTTACAGCGCGTTGGCGCTGACACGGAGCACGTTATGGACATCATGGACACTATCCGCGAGCAGGTGGAGGGCAACCGCATCATCCTTTATATGAAGGGGTCGCCTAGCCAGCCCCAGTGCGGGTTTTCTGCCCGGACCGTACAGGCACTCATGTCATGTGGTGAACGCTTCGCTTACGTTGACGTGCTCAGCAATCCTGAGATTCGCGCCAATCTCCCCACTTACGCCAACTGGCCCACCTTCCCCCAGCTTTGGGTCGACGGTGAATTGATTGGTGGCTGTGACATCGTGTGTGACATGGAGGCTTCGGGCGAGCTCAAGGAACTGGTCACCGGGACCTCCGCAGACGGTTCGGAAGACGCCTGACGACTCGTCATGCCAACATGAACCAAGACCTTCACGCCACGATGACTGAGATGGGTCGCGCGGCGCGTGCAGCGGCGCGCGTGCTCGCCGCGTCTAGTGTCGACCAGCGCAATGACGCGCTACTGCAGATCCGCGCTACCTTGTCCGCTGATCGTGATGCCATTCTTGCCGCCAACGCACGCGACCTAGAGGATGGGCGGGCCCAAGGCCTTGATTCCGCCTTGTTAGACCGTTTGGCGCTTAATGCTTCGCGACTCGATGTTCTGGAGGAAGGGTTGGAGCAGGTGGCCGCGTTGCCCGATCCGATCGGCGAGCTGTCAGATGTCCGCCGCATGCCGTCGGGTATTGATGTAGGCACCATGCGGGTTCCACTGGGCGTGATTGGGATGATCTATGAGTCCAGGCCCAACGTGACGGTCGAGGCGGGTGCACTGTGTCTTAAGGCAGGTAATGCGGTGATCCTGAGAGGCGGCTCTGAAGCCATCCATTCTAATATGAGGCTCGGGAAATCGTTGGCCACAGGTTTGGCGGCGGCAGGGCTACCGATCGACGCCGCGCAGGTCGTTCCGGTCACCGATCGCGAAGCCGTTGGTGCGTTGCTCAGAATGCCCGAGTATGTCGACCTCATTGTGCCGCGTGGCGGCAAGGGGCTGATTCAGCGTGTCGCCGCGGAGAGCCAGATCGCGATCCTTAAGCATCTCGACGGGATCTGCCACGTCTACATCGACAAGGACGCTGATCCTGAAAAGGCGCATCGAATAGCCATTAACGCCAAGACGCAGCGTTATGGCACCTGCAACACCATGGAAACGCTGTTGGTTGCCAAGGCACAGATTGGGCTGCTGCCGCGTTTGGTGGCGGCGCTGCAGGAGCAGGGCGTTGAGGTCAGGGGTTGCGCGGACGCGCGCTCTGCCGCGCCCGACATTACTGCGGATGCGACGGAGGCGGATTGGGCAACCGAATATCTGGCGCCGGTGCTGTCGGTCAAGGTTGTCGATGATGTCGATGAGGCAATGGCGCATATTGACCGCTATGGGTCTGATCACACCGAGAGCATCGTAACGGAGAATCCGGCAACAGCGGACCGGTTTCTGCGCGAGGTGGATTCAGGCTCGGTCATGCACAATGCTTCGACGCGTTTCGCGGACGGCTTTGAGTACGGACTCGGTGCGGAGATCGGTATCTCCACCGGCAAGTTGCATGCGCGGGGACCGGTCGGGCTCGAGGGGCTTACGTCCCGAAAATATATCGTGAAAGGGGATGGACACATTCGCCAGTGAATGAGTCATCGACCAAAACTAGCACTGGCCCTTTGGGTTTTTTAGGCGGCGCCTTCGACCCTGTGCACACGGGACATCTGAGGGGTGCATTGGCGGCGCGAGAATCTCTTGGTCTGGAGTGCGTCGACCTGATTCCCGCAGCACAGTCTCCTCTCAAAGGTGCCTCCGCCGTTGACTCTGGTCACCGGCTAGCGATGCTGAAGCTTGCGGTGGCGAATGTGCCAGGTCTCGGCGTCGATGCGCGTGAACTCAAGCGCTCAGGCCCCTCCTATACCGTCGACACTCTGGCGGAGCTGCGCCGCGACTGGGGTCAGGGTCGTTCTCTCTTTTGGCTTATCGGTTCAGACAATCTCTGCACGTTGCCGAAATGGGCACGCTGGCAGGACTTACTCGATTTTGCTCACTTGGCGGTGCTGGATCGTCCCGGCACCTCGCCACCGCCGCCTGTAGTGGCCGAGTGGTTGATGCATCATGAGGCAGACGTGGCTGCAGCGACTTCTCGACCCGCAGGCAGGGTCGTTCGCTTACAGCAACCGCTTTTGGATATTGCGTCGTCGGAGATTCGGGCAATGATCGGCGACGGTCGTGACCCTCGCTTTCTCATGCCAGATGTCGTAATGGAGTATATTGAAACCCATGAACTCTTTGCTCGCGGCAGTGCATGAACTCTGAAATCTCTGAAGCAACGTCCCCAGACGGCGCAGCACTGCTGACCATCGCCCAGCATGCCCTTGAAGATCTGAAGGCGGTCGAACCCGTCGTCTTGGATGTCCGGGAGTTGAGTTCAGTGATGGATTGGTTGGTTGTCGCAAGCGGCACGTCAAGTCGGCACGTGAAGTCACTGGCCGACAATGTGCTCATGAAGGCCAAGGAGAGCGGTGTTCGTCCGCTAGGGGTTGAGGGTGAACGCATAGGGGAATGGGTGCTGGTTGACTTCGGGGATGTCGTCGTTCATGTCATGCAGCCTGCAGCACGCAGTTTTTATGATCTCGAGCGGCTCTGGTCGGTGCAGGCACAGCAGCCGCAGGAGAGCTAATGCGGCTACGTGTGCTGGCGGTAGGGCAAAAAATGCCGGCATGGGTCGATCAGGGGGTTAACGAGTACGCCCGAAGGATGCCCCGGGATTTTTCAGTGGACTGGCAGGAGCTCGCGCCGGCCAAGCGCGGCAGCGGTTCGGCCACGCGGTACCGCGAGCAGGAGGCAGGCGCCATCCTATCTCGGCTGTCACAAGCAGACACGCTGGTCGCGTTGGATGTGGCCGGTCTCGCAGTCAGCACTGAGATGATCGCAGAGCGCTTTGACGCCTGGCAGATGGACGGCACTCAGCCCAGCCTCGTCATCGGTGGGCCAGACGGTCTCCACGATACGGTATTACAGCGAGCGCGCGAAAGCTGGTCGCTTGGACGGATTACACTGCCTCATCCGCTGGTTCGGGTGGTACTTGCGGAGCAGATATATCGCGCCTGGTCCATCGGGGCCGGGCATCCTTATCATCGAGGCGCCTGATGCTACGCCCCCTTGATGCGCTCCGAGATACCCGACGGGAATGGATGATCAACCGATCCCGGCTGATCGCCGCGCTGGCAGGGATCAGCTTGTTGTTGTTGGTGCTGGTCTACCGCTATTACTCGCTGCAAATCACCCAGCATCAAGATTTTCTCACCCAGTCTGACCGGAACCGCATCAGGGTTGAGGTGATACCTCCGACACGCGGCCAGATTGTCGATCGAAAGGGGCGTGTTCTCGCTGCGAATAAACCCACCTTTGTTGTCGGGGTCATCAAAGAACGCAGTGAGAATCTCGATCAGTTGGTTGACCAGCTGGCAGATCGTCTGGCACTCACCCAGCGAGAGCTGGACGCTTTTCAAGAGCGATCTCTGCGCCGGGCGCCCTTTGAGGCGGTGCCTATCAAGCTCGGTCTGGACGATGCGGCGCTGGCAACAGTAGCAGTGGATCTGCATCAGTTGCCCGGTGTCGTTGTCGATGCGCAGCTGACGAGAGACTACCCTCACGGAGAAGCCCTGAGCCATGTGCTCGGCTATGTGGGCAGGGTCAGTGCAGAGGACCTGCTGGAGCTGGATAGTGAGCGTTATCGCGGCACCCTGCATACTGGCAAGGTTGGCTTGGAGAAACGCTACGAACCTTTCCTGCATGGGCAGCCTGGTTTCCAGCATGTGGAGACCAATGCCCATGGCCGTTTGCTGCGTGTGCTGGAGAAGCAGGCGCCGGTTCGCGGGCAAGATTTACGCCTGTACCTCGACCTTGATTTACAGCGAGAAGCGGCAGCGGCATTGGGAGACCAGCGGGGTGCGGTAGTGGCCTTGGACCCACTGACAGGTGGTGTACTGGCCATGGCGTCCAACCCCAGCTATGACGCTAACCTCTTTGTTGAAGGCATCAGCTACGCTGATTACGCTGAATTGCGCGGTTCACTGGATACGCCGCTGCTCAACCGAGCAGTACAGGGTCAGTATCCTCCGGGATCAACTATCAAGCCGCTTTTAAGTCTGGGCGCTCTGGCTGAGGGATTTGTCACGCCGGAGACCGTTGTGCCCGATCCGGGCTGGTACCGACTTCCCGGCGATACGCGTCGTTATCGCGATTGGACGCTGCGCGTTAGAGGGGGCGGACACGCCGACACAGTCGATTTGCGCATGGCGATAGCCGAGTCGTGCGACACCTACTATTACGATCTAGCCTATCGAATGGGTATTGACACGATGGCGGCGATTCTGGCGCCCTACGGTCTGGGTCAAAAAACGGGTATTGATACAACGGGTGAGCAGCCGGGGATCTTGCCGAGCACTGAGTGGAAGCGGAGGGCAATGGGAGAGGTGTGGTACCCCGGCGAGACGATTAGTGCAGGTATTGGACAAGGCTATATGCTGGCCACGCCCTTACAAATTGCTCAAGCAACAATGGTGATCGCCAACAAGGGAGAGAGTTTCGTGCCGGCTGTGGTGCACCGCGTCGGTGATTTGATCGTCGGTGGTGTGCAGCGCCCGGGGCTACCGATTAGCGAGGAGGATTGGCAGGCGGTGGTTGCGGGAATGGTTGATGTGGTTCATTCGCCTCGGGGCACGGCGGCCGCTATCGGCAAGGGCCTGCAGTACAGTATGGCTGGTAAGACTGGCACGTCGCAGGTCATCAGCATCGCGCAAGATGCTATTTACGACGAAGAGACGGTGAGCGAGCGCAACCGGAACCACGGCCTATTTGTCGCGTTCGCGCCGGTCGACAATCCTCGCATTGTGGTCGCCGTGATTGCAGAAAATGGCGGCGGCAGTGGCGCGGCCTCCCCGATTGCGCGTCGCGTCATCGACGCATGGCTATCTGAGAGCGGCGATGTCTGAGTACACGCGATTTCTTGAGGACTCGCACCGGGAGTTCTCTCGACCCCAAACGCCGGCGCAGCGGCTTCATCTGGACATTTTTTTGCTAATACCCATGCTGGCGATCATGACGATGGGTCTGTTGGTCTTGTTCAGCGCTTCAGAGGGCGACTGGAACACGGTAAACCGTCAGATTCGCAACTTTGTGGTCGGCTTTGGAGTGCTGCTGGTTGTGGCGCAAATCCGTCCGGACACGTTGCAGAGATGGGCGCCGATGCTGTACATCGGGGCGCTGTTTCTGCTTTTGCTGATTCCTTTTTTCGGTGTGGGTGCCAAGGGTGCCCAGCGCTGGTTGAGCCTAGGCTTCATTCGTTTTCAACCGTCAGAAATCATGAAAATTGCCATGCCGCTGGCCGTTGCGGCGTGGGTCGTGAGGGTGGGGTTGCCGCCACGATTGAGCGTGACGTTCACAGCCTTATTGATCATCGTCGCGCCTGCCGCTGCCATCGCGGTGCAGCCTGATCTGGGTACCTCAATATTGGTGGCGGCGAGTGGGGTGTTCGTTGTTTTCATGGCCGGAATTAGCTGGTGGCATATCCTCAGTGGTGCTGGAGCGGCGTTGGCGTGTATCTGGCCGGCTTGGTTGTTTCTGCTTCGCGATTATCAGAAACAGCGCATTCTCACGCTATTCGACCCTGAGGCTGACCGACTGGGTGCCGGCTGGAATATTATCCAGTCCAAGACCGCAATTGGTTCAGGGGGCTGGTCTGGCAAGGGCTGGTTGCAGGGCACACAGTCGCATCTGGACTTTTTGCCAGAGAGCCAGACGGACTTCATTATTGCAGTTCTTGCCGAGGAGTGGGGTTTTCGCGGCGTGTTGGGGCTATTGTTGCTGTATGGACTGGTCGTTGCGCGCGGGCTATGGATTAGTTTTAGCGCGCAAACAAGCTACGGGCGCTTGCTCGCCAGCGCAATCACACTCACATTCTGCGTCTACGTGATCGTCAATATGGGCATGGTAGCGGGGCTCCTGCCTGTGGTGGGTGTGCCGTTACCGTTTGTCAGTTTCGGCGGCACATCGATTGTTACGCTGTTGCTGGGTTTCGGTATCCTCTCAGCTATCAGTACCGAAAGAAGGATTATCTCCAGATGATGTTGCGAGCACGCGCGGGGAAGCTGTCGAGTCGAGATCGGGTGCTTCGAGGCGCGCGCCTTGCGCTGCTTGTGTGCTCACTTGGCTTTCTATCCATTGGCCACGCGGGCGATTACAGTGACCAAGCGGCGCTTCAATCGGTGATTGATGCAGCGCAAAAAGAGGGAGTCGATGCGGACTGGTCCCGGAATCTCATCGGTGAGGCGCAACGCCAACAGAGTATCCTCGATGCGATTGCGCGCCCGGCTGAAAAAACCAAGCCATGGTATGAGTATCGGCAGATTTTTCTGACGGAGCGTCGCGTTCGCGAGGGCGTGACATTCTGGGATGCCCATGCCGCTACTTTCCAGACTGTGAGCGATCGAACCGGCGTACCCCCCGAAATCATGGTGGCGATCATCGGGGTGGAAACCTACTACGGACGCATTACTGGCAGTTATCGTGTCATCGACGCTTTGGCGACGTTGGCGTTTGAGTATCCGCGGCGGGCGCCATTTTTTACTCGCGAGCTCGAGCAGTTTCTGATTCTGGCATGGGAGTCGGGTAAAGATCCGCTGGCATTAAAGGGCTCCTATGCCGGCGCCATGGGATACGGGCAGTTTATGCCCTCCAGCTACCGTGCTTATGCAAGAAGCTATGAGGGCGGCGCCGCGCCTGATATCTGGGATAACCCCGCCGATGCGATTAGCAGCGTTGGAAACTACTTGGCAGCGCATGGGTGGCGTCGTGATGATGCGGTGGTTGTCGATGCGGTATCCAACAATGCGGATCCCACCCTTTTTGAGGCTGGATTGAAACCGAGCCAGCTGGCGGGGGACCTACCTGCAAAGGGCTTAGAGCCTGTTGACGCGGTAGATCCAGCCATCAAAGTCACACCATTGCGGCTCGAGGAGGAGACACAGTTGCGCTACTGGCTGGGGCTACAGAATTTTTATGTGATCACTCGATACAACCACAGCGCAATGTATGCCATGGCTGTTTGGGAGCTCAGTCAAGCGATAGCAACGGCGCGTGCGACACCCTGAAACTCTAGTGCGCTGGGTTGTGGCATGGCTTGTGGCCAGTTTGGTGGCCTGTAGCCACACCCCGGAAGATCGGGCTGGGGGTAACTCTGCACCCGTTGCGGCCGACCGAGCACCGACCGCAATGGCTGCGACGCCCTGGCAGGATGCCGAGCCGCGGCCAGACCCACTGTTGCCCGCGGGAAACACCAGCCCTTACGAGGTCAACGGTCAGACCTATACGGTCATGGCGTCCTCTGAGCATTACAGCGAACGCGGTATCGCCTCCTGGTACGGGATGAAGTTTCACGGACGCCAGACCTCAAACGGAGAGATTTTTGACGTGTTCGGCGCGACGGCCGCGCATCGCTCTCTACCCATACCCAGTTATGTCCGGGTGACCAATCTTTTGAACCAACAGACGACGGTGCTCAGAGTCAATGACCGCGGACCGTTTCATTCTGAGAGAATTATCGACCTTTCGTATGGCGCAGCGTTGCAACTAGGCTTTGCAGATCAAGGTACGGCACCTGTGTTGGTCGAGGCGCTTACTATAAGCGGCGTCGATGACCGGCGCGGATCCTCAGGCGCACCGTATCGTTACCTGCAGCTCGGCGCCTATCAATCTCTGCCGACAGCCGAGCAGGTCGTCGCGGATCTCACCTCAGAGCAGGAATACACCGCCACCATTACGCCGGTTGATGTCGGGACTCAGCGGCTGTATCGGGTGCGGCTGGGGCCCTTTGCTGACCCCGCGGTGTTGGAGCAGGCCCGACAAAATTTGGTTGCTGAGGGGTACGCTGCGCCACAGCCGTTACCCTGAGTACAAGATTTTGATCCCACGCTTGCCGAGCGTACACTGGCGCCCCTTGGATAAAGCCATTATTTGGAGAGTCAGTTGATGTCAGCAGCGAGAGTGACCCGTAAACACTCAGTCTGGTGTCTTGTGTGTGCGTTAGTCATGCCTTTGATTGGCATGGCCAATTCGGGTCTGGTGCCGTCTCCTCCCGCTATCAACGCCGATTCTTATCTACTGATCGATTTTGACACCGGTGAGGTATTAGTTGAGCACAACGCCGATGTGCAATTGCCGCCCGCAAGTCTGACTAAATTGATGACGGCTTATATTTTGGCTCAAGAGGTGGAGCTGGGTCGACTGAGCTTGGACGACTTGGTGCCGGTCAGCCGCAATGCCTGGTCCCAGAATCCGGTATTCAATGGCTCCTCTCTGATGTGGATTGAACCCGGCAAGCCGGTCACGGTCGCTGAGCTGGAGCGCGGTATTGTGATCTCCTCGGGCAACGATGCGACGGTTGCCATCGCCGAGCATATCGCCGGCAGTGAGGCCGCCTTTGTGGACTTGATGAACCGTTATGCAGAGGACATGGGGCTGACTGGCACCCACTTCGAGAACAGTCACGGGCTACCCCATCCCGATCATCTCTCCACTGCTAGAGATCTCGCGGCCACCGCAGTGGCCGCCATTCGGGACCATCCGGAACGATACGCGGTGTACAAGGAGCAGAGCTACACCTACAACGACATCACACAGTACAACCGAAACCACCTGTTGCGCGAGGACGCTTCGGTCGACGGATTGAAAACGGGTTACACCAGCGTGGCGGGCTACGGCCTGGTTGCCTCGGCTAAGCGCGACGATATGCGGTTGGTGTCGGTGGTAATGGGCAGCAGCTCTACCGCGAGTCGCAAATCTGAGACGCGGAGCCTGCTGAACTATGGGTTTCGCTTTTACGAAACCATCAGGCCGCTGGTGGACCAAGAGACGTTGACCGTATCCCGCGTATGGAAAGGTCAGGTAAAAGAGGCCAGTCTGGGGGTCATTACCGGACCGGTACTGACGTTGCCACGAAGCAGCGCGGATATCACACCGCTAGTTGAAGTCGACGGACCGTTGGTTGCGCCTCTGCAGGTGGGCGATGTTGTCGGTCGCGTGGTATTAACCCGTGCCGGTGAATCGGTCGCTGAGGTGCCACTGGAAGTGCTGGTGGCTGTAGAGCCGGCGGGCTTCTTCGCCAGGCTTTGGGATGCGCTTCTGCTGTGGTTTCAGCAGCTACTGGCCTGAGCACGGTGACTGAAGAACCTCCCAAAATTGTCTTTCCATGTCGTTATCCCATTAAAGTGCTGGGCCGTGCGGTTGACGCCTTTCAGCCGGCTGTGATGACGATATTCCATGAGCGAGCGCCCGGTTTCACCGACGCCGATGTTGTGGTGAAACCGTCTCGGAATGGCACTTTCCACTCGATCACAATCACCATCGAGGCACAAAGCGAAGCACAGCTAAAGCGGATCCATCAGGATCTGATGGGCACTGGCTTGGTGTCGATGGTGCTCTGACATCATGCAATGTCAGCGTCTCGGTTGTGTCGATTTTGAATCAACTTTTGATGCCATGAAGGCGTTTACCTCGGCGCGTGACGAGCGGACTGAGGATGAAATTTGGCTGCTCGAGCACCCTCCGGTTTATACCCAAGGCTTAAGCGGCAAGGCCGAACATGTATTGGATGCCGGTGAAATCCCGGTGATTCAAATTGATCGTGGTGGCCAGGTCACCTACCACGGACCGGGGCAGTGGGTGGCCTATGTGCTGTATGACCTGAGACGGGCTGGCGTCAACGTGCGCGAACTGGTCACGCTCTTGGAGACGGCAGTGGTAGCTGTTTTGGCGCAGTGGGGGATCGAGGCTTATGGCGATCCAGCTGCCCGAGGGGTTTACGTGAGGGGGCAGAAAATCGCGGCGCTGGGTCTCAAGGTCAGTCGTGGCCGGAGTTACCACGGCCTGTCACTCAACGTTGACATGGACCTCTCTCCTTTCTCCGGGATTAATCCTTGTGGGTATGAGGGGCTAGAGGTCACCTCGATGGCGAAATTACTCGGTGCTGATTGCCCGTCGATGACCCACGTCGGCGATGCTTTGCTCAGCCATCTGCAGCGCTCGCTACCTACGCCCGCCTGACGCCATCCGTATTGGCTGGCATAATCGCGCCTCGCTTGAGGAGGCGCCATGTCTGAACTTCAGCGCGACATCCAGTCTCGCCGCACCTTTGCCATCATCTCTCACCCAGATGCGGGCAAGACCACCATGACAGAAAAACTGCTACTGCTGGGGCAGGCGATTCAGGTGGCGGGTTCGGTCAAGGGTAAAAAAGGACCCCATGCCACGTCAGACTGGATGACGTTGGAGCAGGAGAGGGGTATCTCCGTCACGTCCTCTGTGATGCAGTTCCCCTATAAAGAGTGCTGGGTCAATCTGCTCGATACACCCGGTCACGAGGACTTCTCAGAGGATACCTATCGAACCCTGACGGCGGTCGATTCAGCCCTGATGGTCATTGACGGGGCCAAGGGCGTCGAGGACAGGACTATCAAACTCATGAATGTTTGTCGCCTGCGCGATACGCCCATCATGACCTTCGTTAATAAGCTGGATCGCGACATACGCGACCCCATCGACTTGGTCGATGAGGTGGAGGAGGTGCTGGGCATTGCCGGGGCGCCTATCAACTGGCCCATTGGGATGGGCCGCGATTTTCGGGGCGTATACAACTTGTACACCGATACGATCCACTGCTTTCAGCTGGGGCAGGGCGCGGTATTGGCCGATGAAAATCTGATTTCAGGCCTCGACTCGGAGGGCGCCCGAGCGCTGCTTGGCGATGAATATCAGGACTTCGTCGATCAGGTCGAGTTGGTCAGAGGCGCCTCACACGAATTCTCCTTGACCGCTTTTCTTGAGGGTCAGTTAACACCCGTATTTTTTGGCACTGCGCTGGGAAATTTTGGCGTGAGAGAAATGCTTAACGATTTTGTCGAGTGGGCACCCCCTCCCCAAGCCAGGGCGTCCTCCGAGCGCACCATCGAGGCCTCACAGCCCGAATTCACCGGTTTTGTGTTCAAGATTCAAGCCAACATGGACCCCAAGCACCGGGATCGCATCGCTTTTATGCGTATCTGTTCAGGCCGCTATGACAAAGGGATGAAGATGCGCCATGTTCGTATCGACAAGGACGTTCGTATTGCCGACGCGGTCACGTTCCGGGCCGGAGATCGGACTTTGGTCGAGTCGGCTGTCGCCGGGGACATCATTGGCCTGCACAATCACGGCACCATCCAGATTGGCGACACCTTTACCACCGGGGAGGCCATCCGCTTCACAGGTATACCTCATTTCGCGCCTGAGCTGTTTCGCCGCATCCGCCTTAAAGATCCAATGAAAACCAAAGCGCTGCAGAAAGGCCTGCAGCAGTTGTCTGAGGAGGGGTCGACACAGGTCTTTTCGCCGCTCAACAGTAGCGATCTAATTGTCGGTGCGGTGGGGCAGCTACAGTTCGATGTGGTGGCCTATCGATTGGCAGACGAGTATAAGGTCGAGGCGATTTACGAGCCGGTCAACATATACACGGCTCGTTGGATCGCGGCGCCCGATGAGCGTCAGCTCGAGGAGTTTCGGAAAAAAGCAGCCGAGCACCTGTCAGAAGATAGTGGTGGCCACCTGACTTATCTGGCGCCCACTCGCGTGAATCTCTCGCTGATGGAGGAGCGCTGGCCGGACATCCGCTTCAGAGAAACCCGCGAGCATTAGGGGGCCTCAGAGTAGCGCTTCGATATCGCTGGCAATGGCCTCGGGCTTGGTCGAGGGGGCGTAGCGTTTTACCACCTCGCCATCCTTATTGATCAAGAACTTCGTGAAGTTCCATTTAATGCGCTTGCTACCGAGTACACCCGGAGCCTGTTCCTTGAGGTGTGTGAAGAGCGGATGGCTGGCGGCGCCATTCACCTCGATCTTGCTGAACAGCGGAAAGCTGGTTTGATAGTTCAGGTCGCAGAACGATTGAATTTCCGCTTCGGTGCCCGGCTCCTGTGCGCCGAATTGGTTGCAGGGAAAAGCGAGGACTGAGAACCCTTGGTCGCCAAACCGCTTGTGCAGTGACTCCAACCCTTCGTATTGCGGCGTAAACCCGCATTTCGAGGCGGTATTGACGATCAGTAAGACCTTGCCGCTGAACTGGCTGAGTGCAGTGTCCTCGCCGTTTGCCAGCGCGGCAGAAAAATCCATCACAGTTGTCATAAGGACTCCATTTCAGTGTTTCAGGGGGTAAGAGTAGGTGCTCAGTCGAATTGCTAGCCCAGCGGAGACGATCTTGGCCGTCCCGCTCTGCAAGTCCTGCCAAAGCACGAGCATTCACTTTTTTAGGTCTATGCGGAGAGGTAGGTCTCCAGTTCGAAGTCAGTCACACGTCGTTCAAATTCCAACAGCTCCTGCTTTTTGATTTCACTGAACGCAAATTGGAACGATGATGACAACGTCTCGCGTACCCGCTGCGATTGGGAAAAATGTGTAATGGCCTCCGCCATGTTGCCAGGCAAACAGACGTTGTCTGTGTCCTCCAGCCAGGCGTTGCCGGCAATGGGTGCCGGTGCATCCAAGTCGCGATCAATGCCGCTAAAAATGCCGGCCAACAGGGCGGCAACCGCGAGATAGGGGTTGCTGTCAGCGCCGGCAACCCGGTGCTCAATCCGCGTAGCCGAGCTGGGGCTCGCCGGCACTCTCAGCGCTGTGGTGCGGTTATCGTAGCCCCAGTTGGGCTGCGTCGGGGCGTGGTTACCTGCTTGAAAGCGCCGATAGGCGTTATAGCTCGGTGCAAAGATCAGGTGAGTGTCGCTCATCAGGTCAATGCACCCCGCAACAGCTTGTCGGAGTATCGCGGTACCCTCTACGTCACCGTTATCAAACACATTGGTACCAGCGTCGTTCAGTAGGCAGCAGTGCACATGCATCCCATTGCCCGCCTGATTCTCCATTGGCTTGGGCATGAAGCTGGCGACCGTATCGAATCTTTCGGCCACTGCGCGAATGCCGCGTTGCATGCGAATAATCTGATCACAATAGATGAGCGGATCATCGGAGTAGGCGACGTTGATTTCATACTGCGCGGGGGCGGCTTCTTTCAGAACGCCCTCATAGGGAAGGCCTTGAACCGCAAAGCTGTCTTTCAGTACCTGCAGCAGCTCAGCGTGTTCGTCGAGTGCACTGAGGCCGTACAAATTGCCGCCGGTTTGATTATCTGCAGGCAACATGTCACGCAGAGACTCGCCTTCTGCCGTGCGAGTAAACAAATTAAATTCCAGCTCAATGGCTACTCGCGGGTGCAGCCCCCGGTCAGAGAGCTTCTGGAGAATATGCACCAGTACCTGACGCGGATCAGACAGCACCGGTTGGCCGTCATCGGTAAACATGGTGAGCACCACCTGTGCCCGATCGATACCCGTTTGACTCATCACGGGGCCCAGGGAACCGGGTACAACCCGGCACCAGCCATCGATATCGCCATTATCCAGGGCGATTCGGGGAACATCCCGACCCCAAATATCCTGCGCGACCGCCGATTTCGGCAGCTTGATTCCTTCGCTCAGCAGGTCGTCGAGCTTATCGGCCGGTAGCCACTTGCCGCGTGCAGCACCATTGCAATCCGTAATCAGTGCTTCAACGGTCTCAATGGCGGGAAACTCTGATAATAATTTTTCGGCGTCTGGGTGCATGGCAAGCATTTCGTGGGTTTCGCCGAGTTTACCTGTGAGAATGGCGCCTCACCAGTCAAGGGGTGCTGTGCGCCAGCGATTTTGCCAAGCAGTACGCACTTTATCTGGGTAACGCGTGCTGCCGCTGGAACCGTTGTACGCCGCCAGTGCGCGGGCCAGATTCTGGTTCTCGCGATCGAGGTAAAAACGCAAGATGTGGCAGCCGTAACGAAGATTGGTTGCCGTATGGGTGAGATTGTCGTCGATGCGTCCAATCTCATCTTTCCAAAAGGGCATGACTTGCATCAGGCCCTGAGCCCCGGCTTTCGACACCGCATATCGATCAAAGTGACTCTCTACCTCGATAACCGAGAGCACCAGTTCCGGTGCCAAATCGAGTCGACTGGCTTGTTGATGAACTTCAGTGAGGAGATCCAGTCGTTCATCGGGATCAATTAAGAGCGGCGCCAGACGCTGCTGCATGTCGACCAGCCAAACCTCTGCGGCAAAACGATCCTCGAAGCCATCTTCCTGAGATAGCGCGCCGCTCAGATACGCGGATAACGCGGCTCGGTCGGATTCAAGATCAGCGATTGCCCATTCCGCAAATACGCTGAAGATGGTGGCTGTAGCGATCAGCAGCGGCCGCACAGTGAGACCACTCAGTGGGCAAGGATCTGTTGTAGACGGTCCAGAATGGTATCCGCGGCGATCATTTCGGTTTCGCCGCTGTGCCGATGAGTCAGCTCAAGGTTGCCCTCAGCCAAAGAACGCTCTCCGACCGTGACGCGCAAAGGCATGCCCAGTAATTCCATCTCCGCGAACTTGACCCCAGGACGTTCCGGGCGGTCGTCGAGGAAAGCAGATAGTCCGCCGGCTTGGCAGGCAGCGTAAAGACGCTCAGTCGCTTGCGCCACCACTTCGGATTTATCCATTCCCAATGGCACGATCGCAACGTCGAAAGGCGCCATCGCAGCCGGCCAGATGATGCCGTTTTCATCATGATTCTGTTCTATGGCCGCGGCAACGATGCGCGTAATACCAATACCGTAACAGCCCATGACCATCGGTTGGCTGCGACCTTGCTCGTCCTGCACGGTGGCATTCATGGTTTCCGAATACTTGGTGCCGAGCTGAAAAATATGGCCCACCTCGATGCCGCGTCGAATCTCCAGGGTGCCGGCGCCGCAAGGACTGGGGTCGCCACTGACAATTTCACGAATATCGGCAAATTCCGCATTGGGCACGTCGCGTTCCCAGGTGGCGCCTTTGACGTGATAGCCGTCTTCATTGGCGCCACAAACAAAATTCGGCATTTGGGCGGCGGTGTGATCAACGATCACTCTGATGGGAGCTCCGACCGGCCCGAGTGAGCCAAAACCCGCACCGAGTGTGTCGCGCACTTCGTCTGGCTCAGCCAGCACCAGCGGTGATGCCATGCCGGGAAGCTTTGCGGCCTTGATCGCATTGAGTCGGTGATCCCCACGAACTACGAGTGCCACCAGACTACCGTGTTCGTCTTTCGCCAGAAGCGTTTTAATGGACTGCTGCGCCGCAATCCCCAGTTGTTCGGCGAGGTCGTCGATGGTGGTCATGCCCGGCGTTGCGAATTTTTCCAGAGTGGGCGCTTCGGCTTCCGTATCAGCGACAGATGTCGCCACGGCAGGCGCAAGCTCGACGTTGGCTGCATAGTCACTGTCCGTCGAGAAGGCGATAGCGTCCTCGCCCGACTCGGCAAGCACGTGAAATTCATGGGAATGGTTACCGCCAATCGAGCCGGTGTCGGCCTCGACAGCGCGGAAATCTAGGCCCAGACGGGTGAATATAGCGGTATATGCCTCATGCATCCGCCAATAGGTTCGCTCCTGACAATCCTGATCAATGTGAAAGGAGTAGGCGTCTTTCATAATGAATTCCCGAGATCGCATGACGCCAAATCGCGGCCTGATTTCATCGCGGAATTTGGTCTGAATCTGAAACAGGTTGACCGGTAGCTGCTTGTAACTTTTGATTTCGCTTCGGGCAATTTGCGTAATCACCTCCTCGTGCGTTGGTCCGAGGCAAAAAGGGCGCTGATGTCGATCCTCCAGACGGCAGAGCTCTGGCCCATATTGCTCCCAGCGTCCCGACTCCTCCCATAGTTCGCCCGGTTGTACGACCGGCATTGCGAGCTCCAGCGCGCCGGCGCGCTCCATCTCCTCACGAACTACTTGCTCTACTTTGCGTAACACTCGCAGGCCCAGAGGCATCCAATTGTAGATGCCGGCGGCAACGCGTCGGATCAAGCCTGCCCGCAGCATCAATTGATGGCTGACGACCTCAGCATCTGAGGGGGTCTCCTTGAGAGTGGAGATCAGGAATTCACTGGCACGCATAACAGACTCCGCATTGACGGGCGCCATTCTAATGGCGCAGGGCAGGGGCCGTACAGCGACAGCTCATGAGCCTCGGTTTTGCAAAGCAGAGTGAGCGGAACGTAACAGAACAGGACTTGTTGGACCCGGGCGGCTGTTGTTGAATGCGGCGATAGTGGGAGTGCGGGTTATCTCGCCCATCCGCCTATGTCAACGCTTGGCGCCTCTCATAGCTAAGGTCTTAGCTGCGGGTATCGCAGAGGCCGTTGATAAGGTGTCGGTTAGACAAGAAATCAGGGTAGGCAGAAAATTATGGGTAAGCAAAAAGACAAGCCAGCGGCTAAAAAATCTCCAACAGAGGCGTCGCCGCCGGACCCCGTCACTGAAAAACTGTCTAAGCCAGAGCTGATGTCGTGGCTCGCGGCTGACAGCGGGCTGTCAAACAAAGAGGTCAGTCGTGTGATGACTTCTCTGGAGCGTTTGATGGAGGCAAGCTTAGGGCCGCGTGGCGCGGGGCAATTTACCCTGCCCGGACTCCTGCGTATGAGCACGGTGCAGAGACCTGCTATCAAGGCGCGACGCGGTATTAATCCCTTTACCAAGGAGGAGGTGTGGTTCAAGGCTAAACCGGCCAGCATCAGTGTTCGTATTCGCCCGTTAAAAAAGCTGAAGCGGTACGCGAATTGAGCTGCCAGTTAACGCCGAGCTAAATCCTCACGCTCTGCGTATCTTCCACTGTTTCAGCGTTTACGGTACGCTCCGCGCCCTTGTATTACATGCCCTGACACTCTTGTAGGCGGCCGGCCGAGCGGGGTTTGCCAGAGGAGAAATTCATGCCGATATACGAATACTGCTGTCAGCAATGTGGCCATCGTCTTGAGGCCATTCAAAAAATCGCCGACTCGCCATTGACCGACTGCCCTGAGTGTTCTGCGCCGGCTCTGAAAAAACAGGTCAGTGCGCCGGCGTTTAGGCTCTCCGGCGGGGGTTGGTACGAGACGGATTTTAAAACGGGCGACAAGAAAAATATCGCCGGCGAGCGCAGTGATTCTGGTGGCAAAGCTGACGGCAAATCAGAGACCGCCAGCAAGGCGGGTGACGCCAAGAAGTCGGCCGAAGCTCAGCCCAAAAGCGCGCCAAAAAGCGACACTTCTTCAACAGCCGGCTGAGGATAGGACAGCGACCCATGGAAACAGCGATGCGAACACACTACTGCGGTTTGATTGATGAGGGATTGATCGATCAGACGGTCACGCTATGTGGGTGGGTCGATCGCCGGCGCGACCATGGAGGCGTGATTTTCCTCGACATGCGCGACCGAGAAGGGGTCGTACAGGTGGTTTTCGACCCCGACACGGAAGAGCACTTTCAGCGGGCTGACAGCGTGCGTAGTGAGTACGTATTGCAAATCACCGGACGCGTGCGTGCGCGAACCGCTGAGACCGTCAATGCCAGCATGGCCTCGGGCCGCATTGAAGTGCTGGGCAAGACACTCGAGATTTTGAATGTCGCCCAAACGCCGCCGTTTCCGCTCGACGCCCACCACTCCGTCGGTGAAGATGTGCGATTGCGTTACCGATACATGGATTTACGTCGCCCGGAGATGCAGCAGAATCTGATTGCACGGGCTCGTATCACCTCCAGCATCCGTCGTTATTTGGATGACCAGGGCTTTCTCGACATTGAGACGCCCATCCTGACGCGCGCAACACCCGAGGGTGCGCGCGATTATCTTGTTCCCAGCCGTACCCAGCCCGGCGCGTTTTTCGCACTGCCGCAGTCTCCGCAGTTGTTCAAGCAGCTACTGATGGTCTCGGGCTTCGATCGCTACTATCAGATTGCGCGCTGTTTCCGCGATGAGGATTTAAGAGCCGACCGACAACCCGAGTTTACCCAGATCGATATCGAAACCGCTTTTCTGACCGGGGAAGAGGTCATGTCGATCACCGAGGGCATGGTGTGCAGTCTGTTCAGAGAGCAGCTCGATATGGACTTGGGTGAGTTTCCGCGCATGACCTGGGCTGAGGCGATGGAGCGATACGGCTCTGACAAGCCTGACCTGCGCATTAGCTGGGAGCTGGTATCGATCGACGATCTGATGGCGGGCGTGGACTTCAAGGTCTTCAGCGGTCCGGCACAGGACCCGAATAGCCGAGTGGCGGCGCTGAAAATCCCCGGTGGCGCTTCGCTGTCGCGCAAGGAAATCGATCATTACACCGATTTTGTCGGCGTCTATGGCGCAAAGGGTCTGGCATGGATCAAGGTCAACGATCGCGCCATGGGCATTGAGGGGTTGCAGTCCCCGATTATTAAATTTATGCCGGACGATACCGTGCTTGAGATGCTCGACAGGCTCGATGCCGCCGATGGCGATATTCTGTTTTTTGGCGCCGACAAGCGAGCGGTAGTGAACGAATCCTTGGGTGCGTTGCGTCTGAAGGTTGCCACTGATTTGGATCAGATCGCCGAGGGCTGGGCGCCACTATGGGTCATCGACTTCCCGATGTTTGAGCGCGATGAGC
>Ga0181588_10001290_pt1 | contig 22399 bp, 19 predicted proteins | sample 071ome_26_FD_148607 | JGI IMG/M metagenome (GOLD analysis project Ga0181588, IMG submission 148607) | Coastal salt marsh microbial communities from the Groves Creek Marsh, Skidaway Island, Georgia - 071409BT metaG (spades assembly) | ecosystem: Environmental > Aquatic > Marine > Intertidal zone...
GTGCAGTCGATCACCAGGCTCACACCCGAACTCCTGGTCGTGTAACTCCACGTAGCGCGATGCGTCGATGATGGCGCGAGGCCCCCACCTCGTGCCGCCGCCGAACGACGTGGTGGACTCGTACGGCACGGGAAGCATGAGGGCATCGGCCCTGTCGAAGGAATCACCCGGCTGATCGAGACCGAGAAAGCTGTGAGGAAGCTCCCACGGCAGGTTCCCGAGGGAAGCCGGCACACCCCGGGGCGCGTCGTCTTCGAGCCCCCGACCCGATGCCTCCGGGTCGCGTCGATTCGGCATCAGATGATCTCGATCGGGCAGATGAGGCCCTCCGTGGTCAGCTCGACACCGGAGTCCTGACAAGCCTTGCACAGCCCGTAAATCTCGAGCCGGCGCCGGACCGGGATGAATCCGTACTCCGCTCGGACCCGGTTCTCGATCTTGTAGAGTTCATCGCTCTCGAACTCGGTCACCGTACCGCACTCCACACAGATCATGTGTTCGTGCACAGGGTGGCTGGAAAGCCGATGCTCGTACCGCTTGAAGCCCTCCCCGAAGTCGTGCTCTTCCACGAGTCGACTGCGGACGAGGAGATCGAGCGTCCGATAGATCGTGGCCTTCCCGATCCGCTCGCCCGTCTCGCGCAGGGCGTTTTCGATATCGTCGACGGAAAGGTGATCGTCGGACGCGAACACGACCCTGGCGACGGCCTCGCGCTGCGAGGTAACCGGCAGCCCCTGGTCGCGCAGGTAGCGCCCGAAGAGCCGGAGGAAGGGAGGTGCCCCCTCGTCCGTGCGCACTGCCGCCACCACCTCCTCGCTCACGATCCCACCGCGTCGATGAAGGCGTCGTCGTACTCCTCCATCAATGCCTCGAACTTCGACGCCGTTCCGTCGATGACGATCTCACGTGGCCCCTCGGCCCCCTCCCCGGACCGACGAACCACACCCTCCATGACCGGAGGAAAGGTCTCCGCCGGAGCGGCCCCCTCCATCGTGAACGCCGGTTCGACCGTGATGCCCTTACCCGTATGCTCGGCGTTGTACGTGACGGTGATCATGCTGCGGCGCTCTTCACCCTGCTGAAAGGTGCTCACCGCGATGAGCCCCTGTTCACGTCGGCCCCGCCGGACCGGCGGGAAGATCCACAGGCGGTCAATGGTCGCGACGCCCAATCGATCCCGGAGGCGGACCAACGTCCGAGGGAGAGCTTCGGGCACACCCGGATCGTCCTGTTTGCGCGTCAGAGGTCTGTTCATGACGTCGCCCGGATCTGGCTCACGGCCTCGCGGACACGGTCGAGTACCCGCGGCACCGCCTCGTCCATGGGCCCCGGGACGACGGCCCCTGACGCTTTCACGTGCCCGCCGCCCTTGAACAGCCGTGCGAGGGCGTTGACGTCCACGCTTCCGTTCGACCGGAAGGAAATCTTCACGTCACCCGAAGCGGTGAGCCGGAAGAGGAGTCCAACTTCAGTGCCCGCGATCGAGCGAGGGATATCCACAAATCCCTCGAGATCCTCCGCACCCGCCTCGAGTTCCTCGAAGCGGTCACGTGGTACGATCATCCACGCGATGCCGTGAGCCGGATCGTGATCCAGGCTCTCGAGCGCGTGTCGAAGGAGGTGATACCGACGGATGCGCGCAGACCCGAAGACACGTTCGTGCATGTCTTCCGGATCCACTCCCCGACCGATCACCTCGGACACCACACGGTGGCACCCGGCCGACGCGTTCTCGAAGCGGAAGCCACCCGTATCGGTCAGGATCGCGACGTAGATGCCCTGATCGATGTGACTCGTCCACGGACCGTTGGCCTCGTGGATGATGTCGTGCACGAGTTCGCCGGTCGCACACGCCGTGACGTCGCGAAGAGCAGTCCCGCCGATGGCGTAATCACCGATCGGATGGTGATCGATGACGACCGTCGGGAGGTGTCGGATCATCTCCTGAACGCGACCGATACGGGGGACCTCACCGGTGTCCAGCACGACCGCCAGGTCCGCGGAGTCACACAGGTCCCTCGCGCGAGATGAGCCAGCGGACACGACCCAGTCCTGATGTTCGATCAGAAAGCGGAACGAGTCCGGAAACGTGGTCGGGTTGACGATCCACGCTTCTGTGCCGTTTGCACGCAGCCACGAGGTCAGCGCGGCCTCCGAGCCCGCGCCGTCACCGTCCGCGTTGAGGTGGGTCGTGAGGACCGCCCTCCGCGAAGCGAGGAGCGCGTTTCGCACCTGACTGACAGCCGCCGCGCGGTGCGATGGCGTCCGGTAACTCAAGGAGAGATCCTGACCCAGAAGTGAAAGTCGACCGCCCTCAAGCGGTGACTAAAGGTACCGTGTCAGCCGGCGTAGCCGCCACCGGGCGCCCCGGGGAGCTTCTTGCGAACCTTGGCCCAGGTCGAGCCCAGATGGACGAGGCGGGACGCCTCACGTCCACCCGTCGTCGCCATCGCGAGTGCCCGGCGAAGTGCCTCCGGCTCGTTGGCGTGCGCGGGCAGGTCCACCCAGGCGTTACCGAGCTCACCGAGTGTGTGCGCGTCGGACCCTGCCCCCGCCAGCTTACCGTGCCGCTGCGCCAACTCTTCCGCTCTTTGGTTCATGGACGGATCGTGAAGCCGGGCGTTGAACACCTCGATTACGTCGCAGAGAGGGCCGAGCTCGTCGGCATATGCGCCGCCCCCGCCTTTTCCGCCGGCAAACGGATGCGGCAGATAGGGGATCCCGCCCTGATCACGAATCCGATCGATCGTCTCCACAGCCGGGGTACCCCGGGGAATCTCCTCGGTCAGGTAGAGACCGATCACGTCGATCCCTTCCCTGGTCTTCACTTCTTCTCCGGGAATGACCCGGTCCGGGTACCGCTCCGCCATCTGCAGACCCACGTACACGCGGTTGTGGTCGGTGATCGCGATCCTGTGCATGCCGCGGGCGAGTGCGGTCTCGAGGACTCGCTCCGGATCCGAAAGCGAATCCCACGACCCCACCGTGTGCAGATGCAAATCGATGCGCATCGTGGAGCCGGGAGCGCGCTCGCGGAGCTGAGCGAGCACACCCGTGACGAGAGCGTGCAGCTTCTCGGGGGAACCATCGTTCTCGATCACGACGTCGGCACGGCGGCGCTTCTCGTCGGAGGGCATCTGGGCGGCCATGATCCGGCGCGCCTCGGGCTCCGACAGCTCACGGTGCTCGACCATGCGCGCGAGGCGGATGTGTTCCGGCGCGTCGACGAAAACGACGACGTCGAAGTCACCCTCACGCCCGGTCTCGAAGAGGAGGGGGATCTCCGACACGACCAGCTCCGCGCCCACGTCCCGTCGTTCCTCAATCCACGCAGCACGGAGTCGCCACACGATCGGGTGGATGATGCCTTCGAGCGCCTCCCTCGCCTCGTCGTCGCCGAAGACGCGGTCCCGCATGCGCGCTCGATCGAGCGTTCCATCCTCCGCAAGAACATCCGTCCCGAAGGCTGCCACGACCGCACTCAGTCCGTCAGACCCCGGCTCGACTGCGGTTCGCGCGAGCTCGTCCGCGCTGATGACAGGGACACCGGCGTCCGCCCAGATCGACGCCACCGTCGACTTCCCCGACGCAATGTTGCCTGTCAGGCCGACCGAGATCATCGAACCTCCCCCCGGGGCGCCGTCGGCACCGTCACGGACCCGCTCCGAAGAACACGGCGGTCGCATCGTACAGAAAGACGATCCCGACGTATTTCACGGCCAGGCCGGATGAACTGAACAGGAACGCCTTCCACGGCTCGTACCGCAGAATCCCGGAGGCGAGGAGCATGTTGGGCGACGAGAGGGGGAAGAGGTTGAAGAAGAGGATCGCCCACCCTCCCCACCGGTCGATCATGCCCTTGAAGCGTGCGTACCGCTCTTCCCCCATGAATTCTTCTGCTCGATCGCTCGCGGCGTATCCGATCGCATAGTCGATCGCCTGAGCGGCGACCGCCGTCACGACGGCGAGCAGAACCAGCGTCTCCGCCGGATGGCCCTCCGACTGATACACGGGGACGAGTGCCTCGACCGGCATCAGCAGGAAGAAGAGGTATCCCGCGAAATGGATCGCGGCGAAGGAGCCGAGCCCGGGCGTCTGACCCTCGTAGATCGCTCGACCGAGCGTCGTCGAGACCAATCCGATCGCCACGACCGCCGTGAGCAGAACCGCGATGACCTTGGAACGGGACACGCTTTGACTACCCTCGGGGCGCGGAAACACGGAAATCGTCATCCGTCCGGCGCGTTCGATCGGGACCGAAGGACAGGATCCAGACGGAGTCCATCGAAATCTCGAGCTGGTAGACCGAGCCCCAGGGGTCGACGGTCACATCCTCCGAGGGATATCGGTAGTCGAGCCAGCCGAGCCACGCAGAGCCCGACGGCATCTGGCCCGTGAGGCGCTCGTGCTCCACGACGTTCCGGGCGATCTGCTGCATATCCTCTTCGGTGCTCCATCGCACCACCGGCACCACGATGGGCTCGGCTACGTCGAGGAGCATCTGACGGGTCTCCGGGAAATAGAACCAGGTGAGAAGAGCGAGAGCGAGGAGGAGGAGCAGACGGCTCAAACGCCCCCCTTCATCCTTTGCCGCATCCGGGCTGTCCAGACCAGGTACCGCTCCATCTCGTCGAGCGGGGGCGTCGCATCAGGGTCCCCGTACGCCGTATCCAGACGCCAGCGCATGTACGATGCAGGCGGAAGTGGCAGAAACGGGGGGCGCCGATACCAGTCCCGCGCCCGGAACGCCCAGGACGCACGGAGGAGGTAGGGGATCATCCTCGGTCGGCGGATCGCCATCGCGGCGATTCTCGAGTACAGCGTCAGCTCCTTCGGATCGAACGTACGATCGGGGAGTACCGGACTCCCCCGGGTTCAATGTCGAGAAGATAACCCTCGGACCCGCTGACAACCCACGCTTTTCTTCTTTCCCCGGGCCCACGGAATTCCCGCCGACCATGCCGAATCGACTCGCCTCCGAGACCAGTCCCTACCTGCTGCAGCACGCCGACAACCCCGTGGACTGGTATCCGTGGGGTCCCGAGGCGTTCGAGCGGGCGGAAGCCGAGGACCGGCCCATTCTCCTCTCCGTCGGATATTCTTCGTGTCACTGGTGCCACGTGATGGAACGGGAATCCTTCGATGATCCGTCCATCGCAGGCCTTATGAACGAACTGTTCGTGAACATCAAGGTGGACCGCGAGGAGCGACCGGACGTCGACCAGATCTACATGAAGGCCATACAGGCGATGTCCGGGCAGGGTGGGTGGCCGATGACGGTCTTCCTGACCCCCGACCGTAAGCCGTTCTTCGGCGGCACGTACTACCCGCCGGAACCGCGACCGGGCATTCCCGCCTTCCCGGACGTGCTGCGGGCCATCGACGAGGCGTGGCGCAACCGGCGCGAGGAGGTTCAGGCCGGGAGCACGCGACTGCTGAGCGCGCTGAGACAGGCGAGTGAGCCCCGGACCCACACCCGGAGTGCGTCACTCGCCCTCGTCGACACCGCGGCGCAGGAACTTCACCGCCGCTTTGACGCGACCCACGGCGGCTTCGGCGCGGCGCCGAAATTCCCCCAGCCGGTCACGCTCGAGATCCTCCTCCGTCACCACGCACGAACGTCGGATCCCTCGTCTCTGACCATGGCGGTCCACACCCTGCGCCGCATGGCGGCCGGGGGCATGCGCGACCACCTCGGGGGAGGGTTCCATCGGTATTCGGTGGATGCGCGCTGGCTCGTGCCGCACTTCGAGAAGATGCTCTACGACAACGCGCTGCTGGCACGCGTCTACCTGGACGCGTGGAAGCTGACGGGGTCCGACGACCTCGCCACCGTCGTGGTCCAGGTCCTCGACGATCTGGCGGACGACTTCACAGACTCGCGAGGCGGATTCTACGCCGCCCGTGACGCGGACTCCGAAGGTGTCGAGGGGCGCTTCTACGTCTGGTCTCTGGACGAGGTCACCGAGGTCCTGGGTGACGATGCCCCGCTCTTCTGTCGGGCGTACGACGTCTCCCAGAGCGGAAACTTCGAGGGTTCCAGCATTCTTCACCTGCCTCATCCGATCGAGGCGATCGCCGCTTCGGAGCAACGATCCGTGTCGGAGCTGGACGACCTTCTGGCCCGGGGCCGCACGGCGCTCCTCGAACGTCGCTCGGGACGGGTCGAGCCGTTCCGCGACGAAAAGGTGATCGTATCGTGGAACGCATTCGCCATTCGGGCGTTCGCCGAGGCCGGAGCAGCGCTCGGGCGGGCCGACTACGTCGGGCGGGCGGTCCGGGCCGCCAACTTCATCTGGGACCACCTGCGCGCGGACGACCACCTGCTGCACACCTGGATCGACGGTCATGCATCCGGCCGGGGCTTCCTCGACGACTACGCTGGTCTGGGCAACGCGCTGCTCAGCCTGCACGCAGCCACGCTGGACCCCGTGTGGCTGGAACGCGCGCTTATGCTCAGCGACGAGGTACTCGAACGGTTTTACGATGAAGAGAGCGGGACTGTCTTCGACACATCGCACGATGCCGAGACACTCGTCGTTCGGCCCCGCGACCCCGTGGATGGCGCGACCCCCTCGGGAGCCTCTCTGGCGGCAGAGCTGTTTGCGCGGGCCGGTGCACTGACGGACCAGGCGCGCTACCGGAACGCGGCGCGAACGGTCGTGGCGCACGAAGTCGAGGCGATGGAGCAGTACGGGTCAGCCTTCGGCCGCATGTTGTCGGTCGTGGACCGACTCGAGGCGGCATCTGTCGAGGTCGCCCTCCTGGCACCGACCGACTCGGACCCGTCAGCGCTCATCCAGGCGGCACACGCAGAGTTCCTCCGGGGGGGTGTGATCGCAGGTTCGATGAGGGCCGGGGACCGGACTGACGACGCGTCTGACGACTCGATCCCGCTTCTGCGCGGCCGGGGGCCCGTGCAGGGCCGGCCGACCGCGTACGTCTGCGAGAACTACGCGTGCGACCTCCCCGAAACCGACCCTGATACAGTCCGAGATCGCCTCGCGAAGAGCGCCGGCTGATCGGCGCCGCGGATCCTCGGGCTGGAGCGGATGGCATGCCGGTCCGGGGGGCGACAGGTCGATTGACCGGGGATCGGCCCCACTTCGCGGTCTTCGTGGAACGCAGGGATTCGGTATCTTTCACGTCTCCCCGCAAGACCCTCCCAAGCAGGCATAGATGGCGACCCAAGAACGCGAGATCCTGGCCTCTGCGGATCTGGCCGGCCTCAGTCACGAGCAGCTTCTCCGATTCTACCGGACGATGGTCACGAGCCGTCGCGTGGACGACCGCGAGATCAGCCTGAAGCGCCAGAACAAGATCTTCTTCCAGATTTCGGGCGCGGGCCACGAGGCTGTCGGAGTGTCCGTAGCAGAGCACTGCGAGGGTACGCGGGACTGGTTCTATCCGTACTACCGGGACCGGGCGATGATGCTCGCACTCGGTCAGACGGCCCTCGACCAGCTGCTCCAGGCGGTCGGCGCAGAAGCCGATCCCTCTTCGGGTGGTCGTCAGATGCCGGCCCACTTCGGAGACGTGCGGTTCAATACTCCGACGTCCTCCTCTCCGACCGGAACACAGTTCCTCCAGGCCGTCGGGTCCGCCGAAGCCGGCACCAAGGTCCTGGCCGTGGAAGGGCTCCGACAGCACATCGAGCGCTTCGCCGAGGACGAGGTCGTCATCGTGTGCACCGGGGACGGTGCGACGTCCGAGGGCGAGTTCTGGGAGTCCATGAACACGGCGTGCAACCTGAAGCTGCCCGTCGTCTACGTCGTTCAGGACAATGGCTACGCGATCAGCGTGCCGGTCGAAGTGCAGACGGCAGGCGGAAGCATTTCGCAGCTCGTCTCGGGCTTCCCGGGCCTTCACATCATCGAATGCGACGGGACTGATGTCGTGGACTCCTATCGGGCCGCGGGCGAGGCGATCCGATACGCCCGTGAGCGGAAGGGCCCGGCGATGCTGCACGCCCACACGACGCGCCCCTACTCGCACTCGATGTCGGACGACGAACGCGCCTATCGCCCCCCGGAGGAGCGAGAGGAGCAGGACCGTCGCGATCCACTGCGCCGCACACGCGAGCTGCTGATCTCCATCGGAGCGGCCACGGAGGCCGACCTCGACGCGCTGGAGGCCGACGTGGAGGCTGATGTCGCGGCAGCCGCGGACGCGGCGCTCGAATCGCCTCAGCCCGATCCCTCCACGGCGATGAAGCACCTCTTCTCGGAAGATGTCGATCCGACGTCGTCGGACTTCGACACGGAGGACGACCCGCAGTACCAGTCCGACAAGCTGCTGACCGTGGTCGATCTGCTGAACTCGTGCATGCGCACCGAGATGGAGCGCGACCCGCGCATCGTCGTCTTCGGTGAGGACGTCGCCGACGCGTCGCGTGAGGACATCCTCGACGAGGTAAAGGGCAAGGGCGGCGTATTCAAAGTGACGCACGGCCTCCAGGCGAAGTTCGGCTCGGATCGCGTGTACAACTCGCCACTCGCAGAAGCCAACATCGTAGGGCGCGCGGTCGGCATGGCGGTACGCGGCATGAAGCCCGTGGTCGAGATCCAGTTCTTCGACTACATCTGGCCCGCGATGATGCAGATCCGGGACGAGCTGGCCACGATGCGGTACCGCTCGAACGGCCTCTTCTCCTCCCCGGTCGTCATCCGGGTCACGTACGGGGGATACCTCAAGGGCGGTGCCATCTATCACTCGCAGACGGGCGAGTCGATCTTCGCCCACTGCCCTGGCCTTCACGTCTGTCTCCCGGCTACGGCCGAGGACGCCGCCGGGCTACTCCGGACGGCGATTCGCTGCGAGGACCCGGTGCTCTTCCTGGAGCACAAGCACCTCTATCGTCAGGTCTACAACAAGGGACGCGATCCCGGCCCGGATTTCATGATTCCCTTCGGGAAGGCCAAGGTGGTTCGTGAAGGCACGGACGTGACCGTCGTGACGTGTGGTGCCCTCGTGAAGCGGAGCATGGACGCTGCCAAGATCGCGTCCGACCAGCATGGCGTCGAAGCCGAGGTCATCGACCTGCGGACGGTCCAGCCGTTCGACATGGAGCGGATCGCGGATTCGGTGAAGAAGACGAACAAGGTCGTCATCGTTCACGAGGACTCGATGTCCTGGGGCATCGGCTCGGAGATTTCCGCCCGCATCGCCGATGAGCTATTCGAGTACCTGGATGGACCCGTGAAGCGTGTCGCGTCAATGGATACCTGGGTGGCGTACGCCCCTCAGGTGGAGAACGTGATTCTGCCTCAGACGCCCAACGTCGTAGACGCGATCCTGGAGCTGGCTGCGTATTGACGCCGTGCGAATCAGGCCATGGACGCGTCAGGGATGACGGTCCTGAGAGCCGGTCATGCGCGGTGGTTCGCGAGCTGGGCACATATCTTGCGTTTAATGAGTGGAGATTGAGCCTAAAACCCGCGCTTTCGCGGACCTCTGAGGGTACATCATGCCGCCGGTGGAAATGATTGCTGAAATCAGGTGCATTCGTCCCTGCGCTCGAGGACTCGGCGCGGGCATCGCATCGCTCTTTCTGGTCGCGTCACTGTCCGCTTGTTACGAACAGGCCGTCGTTCCGGCTGACGAAGCCAACGACCGCATCGTGATCACGAATGACGACCTCGAACTGGAACGACGGATCGAGTACGTCGACGAGGAAGTGGTCATCGAGCCCATGGCGGCCCCGATGGTTGCCACGCCCACCGGCTGGGCAGCGGCTTCGTCCAGCCCTGCGCTCGCTCCGCGTGACGTCACGCTCACGCTGCGCGGCGAAGCATCTTCGCCTGTGGTGAACGGGCAGACGGTTCAGGCCACCATGATCACGGAGTCCGACGGTAATCGGGCGATCGTCTCATACAATGTCAGGGGGCCTTCTTCCCTCGGTGCCCTGGACCTGTTCGCATTCGAGGGTGATCAGGACCCCAGATTGGAGTCGAGCGCCCAGTTCCTGACTGCCGATGTCAGCGCCGTCGCGGTCGATGCCTCCTTCGCCTACGCGGCGCAAGCGTCGGGTGACGAATCGCTGCCTGCCCCGGCGTTTCTGGAGCGCTTCGTCGTTAGCTCGACGAAACTCACGCTCGACGGCCTGGCTGCGGCCCAACTTTCCAGCTTCGCCGCAACGAGCACGACAAGCGATGGATCGGTCGTGTACGCTACGTCCGGGGACGCGGGCAGTGTCTACGCACTGGACCCGAGCGACCTCAGCATCCTCGCGGAATACGCCCTCGACAACGCGCGCTGGGTTGAGCTGGACGCCTCGAACAATCGGGTCGTCGTTGCCCAGGGTACGCCAGGGCGTCTATCCGTTTTCGAAGCAGGGAATTTCACAGGGGGGACCCTGAACCTTCTCAGCACATTCACCTTCCCCGGAGCCGATGTGGCCGGGGCCAAGACGGCCTTCGAAATCCATGGCGGAAAGGCATTCGTCGCGGCCGGCTCCGCGGGAGTTCAGGTCGTGTGCCTCGACGACGGAGAGATCGTAGGCTCCGTGCCGCGCCCCGACCCCTCCAGTCTCGGGCTGGACCCGTCCGTTGTCATGACCAATTCCGTGACGGTCGAGGGCGACCTGATGTTCATCTCGAATGGTGAAGCTGGCGTGTACGCCGCAGCTGCCGAGAACTCGTTTTCGGGTACGCCATGCACGGACACGCAGCCGATCACCGTCCTTGGTCAGCTGCGCTTCGACGACCTTCAGTCGGCGAACCACGTTCATTTCTCGGCAAATCGTTTGTGGGTCGCTGCAGGGCTCGGAGGTGTAAAGGTCGTCCGGGTCCGGTAGCGTTACAGCCGAAAGCCCAGCGTGAGAGGGATCATGCTGTTCGCTCCTGCGTCCGTGTCGATGTACACGTAGCGGATTTCCGCGAACACGCCCAATCCCAGCTGCCCCGTCGCGATCCCGAATCCGGCGTGATATCCCGTATCGCTGAAGCGGGTGACGTCCGGGTCGGAGTTCGCCCCTCCCGAGTACCGATAGGTGCCGATTCCACCGAGCACGTACGGTTCAAGCCCCACCCCGGGCAGGCGGAAGACCAGCGAAACCGCACCCGACAGATATTCGTTGTCGCGCAGAGCGGCGTCGCTGGCAGCCATCTTGTGAAGCCGCCCGTCCGCCCGCAGTCCGACCGGGAGCGTGGGAATTCCGAGATTCAGACCGACGCCCAGGTGCCAACCCGGATCGGCTACGGTGCCGATGTCTCCCTGAGGAGCAGTGAACCCGCCCCCGACCATCAGCCTTGGCTGAGCCTCGACGGCGGCTGGGAGCAGAATGAGCAGGCTGGCGATCAGGAAAGACCGTCGCATCGGGATCCTCGATGTCGGAGTGTGCAGGCGGGTGATACCGGTCGACCCCCAGAGGGATCCCCTCGACTCAAAACGCCCAGTCGAAGCCGATGGTTACAGCGGAGTAGTTGTACCCCTCCAGGCCGCTGGCCGAGTTCACCAGGCGGGCCGTCGAGTACCGATACGACAGAAACACTTCGCGGCCGGAACCGAGTCGAACGCCTGCCCGCGTATTGGTTCGCAGGGAACCGGTCGGATCTCCGTCCCTGCCGATCTTCTGAAGCCCCGGAGCTGCCTCGACGAGGAAGCTCCACGCTGCGGGACGATACAACCAGTTCGCGGTGAGCTCGGCCACGGCATACACGTCCGGATCGAAGTAACCGTCCGCCAGATTCTTCTCGAACGAGAAGCCGCGCAGGCTCGTTCCGAGTGAGAAGAATCCCCCGATCCGTCTCGAGGCCCCGATGTACCCGGATCGACGACGATTCTCTTCGGTCCCTTCGTACCGACCCTGCCCCAGCACGCCATCGACACGCCAGAGCGGCGCGGGACTCCAGCGAAGGGACAGGAGCACGTCGTCCGCCCGGACGCCACGACCGACGAGCGCGGCGGTCTCGTCGAGTCCCTGCGAGGAGACGTCCAGAGACACGACTGCCGCATGCCGCTCGGGGGTGCGCACCCCCGCACGAAACGCGGCGAATGATCGATCCCCGGCTCCCTCCGTCGCACTTCCTCCCAACCCGGCCGACACCCGCCAGCCGGATCCGACCTGCACATCGGCCTCGATCATTCCACCGAACGCGGAGTTCTCGAGATCACCCGACGTGCGTTCCTGCTCCAGTGTCCGCTGATACGCCGAGCCCTTGACCTCGAGCCTGGACGTGGCGTAGACCGAAGCCGTGGCCGACGTGGTGAGCATCCGGTTCCCGTCAGAGTCACGCCCCAACGTGAAGCTCGGTTGTGCCCGAGAGGCCATCGAGAGCCGCGTTGAGCGCAGTTGATCCCGGATTTCCGGGTTTGCGGGAGCAAGCTCGGCGGCCAACTCGAAGGCGTGCAGTGCATCCCCAACACGGCCCTGCCACTGATACGCCTGGCCCAGGCTCGCCCACGCCGCACCACTGCTCCTATCAACATCGACCGCACGCCGGGCCGCACGTTCACTGTCCGCGAGTCGGCCTGCCCAGCCGAGGACGATCGACCTGCCGACGAGAGCTCGGATATCCTCAGGCGACCGCTCGAGCACCAGATCGTACTGCGCGATCGCAGCATCATAGTCGCCGGAGAATCCCAGCGCCTGCGCGAGTCCCGCGCGCGCCTCGAGGTCGTCCGGATTTTCTTCGACGAGCGCCTCGAAGGAAGAGAGGGATTGTTCGTACTGTTCCGCCCAGGCCAGCAACTGTGCTCTCTGTCGCTGAGCGGCCCCGTGGTCAGGAGCGATCGTCGCCAGCACGTCGTAGCTCTGAAGTGCCTGGTCGAGCTGCCCCGACCAGGATTGGAAGAGCGCGAGGGCAGCGCGTGCGTCAGCGTTGTCGGGCTGAACGTCCAGAATCTTGCCAGCCTCGCGAATGGCTTCAGGAGTGTCCCCGGACCACGCGTATACGCGCGCTCGAGCCAGACGTCCATCGATGTTGTTGGGCTCGAGCATGATCAGCCGGTCGAGTACCTCCAGGGCGACCGCGTACCGCTCTCCCCAGGCATGAACGAGGCCGACGCGCAGAAGGGCCAGCGCGTCGTCGGGCTCCGCATCGAGGCGCGCCGTGTAAAGCTCGTACGCACGCTCCGTGTAGCCGTCGAGCCACGCCTGATCCGCTGCATCCCTCGGGCCGCCTGCCGTACCAGCCGCGCCGGTGAGTCGGTCCAGGTATTCGAGGGCCGTGGGGTGATCCGGAACGATCATGATCGTTCGCTCGAAATTCGCCCGCACACCGTCCAGGTCGCCCTGCCTCCAGTTCGCGAGCCCCAGCCCGACCAGCGCATCCACATTGTTGGGCTCGGCCCGCAGGACGAGTTGCATCAGGGAGACGACTTCAGCGGTATCCCCTTCGCGCAGAGCCACATATCCGAGACCCGTCCGCGAGTAGTGATCGTTGTCACAGCGATCGAGCGCCGACTCGAAGCGGGCACGCGCCTCGACCATGTCACCGCTCTGATAAGCCGCCCATCCAGCCTCCGCGTCCGGGCCGGACGCGCTCGGGCAGGGGTCCTGCGCAGCGAGCGCCTGGACGCCTCCGAGGATGAACAGCCCGCAGAGGGCTGCGATCATCGCACGAACAAGAGAGCGAAGGATCTCTTCGCTTCGGAGAACTGAATTCATTCCGTCACGACGTACGGTTGGATGCGGCACCGGAGAAGAGGAGGCACGCCGCCAATTCTTACCGTGCGACGTTCGGGGTCAAGGTGTTCCGCCGCTCCTCACACCACTCGCATCGAGGAGTCGACCTGTTCGACCCATGCCTGAAGTCCGCCGCGCATGCTGCGCACGTCGCCGCGACCCGTGTTCAGAAGCCGCCGCGCACCCACCCGGGAACGCTGGCCCGACCGGCAGTAGACGACGACGGGTCGGTCCGACGGAATCTCGGATGACCGCTCGCCGAGCTCAGCCAGAGGGATCAGGCGGGCGCCCTGATCCCCGAGGTTGCCGACAGCCCACTCCCAGGGCTCCCGCACGTCCAGCAGAAAGGGCGGCTCGTCGCCGGAGAGCAGCAGTTCGACGGTGTTCGGTGCGACCTCTTCGACGTCACCCGAGTCCTCCGTCAACACCGTCTCCTGCCCCGGAGCAGGCTTCACGCCGCAAAAGACCTCGTAGTCGATCAGCTCCGTGAGGGTCGGGTCATCGCCGCACGCCGGACACGATGGATTTCGCCGAAGTGCGACCTCCCGCCAAGACATCTCGAGCGCATCGAAAATCATCAGGCGGCCGGCGAGACTCTCTCCCGCGGCGAGGAGAAGCTTGATCGTCTCCATCGCCTGCATTGTCCCGATGATACCCGGCAGAGCACCGAGGACACCGCCTTCGGCACAATTCGGTACGAGTCCGGGCGGTGGGGGCTCCCGAAAGAGGCAGCGGTAGCAGGGGCCGCCCGCCATGGCGAAAACGGAGACCTGCCCCTCCCAGCGGAACACCGAGCCATACACGTTCGGAATCCCCAGCAAGACACAGGCGTCGTTGACCAGGTACCGAGTGGGGAAGTTGTCCGTCCCGTCGACGACGACATCGTACCCCTCGAGGATGTCGAGGGCGTTAGCGGACGAAAGCCGGGTGTCATGCGTCTCGACGTTGACGTGCGGGTTCACGTCCGTCAGTCGATCGAGCGCCGATTCCAGCTTGCTGCGACCGAGATCTCCCGTTCCGTGCAGTAGCTGGCGTTGGAGGTTGCTCTCGTCGACGACATCGTCATCCACGATACCGATGGTCCCGACGCCGGCCGCCGCCAGATAGAGAGCGAGCGGTGACCCGAGCCCCCCGGCGCCTACGCAGAGGACCCGCCCGGCCTTGAGTCGCTGCTGTCCCTCCACTCCCACGTCTGGTAGCGCAATATGACGCGCGTACCGGTAAAGCTCATCGCGGTCCAATTCGGGAAGGCTCATGGTGTCTCGACCTCGGGCGCGCCGCGGAGCCCACCGGCTGCCACGAGCTGGAAAGCCTCGGCGTCGTCACGCAGCCGTTGAACGAGCTCAGGGCTTCGCCCGCTCAAGGCCGCGATATCGGATAGCTGGAGCGCCATCACGTAATACTGGAACGGCATCATTGTCGTCGATCGGTCGGCCCAGATATCGCGGTCACGAAGACCCCGGTATTCGTAGATCTCCTCGTACAGCTTGAACGACTTCTCCAGCGCGAACCACGTCCCGCCGTACTCGGGCGATCCCTGGAGCATCCCGTCATGCGGATCCGTCTCGAGATTTCGCAACTCGAGCTTCGTAGTCAGGCCGTGACGAACCCCCCACCGCTCGAGACCCAGCTGCGTCATCATACCGCCACTCGACGAGAAGTAGATGGGGCGCTCCAGGGCGGAGTCGTTGATGATGCGCAGGGCGATCTGCTGACTCCGGTCGAGGACCATGCCGGCGGGATACGTCACCGCGAGCTTCGGGAACGCGACCGTCAGGTCTTCAGGCAGCCGAATCGCGGAGACCTGATCGAGAATCTGAGGATCGATGGTGGTGAGCGAACGAGTCGGAGGGGGTCGGTCGGCGTGCAGCCCGGGCGCCAGCGTCGCGTCAAATGGCCGCTGGCTTCCGGGTAGCGTCAGCTCCTGCAGCTGTTTCGGGTACCAGGTCGTGAAGAGGTACTGGCCTACGATCACGGTCACGTCCTTCCGGACGCCCTCGACCTCCTGCACATACCAGAGCGGGAAGGTGTCGTTGTCCCCATTCGTGAAGAGCACCGCATAGGGCTCCACGCTCATCAGCAGGTCGTACGCCCAGTCCCGCGCGGCGTAGTCACCCGACCGGGTCGCCCACGACCAGTTGAGACCCAGCGGGATCAGCGCCAGCAGCAGAACCGGTGCCGCCTGACGGTACCGTCCGAGCCCTCCGCCCAGCGCCTGCGCTACGACGTGCCAGGTCCACGCCAGCCCGATGCCGGCGAGGCACCCCCAGTACGAGAACGTCGCGACATAGAAGTAATCACGCTCTCGAACCTCTCTCTGACCCTGATCGAGCTCGGCGTGCAGCGAATAGCCGTGCTTGAAGTTCAGGTACACGACCAGCCCGACGGTCAGCGTACCGGCCAGGACTGCGAGGTAGACGAACAGCGTTCGATCGGTACTCCACGCCGCGTAGAGGCCTGCGAAGCCGAGTGCGAGGAAGAGGACCGTGAACGGAGCCCGGCTCGAAGCCGGCAGTTCGGAGGGGTCGAGCCCGCGCGCCCACTGCCACTCGAAGTACTGCATGAACGTCGCGATCTGCGCACTGAACGGCGCCTTGCGTTCCCAGACCGGGGGCGTCTGATACTGCTCCCGCGTCAAGGTCGAGTTCAGCGCAGGACACCCGACCTTCCCCCTGGAGAAGATCGAAGCCGCGGCTTCACCCATCGACGCGCACGCCGGATCCCCTTCGTTGATCACCGGATCCAGGTCCGCGCGGATCGGGAGGAAGAAGTTGAAGGACAGCCCGAGTGCCACCAGCACCACGGCGCGCCCGAGAAAAGCCGGCGTCAGTAGTCGCCAGGGGCGAGCCAGCAGGATGAGCAGCCCGAACGCGGGCGCCGGCAGGACCGACATCATGTGGCTGGTCGAGCCGATGGCCAGCAAGAACAGCGCCCAGAGGACGTACCGCTCGCTCCCAGGCTCCTCACTGCGGTCGTACCAGCGGACCGACAGCCAGCTTACGATCGCGATGATCATGACCGAGAGCGTGTAGACCTTCTCGTTCACGTTGGATTGGTTCCAGACCGTGAACGCCGTGGCACCGATCATCGAGGACGCGAGTGCGCCGACGCGAGCGAGCCGGGCCTCCTGGAATACGCCGACCAGGACCCGATGGGCCAAGAGATAGAAGAAGCCGGTCGCGGCAGCGCTCGTCGCCGCCGCAAACAGATTGATCCGGACGGCCACGGAAAGCCCGGTCGGCGCGAGGAGGAGACTCCACACCTTGGCCACGGCCAGGAAGAACGGATTCCCAGGTGGATGAGGGATCCCGAGCGTGTGGGCCGTTGCGATGTACTCGCTCGTGTCCCAGAACGCGGTCGTGGGCGCGAGGGTGATCGCGTAGAGCGCGAAAGCGACGAGTCCGGCTCCAAGCGCCCAGAGGAACGGGGGAGCATCGATCGCGTCCGCGACGGGGTCCACCGCGTGCGGCGTGTCGAACGCGTCCGGTGCGGTCTGCGGCTCGATCATGACGCGCCGCCCGGGAGGACGCCCCCGCGTCTGGACCTCACGATCGATCTCCTCTTCACCCACCGCTCCCGGCCCGCCGGCCCGTGTCGGACATGTGTTCTTTCCGGGATCCAGTCAGGAAGGAATCCCGTTGCGCGCCGCGTCGTCGATGAGGTCGAGGACGTGCGTGACCTGGTCGGGGGAATTGTACACGTGCGTCGATAACCTCATCCACCCGTAGTTGTACTCGCCGATCACGCGCGTTCGCACGTTCGCGACCCGAGAAAGGTGCCGTTGTAGAGCAGAGGACTCCACCCCATCGAGGGAGAAGGAGACCATAGCCCCTTTCGCGTTCTCCTCCCGTGCACCGACAACGTCGAGATTGGGGATGGACCGGAGCCCGGTCTCCAGCATGTCGCGCAGGTACCGGACGCGGGCCTCGACACGAGGCATTCGAATCGCCGCCATCCACTCGACCGCGGCCAGCAATCCTGCGAGCCGTGACTCATCGAGGGTACCGAGGTGATTGAACCTGTGAGCACCGAGCGTGAGGTCATCCCAACCGCCCGAAGCCAGAGTCGGCCAGAGGCGTTCTCTCCACGGTACGCTCAGGTACAGCATCCCGGTTCCCTGAGGGGCGAGCAGCCACTTGTGGGGCGAGCTGGCGTACATGTCGCCGGACACCCGGTCGAGGTCCAGGTCGATCATGCCCGGCGGGTGTGCACCGTCGACCGCCAGCACGATCCCCCGTTCCTCGCATCGAGCGGCCAGGGCTGAGATCGGAAGCACCGTGCCCGTCGTGAAGGTCATGTGAGAGACACAGATCACCCGGGTGTCGGCGGTGACCCCACGCCATACCGACTCGAGCAGCTCGTCGCTGGACTGCACCGTGTGTGGGAGGGACACGATGTCCAGGCGGGCACCGCGCCGGGCGGTGACCAACTTCCATGGTTCGAGGCCACCCACGTGTTCGTGGTCTGTCGAAAGCACCGCGTCACCCGGCCCGATCTCCACGCCATTCGCAATGAAGTTCATGGCCTCGGTCGTGTTACGCGGAAACACGAACCCGTCCGGACTGCCCCCGAGCAAACCGGCGAGCGAGGTCTTGAGATCGTCCCAGGAAACACCGGGTGGGTGCGTCTCCGCGACCCGACGGGTGTGCTCGGTCACCGCATCGACAACCACCCGGGGGGACGGCCCGAGCGTGCCGTTGTTCAGGTAGATCCGGTCATGCGGAATCAGGAACTGTCCGCGAACCATCGACCAGAACACTTCATCATCCGCCGCACCGCCCGATTGGAGATCCCGGGCCAAGGCGGCGACCGCCCGGGGCCACGCCAGCGAGGCGCCGCCCAGGACGGTCAGAAACCGCCGGCGATCGACCGTCATCGGCCGCAGACCGGATCAGTCGTCGGTCTTCACGGCGATGAACGAGATCTCGATCAGCGCACCACCGACCAGCCCGGAGATCTCCATCGCGACTCGAGACGGCGGGTCGATGCCCTCGAAGTACTGAGCATACGCCTGATTCATCTCGCCGTACCCATCGATATCGGTCAGGTAGACGGTCGCGCGAACGAGGTCACCGAAATCCATCCCAAGTTCCCCGAGGAGCGCCTCGAAGGAACGCATGATGTTGTGCGTTTCGGCCGCCATGCGGCCCTCGGTCATCGCGCGGGTTTCCTGGTTCGCCCCAAGCTTTCCGGACAGGTAATACGTGTTCCCGACCTGGACCGCGGCGCTGAACGGAATACGCGAAGAGGGCTGGTGAGCAATCCGCTCCTGCGCGAGCGCGGGCTGAGCGGTGAACGCGACGAGCGCGAGCATGAGTGCGAGACGCTTCACAGGGTTCTCCTGAGCGTGGCCGGAGCCGTCGATGAGGTTCTGAGCCGGATCATGCCCGCACGTCCGGGCTGGGGCAAGCGGACGACGCCATTCTACGATCGTGGGCTGGTGGCATGGCCCCGGCATACTTTAGGGGATGTTCATCCGCACCCAACGCACGCTGGCGTACGCACTCGGCTGGTTTCGAACCCCTCAGGACGTGGCCGAGGACGAGGTCGTACTCGACCGTGACGGAACACCCGTGCCCGCGACTATCGTACGACCTCGGGGCCGGGCGAGGAATCTTCCCGCGTGGGTGGTCATGCATGGCATCACACGTCCCGGACGCGCGCACGGCCAACTGGTTCGCTTCACGCGCGCCCTGGCCCGCGCGGGCATCGTCTCGATCGTACCCGAGGTCCCCGAGTGGCGCGATTTGCAACTCGCTCCGGGGCTTTCCGCACCGAGCATCGTCGCGGCCGTGCGCTGGCTTCGTACCAGCGGGACCATCAGAGACGAGCCAGTGGGCGTCGTAGGCTTCTCGTTCGGCGCTCCGCATGCGATCGGCGCGTGGGCAGACCCCCGCCTGAAGGACGACGTGGGGGCTGCCTGCGGCTTTGGCGGCTACTGCTCACTTCGTCGGACGTTTCACTTCATGATGACCGGGCAGTACGACGTCGACGGCGAGACGCACTGGTTGCGACCCGACCCGTACGGCCGATGGATCGTCGGCGCCAACTACCTGCCCGCTGTGGCCGGTCAGCACGACGCCCGGGATGTCGCGGAGGCGCTCCGCACTCTCGCGAAGCACTCGGGTGATGTCGGCGCTGCGTCCTGGGACCCCGTCTACGACCCCAAGATCGACGAACTTCGCCGGTCCGTCGCCGAGGAGCGCCGTTCGCTTTTCGATCTGTTCGCCCCGAGGTCCGGAGCCGCCGTCCCGGAGCGCGAAGCCGCCGCCATGGGTGAGGAACTCGAGGAGGCCGCACGACGAACCGAGCCCGCGATCGACCCGACCGGTGTGCTGGGACAGGTGCAAGGCACTGTTCATCTCCTGCACGGTCGCCGAGACCACCTCATCCCCTGCTCCGAGAGTATCTACCTCGCGGACGCACTCGTGAAAGGGACTCCACGCCTCACGGTGACGCGACTGTTCGGACACTCCGCACAGGATCGGTTCCCGCTCCTTTCCAGCGCCGTCGAAGTCCCACGCTTCATCCGTTCGCTCGGAGCGGTCCTGACAGCGATCTGACGGTCAGCGGATCCCGAGGATTTCGTTCACCGCCGACTTGACGGTCGCGTCCTTGTCGTTGATCGCCTGATTGAGGAGTCGACGTGCCCGGGGCGTGCCAATCTCGTTGAGGGCTCGGTAGGACGTGATACGTACGTCGGTCCGGGGCTTCGAGAAGAGGGACGGCACCGCATGCTTCTCGATCGATGCCACCGCACTCGGATCCGCGATCCGTCCAAGGGCACGGATCAGAGGGAGCGCCTCATCGGGATCCTTCGCCGCATCGAGCATGGCCATGAGTGGCTTGAGCGCCCGGTCCGCACGTAGTTCGCCCGCCGCGACCGCCGCGGCAATCCGGACCTCGGCATCGGGGTCGTCCAGGAGTCCGACGACAATCGGCCCGGACTCCGGATCTCCCAACTTGGCCAGCGACCGAAGCGCTTCCCTGCGAACCCGGGCATCCGGGTTGGCCAGCGCCGACGTACACAGCTCGACAGCCCGATCTCCACCCTGATCCCCGAGCATCGAAACGGCATTCCGCACGAGGAACCGGTTGTCGTCCGCCACCATCTCCTCGATGACGACTCGACCTGGCTCACCCATCTCGACGAGGGCCTGACAATGGATCCTGCGCGCGAGACGGTCCGTGTTGTCGGCAAGGTCCGCTCGAAGGGCCTGGGCCATGTCCGCACCGATCGTGCGACAAACGGCGAAATACTCGGCTCTCCGTTCTTCATCACGCTCACCACCCATGTGGCGGGCCAGACGTCCGAGCACGGGCCCTGACATCATGGCTTCCGCCACGGCGTAGATCGACGGATCAGCCGGATCCCCTGCGGCGAGTGTGATCGCCGCGACCGACCGAGCGACCGGATCCAGTTCACGCTGTTCGATAAAGGTCGCCGCAAGAGACTCGATCTCGTTCGCTCTGGACGCGTTCCCCGCGATGAAGTCCTCCGTCGCAAGGTCGAGCGGGGTCGGCACGAACTCGCCCTCCTCGGACTCATCCGTGTCGGCAGGCTGGGCCAGCTCCACCTCCAGCGGGCCGGATGCGTCGTCACCCGCCGTCTCGATCTCCCCAGCCGTCTCATCCTCGACACTGTCCACCATGCCAAGCATCGGCTCACCCGGTTCGGTGACCGGCTCCGGTTCGGTGACCGGCTCCGTTTCTGTGAACGGGTCCAGTTCGGCGAACGGGTCCGGTTCAGCGAAGGGCTCCGGCTCGACCGACGTGTCCGATTCGAAGGAGTCCACCACGTCGGCCGGTGCGGCCATCACATCGGAGTGTGTCGGGTCCTCCGTGGCGGTCGCGACCGCCGTCGCCGCTGCCGCTGCAGCGGGCACCGTGTCTGTCTCCGACTCGACCAGAGTCAGAAACAGATTGTCAAAGGATCGAGCGAGGCCCTTGAGCTCGGACATGCGACTTCCTTGATGAGTGCCTGCAGAGGTCGGATCCGTCGCCGCAATGTACAGACTCGGCGACCGAGAATGGGAGCTTTTTCCTTTCTTGCCTCCCTACCCGGCCCCGTCCATCTTGCCGCGTGCCCCCCCCGGTGTACCCCTTTCGGGAGATGCCAAACCTGGCATCCCCGGCGTTGCATCGACCTTCAGGAGAAGCGAATGCCCGTCTTCACTCGACTTCGGGATGATGTCTTGACGCTCACTGTCGACGGCGACTACACAGCCAACGAGCTGCGTCGCGTCGCTATCTCAGCGTTCGAGTCTGAGGAGACACCATCCCGATTCCCCATTCTGCTCGACATGAGCGGAGCGGCCGGGGTGATGTCCAAGTCCGATGAGGAGATGCAGGCCGCCGGAGCCATTTTCGGGGCGTTCCGAGACCGCGTCTCGGGTCTCGGTGTCGTGGTATCAGCCGATGCTCATCCGCGGTTCTCCGCCGATTCACCGTTCGCCGACGAGGCGGGGCTACCCGTGCATCCGTGCCACTCGCACGCGGACGCCCGGGCGTGGCTCTCCGGAGAAGCCTCGGCCTGACGGCCCCCAGCACGCGACCGGCGCGTACTCACGACAGCGTCTGATGATGACGATCAAGATCCGCCCCGCCTCGGTTGCCCTGGCTTTGTTGTGCATGACACTCGGCGCGTGTGTCAGGCAACAGCCCGCAGCCCCCGGCACCGTGGCGTTCCAGAACGTGACCGTGCTGCCGATGGACCGCCCCGGCACACTCGTGGACCAGACCGTCGTCGTGGCGAACGGGGAGATCGTGGAC
>Ga0181588_10001300_pt1 | contig 22302 bp, 16 predicted proteins | sample 071ome_26_FD_148607 | JGI IMG/M metagenome (GOLD analysis project Ga0181588, IMG submission 148607) | Coastal salt marsh microbial communities from the Groves Creek Marsh, Skidaway Island, Georgia - 071409BT metaG (spades assembly) | ecosystem: Environmental > Aquatic > Marine > Intertidal zone...
CCTGAGCGGCTTCAGTGAGACGTACACGGTTCACATCGACAACCATTTCGCCTTCGAGAACGGCGCCTTCTTCCAGTTGCCGGGCCTGAACCTGACCGGGGAGGGCCTCCGGACCGACTTCGAAATCCGCGACGGGATCGTGATTCCGGCGGGGAACTACGACAACTACGACTGGGAATTTCGTGCGAATACCGACCGCAGCGCGCCGCTGTCCGTATCTGGAGGTTGGAGCCTGGGGGGCTTCTTCGACGGCACCCGTTTCGGACCGAACGCCACCCTCGCGTATCGGTACCGTGATCGATTCACCGCCTCCGCCCGATTCAATTACTTCGACGTGACGCTGGATCAGGGCGCTTTCACGACATCGGTCGTGCGCTTCAACGGTTCGTACTCTTTCACGCCCCGGATCTATCTTCAGGCCAACGTTCAATACAACGACGACACGAGTGACGTCAGTACGAACCTGCGCTTCGGCTGGCTGGACACGGCGGGCACCGGCTTCTTCGTGGTGCTTAACGACTCCTGGCACCGGGGTCGGTTTGCCGAGACCGGCATCCCCTCAGGACCGAAGCAACGTCAACTGGTCGTGAAGTACACCAAGCTCTTCGACTTCACCCGTTAGATCGCGATTCAGGCGCCTGCCGCCGCGATCAATACAAAGGTGACCCGGTCGGGCGGTTGCACGCGAAGGGGCTGGACGCTCGCCGTTGGCTGGGCCAGGATAGTGCGTCCCGATCGTACGCCGCGGAGCGCCCGTGCCCTTTGATCTGCTGACCACCCTGATGTTGATCGGCGCGGGCTTTGTTGCCGGGACCATCAACTCGATCGCCGGCGGCGGTTCTCTCCTGACGCTTCCGCTTCTCATCTTCATCGGTCTTCCGGCGACCGTCGCGAACGGAACGAACAGGATCGCGATCTTCGTCGGGGGGATCGGCGCTACCACCAGCTTCCACCGCAGAAAGCTGATTCCGTTCGCCTGGGTGAAGTTCGGCCTTCCTCCGGCGCTCGTCGGCGTAGTCCTCGGAACGTGGGCTGCGGTGGAGATCGGTGACGTCGCCTTCGAGCGGGTGCTCGCCGGAATCCTCGTGCTGGCGGCCGCCTGGATGATCTGGCATCCCGTGACGCCGCCGGAACAGACGGAAGCCTTCGCGCCCGACCCCGAGAAGCGCTGGCTTCTGATGGGGGCCTTCTTCCTGCTTGGTTGCTACAGCGGCTTCATTCAGGCGGGTATCGGCTTCCTCTTCCTCGCGCTCCTGTCCGCGAACGGGCTCGATCTGGTTCGCGGGAATGCCGTGAAGGTCCCCCTCATCCTCGCCTTCACCGCGCTCGCGATCCCCCTCTTCGCTCTTGGCGGCAACCTCGATTGGGTCGCAGGGCTGTCACTCGCGTCCGGGCAGTTTTTCGGCGCGAAGCTCGGGGTGCACCTTCAGGTACTGAAGGGACAGGCGTGGGTCCGGAACGTGCTCACGGTGGCGATCGTGATCTTCGCGATCCGGCTGGTGCTTCGGTAGGCGGAGGGCTGTGACGACGGGGCGCGGTGCAGGCCCCTCATCCAGACGAACCGGGCCGGCCCGTCGGAAGACGGACCGGCCCGTTGTTCACTCCGGCCCGAGGCCGAAGTGCCGCTCCCGACTAATACCGGTAGTGATCCGGCTTGTACGGCCCGTCCTTGGGCACGTTGATGTACTCGGCCTGCTCGTCGGAGAGCTCCGTGAGCCTCGCCCCGAGTTTGTCGAGGTGTAGACGCGCCACCTTCTCATCGAGGTGCTTCGGCAGGACGTACACCTTCTTCTCGTACTTGTCCGTGTTCTGCGCGAGCTCGATCTGCGCGATCACCTGGTTGGTGAAGGAGGCGGACATCACGAAGCTGGGGTGACCCGTCGCGCAGCCGAGGTTCATCAGGCGACCCTCGGCGAGAATAAGAACCGAGTGCCCATCTTCGAAGGTCCACTCGTGGTACTGCGGCTTGATTTCGGTCTTCACGATCCCGTTCACACGGTCCAGACCGGCCATGTCGATCTCGTTGTCGAAGTGGCCGATATTCGCGACGATCGCCTTGTCCTTCATCTTCGCCATGTGCTCGGCGGTGATGATGTCCTTGTTGCCGGTCGCCGTGATGAAGACGTCGGCCGTCTCGAGCACGTCGTCGAGGCGAACCACTGTGTACCCCTCCATGCACGCCTGAAGGGCGCAGATCGGATCGATCTCGGTGATCGACACGCGAGCGCCCTGAGCCTTGAGGGCCTGGGCGCAGCCCTTGCCGACGTCACCATATCCCAGAACGAGCGCGCTCTTGCCGGAGAGCATGACATCGGTCGCACGGTTCAGGCCGTCGATCACCGAATGTCGGCAGCCGTAGAGGTTGTCGAATTTCGACTTGGTGACCGAGTCATTGACGTTGATGGCCGGAAAGAGCAAAGAGCCGTCGAGCTCCATCTCGTACAGGCGGTGAACCCCGGTCGTCGTCTCCTCGCTGACACCACGAAGATCCTTAGCCAGTCGTTCGAAGCGGCCGGGGTCTTCACCGAGGGTCTGGCGAAGCAGCTCGAGGATCACACCCCACTCTTCCGGCTCCTTGTCCCCGTCGAACGCCGGGACGTGATCCACCGTTCCGTACTCGACCCCCTTGTGCAGGAGCAGGGTGGCGTCACCGCCGTCATCGACCAGCAGGTCCGGACCGGAGCCGTCCGGCCACTCGAGCATCTGGTCCGTGCACCACCAGTACTCCTCCAGAGTCTCGCCCTTCCACGCGAAGACCGCAGAGCCTTTCGGCTCATCGACGGTGCCATCCCGCCCGACGACCACTGCGGCGGCGGCATGGTCCTGCGTCGAGAAGATGTTGCAGGAGACCCAGCGCACATCGGCGCCGAGGTCGACGAGCGTCTCGATTAGGACTGCGGTCTGCACGGTCATGTGCAGGGAGCCGGCGACCTTGAGTCCCGCGAGTGGCTGCTGCGGTCCGTACTCCTCACGAGCCGCCATGAGTCCGGGCATCTCCTGCTCGGCGAGGCGAATCTCGTTGCGTCCCCATTCCGCCAGGGAGAGATCGGCAACCTTGAAGGCGAGACGATGCTTCGTCTCGGCCGGTGTGGTTTCGGGCATTACTGCGGTGTCCGTCATGGTTCCTCTTCGTTGAAATCGGCGCGTTTGCCGAGTGGGTATCGAAACAGTCAGATGGGCACGCCTCTAGACGCGCGCCGAAGCGAGAAAGAGTAGGGGGCCGGTCGCATCCGGATCGGGTGCGAGTGGTTGAATACGCACGGTGCCGAAGCGGGCGTCGGCCAGCCACGCCTCCATGCGCTCGAGGTCGAAGCCGGGCCACACGTGACCCATGGCATCGGAAAAGCCGGCACCGCGGTCATGGCGGCGCATGTCGAGCACGAGCACGCGGCCGCCGGGGGCCAGAGTCCGACGAACCTCGGCGAGAACTGCGCGCGGATCCACGACGTAGTGAAGCACGAGAGCGAGAATGGCGAGATCCAGCTCTCCGTCGGAGATCGGAAGTGACTCGAGTTCGCCACAGCGGAGCTCGGCTGAGTCGATATCGTGGAGTCGCGCTTCGGCCGTACCGAGCATCGCCTCCGATCGATCCACACCGATCGTGCGTCGGGCGAAGGGGGCGAGGCGGGCCGTGAGTGCACCCGTCCCGCATCCGAGGTCGCCGACCACCCACGACGGATCGATCAGGCCGAGAAGCGGTGCCAGACCGGTCGCCGATCCGAAGAGCCCCGCCCGCGTGCGATCCCATTCCGCCGCCGACTCCGCGAAGAATGCGGTGGCGCGCATCCTCCGTTTTTCGAGCACGGCACGTGCCCGCTCGGCATCGGAACGGTAGACGGATGCCTGCCCGACCTCTCCGTGCACGATACGCCACAGGGCCCGGGCTGCTTCGTCCAGCTGCGGGCTCAGGTGGTAGTGGCGATTTCGCCCCTCGGCCCGGGCCTCCACCCACCCTTCCGACGCCAGAGTCTTGAGGTGTCGGCTCACGGACGGCTGAGGCGCCTGAAGCACGGCGCAGAGCTCGGACACGGTGAATTCGCTGCCGTCGAGCAGGGAGAGAATCCGTGTCCGCGTCTCGTCACCGAGGACGCTCAGGCGCTCAAGAATTGGGGGAGAAGTGATTGTATTCATGAATGTGAATATGAACATACGATTGTGGGGCGGTTGTTCAAGGGGTGTGCGGATGTAGCTTCTGCCGCACCCTGAAGTCCGCCGCTCCGCCGGGAGATCGCGTTGGCTCACGAACATCCACCGCACTCTGACGTCGTCTATCCGTCCGCGATCCCCTTCGTCCTGACGCACCTCGTGTGCGTGACGGCGATCTGGACGGGCGTCCCGTGGCAGGCGCTTGTTCTCGCGCTCGTCCTGTACCTGGTCCGCATGTGGGCGATCACGGCGGGGTACCACCGGTACTTCAGCCACCGGTCCTACAAGACGAGTCGCGTGGTTCAGTTCCTGATCGCGTTCATCGGACAGACGTCTGCGCAGCGTGGAGTGATCTGGTGGGCGGCGGTCCACCGACACCACCACCTCTATTCGGATACCGAGCACGACGTCCACTCACCCCGCCATCACGGATTCTGGTACTCCCATATCGGATGGATTTTCAATGCGGACAACTGGGAGCCGGACTACGGCACGGTGAAGGACCTTACGCGCTATCCGGAGCTCGTGTGGCTCGATCGAAATACGTACATGCCCGCGATGCTGCTTGGGCTGGGCGTGTGGGCCGTCGGTGGGTGGGCGATGCTCGTCGTCGGATTCTTCTGGAGCACGGTCGTTCTCTTTCACTGCACATTCTTCATCAACTCGCTCGCGCACGTGTCGGGGTCGCAGCGATACCTCACGGGTGACGACTCGCGTAACAATCTGTGGCTCGCCCTGATCACACTCGGCGAGGGGTGGCACAACAACCACCATCACTATCAGAGCTCGACCCGGCAGGGGTTCCGCTGGTGGGAGATCGACATCTCGTACTACGTGCTGAAGGTGATGTCGTGGTTCCGACTCGTATGGGACCTGCGCGACCCGCCCGAGGCGATCGTGCGGGGAGAGCGACCGGTCGGGCGTAAGGTCGTGGAGAAGGTTGCCAGTGAACTCGCTGAAGCGTTCAGCGTCGAGGGGATATCGGCCTCGGTTCGTGAGGCATGGGATGATGCCCATTCGATCGAGGAACTCGCGGACATGGCCCGCCGCGCGCGCGCGCAGGTCGAACAGCGTCTGGCCGAACTATCGCTCCCTCACCTCCCGACCGTCCCGGAACTTCGAGAGAAGGCCGAAGAGATGTTCCAGGAATCACCGTCGCTCGACGCGATCGTGAACCGGGCTCACGAACTGCTGGCGGCTGCGGTCGCGGAGCATCTGTGCGATCACGCGCTCTCCACCGGCTAGTCCACGACCGCTCGAAGATTTGCTTGCCCCGGCTCCGGCCGCGGGTCATTCTTCCGAGCTTTGAATCCCGGGTTACGGGGACATCGCCGTGACCACCTGACACCCACGACCGGGCGTACGAATGGAGTCCATCCTCAACAGCTTCCTCCAGCCGATCGTCGACTTTGCGAACGACTGGGTCATCAACATCGGTCCGACGATCGGTGGCGAGCAGATCGCCATCATGGTCATCCTGCTTCTGGGAACCGGGCTCTATCTCACGGTCCGGACCGGCTTCGTGCAGCTCACGCATCTGGGGCACGGGTTCGGGGTCACCACGGGCAAATACGACGATCCGGACGATCCGGGTGACGTATCTCACTTCCAGGCCCTGACAACGGCGCTCTCCGCTACGGTCGGAATCGGGAACATCGCGGGAGTCGCGATGGCGATTCACTGGGGTGGTCCTGGCGCGCTCTTCTGGATGTGGGTGACGGCCTTCCTCGGGATGGCCACCAAGTACTCCGAAGTCACGCTCGCGCAGAAGTACCGCACGACCGATGAGCTCGGGAATGTCGCCGGTGGACCGATGTACTATATCGAGCGCGGACTCGGGTCGAAGTGGAAGCCGATGGCGGTCTTCTTCGCGGTCATGCTCGCCTTCACGGCGTTCTTTACCGGAAATGCAGTTCAGGCCAATACGGTGGCCGACCAGATGAACAGCGCCTTCGGACTCCCCACGGTCCTCGTCGGTGGGATCACGGCGTTCATCGTTGCCGCCGTCATCCTCGGTGGCATCAACCGCATCGGGAAGGTGACGGCGTTCCTCGCACCGTTTATGGCGGCGATCTACGTCTTCGGTGCCCTGCTCATCCTGGTGATGAACTTCGGCAGCGTCCCGGGTGCGTTCGCCACGATCGTCGTGGAGGCCTTCAACCCGCAGGCGGGCGTTGCGGGTGTCGGCGCCGGCGTGTTCGTGGTGACGCTGATGTGGGGTGTGCGTCGTGGCCTCTTCTCGAATGAGGCGGGGCAGGGCTCTGCGCCGATCGCACACGCTGCTGCGAAGACCGATGAGCCGGTTTCGGAGGGCGTGGTGGCACTCCTCGAGCCACTCATCGATACGATCGTGATCTGCACCCTGACTGGTCTCGTGATCGTGATCACAGGCACGCACGAGCAGCGCTTCCCGACCGAGATCACACTGGGAGGTGGCGACATCACGTGGACGGCCGAGGTCGAGCCAAACCGCTACGGCGGTGTTGATGCACCGGAGTCGATCGAGATCGCGAATGGGCAGCACGTGAGTACGGGTATGGGCGTCGCGATGGTGTCATGGCACGAGGCCAGCGTCGACATGCTGTACACGGACGAGGGTCAGACGCAGGCGTTCTCAGGCACGGTCTTCCCGATGCGCGGCGAGGCGGTCAGTGCCGACGGGACGACGTATACGTCGCTGTACGGCGACGCTGTCGAGAACGGGGCTCCGGTCACGGCAGCCGCGTTCCGGCAGGGGTTGGCACCGCTGGGTGACTGGGGACATCTGATCGTGGTCCTCGGCGTGCTCCTCTTCGGAATCTCGACGGCGATCTCGTGGAGCTACTACGGCGATCGATGTGCGTATTACCTGTTCGGAAAGGGTGCGATTCTTCCGTACAAGGCGCTCTTCGTCTTTGCGCACTTCATGGGTGCCGCGATCCCACTCGCGGTGGTCTGGGCGCTTGGTGATGTGGCCCTCGCGATCGTGATCTGGCCCAACCTGATCGCCTTGATCTTCCTCGCGCCGGTCGTGGCCGAGGAGACGCGCAGCTACTTCGAGCGTAAGCCGTACGAGGCGATCGCTCAGAAGCGAGCGGCGATGGGCGACTGACGGTGGGGTCCGATCGGGCCTGACAGACCACGAAATGGAGGCGGGCCGGCGCATCCGCGCGGCCCGCCTCTTTCGTTCTTTGCGGTTGTCGTCAGCTGCGCGCGGCCTGTATGAAGTCGGCGGCCCGCGCGGGGTCGACGCCGGTGCCCGGCTGGCCCTCGGCCATCACCGCGCTTCCAACGATCACACCGTGGGCCACCGTCAGAAGCTTTCGGATGGTGGCCGGTGTGGCGCCGGATCCGACCAGGACCGGCGCCTCGGGTACACTCGATCGTACGCGCTCCAGGTCGGACACATCGGTTTCCCGGCCGGTCCCGGACCCCGAGACGATCAGTGCGGTCGCGCGTCCCCTGTGCCACGCGTCCAGCGCGGCGACTTCGATCCGAGACCCGGCCGGCGGGCTGGCGTGCTTCACGTGAACGTCGGCCAGGATCGCGATCTCGCGTCCGAGGGCAGCGCGCGCACGTAGAGTGTCCGCCGCCTCGCCCTCGATGAGTCCTTGATCGGTCCACATCGATCCCGTGTGCACGTTGATTCGAACGAAACGGGCCCCCGTCGCTGCGGCGATTCCGATCGCGGCCCTCGCGTCGTTGCGGAGCACATTGACCCCGACCGGACGTGACGTCGCCTCTCTCACTGCCCTCACGGCCGTGGTGATACCCGCCACGGTCTCCGGTGGGACGGAGCCCCGAAAGAAGGGCACGTCGCCATAGTTCTCGACGACGACACCGTCAAAACCCGCGGTCACCAACGCCACCGCGTCGGTCTCGGCGCGCTCCACGACCGCATCCATGGAGCCGGCCCACTCCGGTGAGCCGGGTAAGGGAAGGAGGTGCACCATCCCGATGAGGGGGCGCCCGTCAGGCCAGATCGCGGTAAAGCCCTGATCGCTCACGAATGCTCGTCCTTCCGTGTCTGGGGAGACTGATCTTGATCTTCGTGGTCGCGCGTGCCGGGCTGTTTCCCGACCATCCCGCCCGGGACAACGGTGCCGTATCCGAATCGATCCGACAGACGGTCGACCACCCGACTCAGGTGGCGGTCCCGCTCGGTCTCCTGAGGTCCACCGGGTTCGTCGAAAAGCGGAAGCTGTGTGCCCTGGTGAGTTCCCGTGAACCCGGAAAGCCCCACGCCGAGTAGCCGTGCGGGGACCCGCCGGTCCGCGCGCAGCTCACCGAGCAGTATACGCGCTACATCGACGATCGCCTGATTCGATTCGACCGGCTCCGGTAGTGTGCGACTGTGCTGACGCGTGGTGAAGTCGTGATCCCGAAGCTTCACGGTGATCGTACGCGCCCTGAGGTCCTTCTTTCTCAACGTCGAACCGACCGACGTGGCGAGCTCGAGGAGACGCCGGTCCAGGTCGCCGTCTCGATGCAGATCCTCGAAGAAGGTGCGTTCCGACGAAATCGACTTGCGCCGCTCGTGAGGGTCGACCGGGCTCCCATCGATTCCGTGGATTCTCCGTTGAAGCCACTCGCCGCGACGGGGGCCGAACCAGCGCTTCAGCCATTCGGGCTGCACCGCTCGGGCGTCGGCCACGGTCTTGAGTCCCTTGTCTTCGAGGGATTCAACGAGCGCGGGACCGACACCCGGCAACTCGGCAAGTCGCATGGGATCGAGAAACTCCTGCTCGGCTCCGTCGGCCACGACGTGGACCCCTGCGGGTTTCGCCCGCGTGGCCGCGAGCTTGGCGATGACCCGACGGGTACCGCCGCCGAGAGAGACGGAAATCCCGGTCCGTGCGAGAACCTCGTTCCGAATGCGCCATGCCGAATCCTCGAACGTCTCCGGCGCAAAGAGCCGCTCGGTGCCGGTGAGATCGAGATAGAATTCATCGACGGACGCCGCCTGAACCACGGGCGAAAGCTCCTCCAGAACAGCTCGCACCTCGCGGCTTCGGCGTGTGACGGCGCCGCGGGGCACTCCGACGACGGTGGCCTCCGGACAGAGCCGCAGCGCGTGGGCCGTCGGCATGGCCGAGCGCACACCGTATGCCCGCGTCTCGTACGATGCGGAGGTGACGACTCCGCGTCCGGACGGTGAGCCACCTACGATAAGCAGAGGTGCTCTGCCGGCACCCTCCGGGTCCTCCAGTCGCGCCACCTGTACGAAGAATGCGTCGCAGTCGACGAGCAGGATCCGCCTGGCTGGGAGTGATTCGGGCACCGGTCGGTCGCCCTCCCTGAGGTTTGCTGACGTGGTTCGGGCCGGTAGCTTCACACGTCCCGGTAGCGTTTCTGAAAGTAGCCTGACGGCTCCTCACCGGGCACGATCTCTCGGGGTCGATCCACCCTCAGCATTCCACGCCAAGGAGTCCGGCAACGATGGCCTATCCCTTTCAGCTTCCCGATCTCGGATACGCGCACGACGCGCTCGAGCCCCACATCGACGCACAGACGATGTCGATTCACCACGGCAAGCATCACGCCGGGTACACAAGCAAGCTGAACGCCGCGCTCGAGGGGCATTCAGACCTGCACGCCATGTCGGCGATCGATCTCGTCGCCGACCTCGACGCGTTGCCGGAGGAAATCAGGGGCGCCGTGCGCAACAACGGGGGGGGGTATGTGAACCATGCGCTCTTCTGGGACGTCATGACCCCGGGAGGAGCCGATTCTCCTTCGGGCGACCTCGCCGCGGCGATCGATGCGGCCTTTGGCTCGCTCGACGACTTCAAGGCTCGCTTCCAGGCCGCCGCCGGTGGTCAATTCGGCTCCGGTTGGGGCTGGCTGTGCTCGGACGCATCGGGCGCCCTGTCCGTCATCGCGACGGCAAACCAGGACAGCCCGCACATGCAGGGACTCACGCCGGTACTCGGTGTCGATGTCTGGGAGCATGCCTATTACCTCAAGTATCAGAACCGTCGGCCCGACTACCTCGGTGCATTCTGGAACGTCGTGAACTGGGACCGGGTGGCGGCCCGGTACGACGCAGCCAGGGGCGCCTGATCGGCGAGCATCCGCCGACGATGATCGAAGCCGAAGGGGTGGCTCCGCGAGGAGCCGCCCCTTCCGTGTATCCGGACGGGCCACGGTCTGTCGCACCCTTCAGCGGTCGGGCCGGTGCCGGGGCCAATCCGCCGTGTTCGAGCGTTCGGCGCGGGGACCTCCGCAGCCATTCCGGTGGTACGAAGTCCTACGCCGGATGGCGAGCCTGACACGAGACTTGTGCGGGCGAAAACATGTGTTTACTACTGTAGGACCGCCCCATCTCGGGCCCGCGAACTCCCTTCTGAACCAACGAACGGATGCTCCCGGTACGCGCATACGCCCGTCTCTTGAAGACCTCGATTCTCGGCTCCGCCGTTCTCGCGATTCTCGCGATGACGTCGTCGGCGCTGAGTGCGCAGACATTGCAGGGCTCTCGCGCGTCAATGGACCGGCAGGTTCGCGCTGCGCAGCAGCACGATTTCACGTTCATCGACACGCCTGAGCGGGTTCGGTTCTTCGCCGATCAGGGCTGGCTCGTTCGGATCGAATCCACGCGGGACTTCGTCGTCAAGAACGATGTCCGGTATCCGTATGCGCGCCCGGAAGTCCAGCTCTTCGCCGAACGACTCGGACGGCAGTATCGCCGCGCCTGCGGTGAACAGCTCGTCGTAACGAGTCTGACGCGACCCACGACCCGGCAGCCCAGGAATGCATCCGATCGGTCGGTACACCCGACGGGTATGGCTCTTGATCTCCGGTACAGCTGGAATCGTGCGTGCCGGGAATGGCTGCAGGGCGTCCTGGCGAGCCTGGAACGCCAGGGCGTGCTCGAGGCGACGCTCGAACGGAATCCGCGTCACTACCACGTGGCCCTCTTCCCCCGGCCCTACGCGAACTACGTCGCGTCGCTGGCGGCTCGGGGCGTAGGGGGGACGGAGCTGCTGGAGTACCGCGTACGTCGTGGAGACTCGCTGTGGACGATCGCCCGCGCGCACGGGACCACCGTCGGCGAGCTTCGGGACATGAACGGGATCCGGGGCAGCCGGATCTACGTCGGTCAGGTGATCGACGTGCCGCAGGGCGGTTGAGTCGCGCCTCGGAGCACCTCACACCGGAAGAGCTCAGCGCAATCGAGCGCTACCACCTGATGACCTCTCTGGTGGTGCCTCGACCGATCGGCTGGCTCTCCACCTACGGTCCGGACGGTGTCCCGAACCTTGCTCCATTCAGCTACTTCAGCGCGATTTCCGTCCGGCCCATGCTCGTGGCGGTCTCCATCGGTCACAAGAAGGATGGGCTGAAAGATTCCCTCGTGAATCTGAGGCACCGGGGTGCCTTCTGCGTGAACGTGGTATCCGAAGACTTGCTCGAGCCGATGAACGAGTCGTCGGCTACCGTGCCCCCCGACGTGAACGAGTTCGAACTCGCCTCTCTGACCGCGGTCGACTCGGGCCACGTGGACGCGCCGTTCGTGGGTGAGTGCCGCGCCGTCCTCGAATGCGAAGTCCAGCAGGAGGTCGATCTGCGTGGGGCGCCGAACACGCTCGTCATCGGGGAGGTCGTCGGAGTCCGCCTCGATCCGAGCCTGGGCGTGGAGGAGGGGACCCGGATCGTGCGTCCGGAAGAGCTGCGACCGGTCGGTCGGCTCGGCGGAGCGGCCTACTCCGTGGTGGACGAGGTCCGTCGCGTTCTGAGACCAGACCGCCGCTGAGCACACGCCGCGCTACATGCGTGCCTCCCATGCCTCAGTCGCCGGGGCCGCCCCACAGCAGTTGCATCCCCTCGCGGTAGGGAAGAAGCAGCGGGCCACCTTCCGCGCGATCGATCCAGACCAAGGCGCTCGATGCTTCACCTGTCGTGGTCCGGAGATTAGCTCCGGGCCCAAGGTCGCGAACATACATGACGTCGGCTCCCGGCAGAGCCGGCGCTCGCCAGGCGACCAGCTCCAGCTCCAGTACGCCCAGACGATCGGCGCGTGCCTCCCGTCTGCACGCGGCGTCCGGTTCGACATTGGCGGATACGCGAATCCTGTTTCCCGGAGAGAGCGTTCGTGTCTGCAGCTCGACGGGTGAGCCGGGCTGTGGATCGAAGTCCAGCTCGGGCGCGGGGCCCGCGGGCGAGGACCTCCAGCGGGCATACTGGTCGACCCGGCACAGGTCATTTCGCCGGAGGGCCGTCTCGATCGAGTCTCGGCGCATGCCGGTGGCTGCGAGTCTCGCTGAGGCACGTGATGCCCAGCTTCCGTGGACGAAGACGACGCGTGTCGTCGTCACGTCCTGACCCGCCGGGTTGAGGGCCTCGTCCCTGACGGTTGGGTCACCCGAACGCAGGCCCATGGAGCCTGCGAGGGTCGACACGCTCAGTACGACCCCGGCGGTCAGATTCATCCCCACCATCCATCGCGCGAAGCGGCGGCCGGACTCTTCTCCCGGCTCGAACGCCGAGGTCGCCGCGAGTCCGATCAGGCCCATCCACGCCGGTACGGATTCGTAGAGCATGCGTGGGCCGAAGTGGATGCCGTGGTGCCAATACACGGCGTTGGCTGCAAGAGCGGATCCTGCCCAGAGCGCGGGCAGCCGCCATCGGCCGGCCACCGAGCCGGGCATCATCAGAAAAACGAACGCGACCAACAGCGTAACGGGTAGGGGGGACTCCAGAAGCCGCACGCCAAGCTGCAGCAGGTCTGCGCCCGTATACCCGACGGCTTCGACGAACCCGTACCTGTTACCCCAGGGGTCGGAGTGCCACCCGAGTCCGTGTGAGGGGCCGAAGCCGGCCGAATATCCGAGTCGGAGGGGGTGACCGAAGAGCGTAGCGTTCCACCCCAGAAGTAGCACGGCGAATGGTACCCCGCCCGCGGCCACGGCGCCGAGACGCCGAATCCACGTGCTCCGTCGATCCGGACGCGTCCACTCCGGACCCCATACCCCGAGCACGATCGCGGCAGAGCACACCAGGCCGATCCAGGGGCGCGACGACACTGCCATTCCCACCGCGGCTCCGGTGAGGAGCGCCCATGCGAGGCCCGCCCCTCCTGTCGTCGCGTCGCGCGCCTTCAAGGTTGCCACAGATGCGAGCGCCAGTGCCGCCGCGGCACTCGTGTGACTGAGATGCGACCCGCCGATCAGAAGCCAGAACGGCGAGACGCAGAGCAGAAGTCCTGAGAGTCGCCCTGCGTCGCTCCCCATCAGACGCTCGAAGGCCCAGGTGCTCGCTCCCGTGGCGATTCCGGTCAGAATGGGTCCGACGAGCCACGCGGCCCCGAGCGCGAGTCCGACCGCGAGGAGGAGGGTGTGAAGTGGCGGATAGATCGATGCCCACCCCTCGCTGGTGAGAACCCCGTTCTGGATCACGAGCGATGCTGCGGCGTCACCGGTGGGCAACGTCAGTCGTCCGTTGGCCACGATGGCGGCATGGAGTAGCTGGGCCATCTCGTCCACTGTCGTCGGCATCCGGCCGTGCGTCTGCGACGCGAGGATCCCTGACCCCAGTGCAGCGAAGATGCCCGTGAAGATCGCGAACCGTTCCGCGGTGGGACGTCGAACCGCGTCCCAGGCGCGCCCCGAGGCTCGCCCCGACGTACCGGTTCCCGCCTGCATACGCATCGCGACCCAGGCCAGCGTCACGACGATCAACGTGCCCGACACCCCCAGGATCCACGCAGCCTCGGCCGCGTCGCGCGTGGCGGCACCGGCGGGCCCGGCCCGGCGGGGGTCCAGGAGTCGATGAGCCGGGAGAATAGCTGAGAGCGCCAGCGCAGCGGCGATCAGGCGGTGGGACAGAGTCATGCGGGAATCTTACCGCCGCCGGCGTCCGTAGCCAGAACGGGGCAGAACAACAGGGATCATCACGGTGTTTGCATCCTGCGAGGATTTGGGTCTTGCACTTTGCGAGTGCGATGAAATACCCTTTGAGGGTCCGGACGAGTCGGCGCCTCCCGCGCTCGATCACCCCGAGCCCGAAGGCCTCCTACGTGGCCGAGCACGCCAGCGAGATACCGCGGCCCCAACCGGGGCTGGTCGCCCCGATGCCCGCACTGCGCGCTCGGGATCTGTTGCGTTGGCTGTACCTCGGCCGCTTCACTCTGGTCACGGGGATCCTCGTGGCCGCGATCCGGCTGTGGTTCGAGGCACAACCGTCGGACACGCTGGCCGCCGCAGCCATGTTCATTTCGGCGGCAGGCCTGACCGTATGGTCGTTCTGGTATACGCACATCACCGGGCACGAGCCGAGCGAGAACTTCCTGTACGCCCAGGTCGTGTTCGATGCACTGCTGGTCACGGGCATCGTGCACGTCACCGGTGGCCCGGACAGCGGGTTTGCCTCGGTCTACGTCCTCGTGATCGCGTCTGGCGCGCTTCTGCTGCCGCTCCCCGGCGGTGTGTTGATCGGTGGGCTCGCCAGTATTCTCTACTTTGCGGATCTGGTGTGGGGGTACCAGGAGACGTTCAGCATCTTCGTGGGGCTGCGGATCGCCCTCTTCACGGCGATCGCGTTCGTGACGGGAATCCTGGGGGACCGGGTGCGACGGGCGGGGCAGGCGCTCGGGGCGGTCGCGTCCGAATTGGCGCAGCTGCGGCTCGAAACGGGCGACATTCTCGCCCACCTGACGACCGGCGTGATCACGGTCGGTGGGGATGGGCGGCTCGCGTACGCCAACCCGGCAGCGTCGGCGCTCCTCGGCCGCGATCTCGAGCGACTGATGGGCGGGCCGGTGCTCGACGAGCTGGACCGCATCGCCCCGGATTTGGGCGGCCTGCTCCAACAGGCGATTCACGGCGGAAGGTCTGTGTCACGAGGCCGGGTCATCAGGGTGGGGACTGACCCCCCGCTGCACCTCGGCGTGAGCACGGCGGTCCTCGAACGAGGAGAGGATACGATGCCGTCCGCCACGGCTCTCTTGCAGGACATTACGGATCTCGAGCGGCTCGACGAACTCAAGGTTCGAACGGAGCGACTCGAGGCCGTTGCGACACTCTCCGCGTCACTGGCGCACGAGATCAAGAACCCTCTCGCGTCGATCAGAAGTGCGGTCGAGCAACTGAGCGGGGGGCGCCTGAACGATCGTGACCGGGGTGTTCTCGAACGACTCGTCCTGAACGAGTCGGACCGACTCAGTCGGCTTCTTTCCGAATTCCTCGATTACTCGGGACTCGGTATGAGCACCCGGGCCCGGATCGATCTGTACGATGTCGTCCGCGGGTGCCTGCTCCTGGTCAAGCAGCACCCCGATCTGAAGGGTGTCGAGGTGGTGGCGGTTCTCGAAGACGGGCCCATGCCGATGGTAGGCGACGCGGATTTGCTGCACAGAGCCCTCTTCAACCTCGTCCTCAATGGCGCACAATCTGCCGGAAAGGGGGGACGGGTGAGGGTCACACTCGATAACGAAGCCGGCAGGCTCCGACCCCGCGGGACCGAGGTCGAACACCCGATTCGCCTCTCGGTGTCCGATTCGGGGCCGGGGATCGAGGAGGAGGAGCGGGCGAGGATCTTCGATCCGTTCTTCACCACCAAGACCGGGGGTAGCGGGCTCGGTCTGGCCGTGGTGCATCGAGCGGTAGAGGCGCATGACGGCGCCACGTTCGTGCAGGAGGGGCCGGAGGGTGGGGCGGAGTTCGTGATCTTTCTGCCCGGAGCGCCCGAGGGCGCCGGGCTTCAACATACGGGAGTCGGTAGGTGAAGATTCTTCTGGTCGACGACGAGACCGCCATTCTCGATACCCTCGAAATCCTGTTCCGGGGTGAAGGGTGGGACGTCGCGGTCGCGGATTCCGGGCCGAAGGCTCTGGCTGCTCTGGAGGACGAGCGACCGGACATCGTGTTGACGGACATTCGGATGCCGGGGGCAACGGGACTCGAGGTGCTCGCAGAGGCGCACGACGTAGATCCCGAGATCAATGTGATTCTGATGACCGCCCAGGCGTCGCTGCAGTCAGCTGTGCGCGCGGTCAACGAAGGTGCCTACTACTACCTCCAGAAGCCCTTCGCGAATGATGAACTCCTGGCCATCTGCACTCGGGCTGCCGAGGCGCGCAGCCTGAAGGTCGAGAACCGAAGGCTGAAAAAGGAGATCAAGCGGCGCAAACGACCCGCCGCGGGCAGACCCACCGGCATCGCATCGAGGTTTGTCGAGGTGCTGGAGCTGGCGGAGACGGTTGCCGTGACGGACTCGACCGTTCTGATCTCGGGGGAGAGCGGAACGGGTAAGGAGGTCGTGGCCCGGTATATCCACTCCCTGTCCGAACGGTCCGACGGTCCGTTCATGTCCATAAACTGCGGAGCTCTGCCCGAAAGTCTGCTCGAGAGTGAGCTCTTCGGTCACGTGAAGGGCTCCTTCACGGGTGCGGTGAAGGACAAGGATGGCCTACTCGTTGCGGCCTCGGGGGGCACTTTCTTCCTCGACGAAATCGGGGAGATGAGTCCGTCCACCCAGGTGAAGCTGCTCCGCGCCATTCAGGAACGGGAGGTGATCCCCGTCGGGTCGACGAAGTCGATCCCCGTCGATGTCCGGATCGTGGCCGCCACCAACCGTGACCTGGAAGACGAGATCACGCGCGGAGGATTCCGCAGTGACCTCTACTACCGACTGAATGTGATTCAGCTGCGCCTGCCCCCACTTCGAGAGCGGCGGGAGGACATCCCGGTTCTCTCCCGACACTTCCTCGAGCGGGCGAGTGTGGACGCCAACGGCAAGAGCCCGTACTCACTGAGCGAAGCCGCGATGACGGCACTCGCGGAGTACGACTGGCCCGGAAATGTGCGTGAACTGGAGAACGCGCTCGAGCGAGCCGTGGTCGTGTCCCGCACGTCGGAGATTGCGGCAGAGGCGCTGCCGGAGCGTGTGCGCGAGGCCCCGCCGCCACGACTGGCCGCGAGCGAGTCGCCACCCAACCCGACGATGGAGGTCGTGGAGCGCGCCTACATTCTGTGGGTGCTGCAGGCCGAGGCGGGCAACAAGACGAAGGCGGCCGAGGTCCTGGGCATCGACCCCTCCACCCTGTATCGAAAGCTCAACCGCTACGGGATCGACGAATCATGAAGCGCCACCTTCCGTACGGAAGACGCGTCTCGGACGACGACCTCGCGTGGGACCGCGTTCGACTGACCGTAGTCATCCCGGTATACAACGAGGTCCGCACGGTCCAGACCCTGCTCCGTCGAGTGCGAGAGGTGCCGCTCTGGCTGGAGGTCATCGTGGTCGACGATGGCTCGACCGACGGGACGCGGGACCTTCTGCCCCAGTTCGAGGGCACGCTCATCGACCGCCTCATCCTGCACAAGCACAACCGTGGCAAGGGTGCGGCTCTGAGGACGGGCTTCGAGCATGCCACAGGGGACGTGGTGGTCGTTCAGGACGCCGACATGGAGTACGACCCCTACGAATTTCCGATGTTGCTGCGGCCCATCCTCTCCGGGAAGGCCGATGCGGTGTACGGCTCGCGCTTTCTCGGCGGCCCGCACCGGGTGCTCTTCTTCTGGCACTCGGTCGGAAACCGCTTCCTGACCCTACTGTCGAACATGTTTACGGACCTGAACCTCACCGACATGGAGACCTGCTATAAGATGATCCGTCGCGAGCTACTGCAGGAGCTGCCACTCTCGGCCAACCGTTTCGGGATCGAACCCGAGATCACGGCCAGGCTCGCGCAGGCCGGTGCGCGCATTTACGAACTTCAGATCAGTTACGACGGACGCTCGTATGCAGAGGGCAAGAAGATCGGATGGAAGGACGGCGTATCCGCGCTTCGCTGCATCGTCCAGTACAATCTCTTCGGCCGGAAAGCGAAGCCCTGGGCGTCACCGGATGTCGCCTTATGGGACACCCAGGAGCGTCTCGCGTCAATTTCCGTCGACCTGGAGCAGGCTCCGGCGCTCGAAGACCGGGAGGACTGAGATCGTGCCAGCCGACGCGGCGGGCGGCGCTTCTGGTTCTTGCCGCAGCGTTGGCCGTGTTCGCCAACACCTTCGGCAACGGCTTCGCCCTCGACGACAACTGGTTTCTCGTCGAGAACCCGGTGGTGACGGAGGCCCGGTTCTCGGATGCGTTCTTGCGGGCTTCGTGGCCGGGTGCGTTGGAGGGCACGGGGAACTACCGGCCGCTCGCTCTGTCGAGCTTCGCGCTCGAGTGGAGCCTCTGGGGTGATGCTCCGATGGGATACCACGTCGTCAGCGTCCTCGTGAACGGCCTCGTCGCCGTGCTGGCGTTCTTTCTGCTTCGAGCGTTCTTCACGCCGTTCGCCGCCGGACTCGGAGCGGTGTTCTTTGCCATTCACCCGGTTCACGTGGAAGCCGTCGCGAACGTCATGGGTCGCTCGGAGCTGTATGCCGCGCTCGGGTACTTCGGGGCGTGTCTCGTCTATCAGTACTGGAGACCGACTGGACACGTTCGCGGTGCCCGTCTTCTGGCGATTCTACTGCTGTTCTTGGTGGCGCTGGGAGGCAAGGAGATCGCCGTCACGCTGCCCGCGATGCTGCTGGCTCTCGAGGTCTATGGCGGCGGGACCACCGATGTGGTGCGTCGGCTCAGGCGGGAAGCGCTCACCTACATCGGCGTCTTCGCTCTGATGGCGTGCTACGTCGTGATTCGGTGGAATGTTCTGGGTGATGTCACGGGGGAGAGTGCGGCGGCGGGGCTCGCCAGTCTGGACGCTCGCGGTCGCGTGCTTACGGCGCTGGCCGTGTGGCCTCATTACCTGCGGCTCCTCTTCTTCCCCCTGGATCTCAGCGCTGACTACTCGCCCGCGGTACTCATGCCGAGGACGTCGGTGGACGACATGGTCCTGCTGGGCGGGGCCATCCTCATCGCGACATGCTGTGTGGCCGTTCTGGCCTGGCGTCGCGCACCGCTGATAGGGTTCGCATGCGCGTGGTTCGTAATCGCCATCTCGCCCGTCTCCAATCTCGTTGTACGCGCGGACGTCCTTCTGGCGGAGAGGACCCTGTTTCTGCCCTCGTTCGGGGCTGCGCTCGCGGTCGCGTGGGTGACCCGCGCGGTGCTGGAGCGGCCGGCTGGGACACCAGCGGCGCGGCGGGTGGCCATCGCGGGGGCCGTGGTGGTCGGCGTCCTCCTCTCGGCCAGGACCGTGACGAGGAACCCGACCTGGTTCGACACCATCACGGTCTTCGAGACTCTGAATGAGGAACATCCCGAGTCCTGGATGACGTGGCGCATTCGGGCGATCGGTCTGGACAGCCGGGGAGAGAGTGACCGCGCGGCGGAGGCCTGGGAGACCGCGTTGAGCATCGCGCCGGACCACTACCAGCTGCTCGTGGATGCGGCCGAGTTCTTCGAACGCACCGGCCAGCCGGAGCGCTCCGAACGTCTTCTCGATCGGGCGGTTGAACTCCTCCCGGGCCATCCGGTGGCGTATCAGCGCCTCGCGGAGTATCGGATCCGTCGGGGCGATGGGCGCGGCGCACACGCGGCTGCCGCGGTGGGCCTCCGAGCGGCCCGACCCGACCCCGAAATCTGGGCCCTGCTCTCCGAGACGTACGTCATGAAGGCGGACCTCGAAGCGGCCGTGCGGGCTCGACGTGCGTCGATCGACGAGGAAGAGACCGAGGCCGGATGGCTTCGACTCGCGGACCTGTATGATGCGCTCGGACGACGGGAGGACGCAGACGTCGCCCGCCGGGCTGCCCTTCAACTGAGGCGTGGATGATGCGCTCATGAACCGATTCGGGTCTCCTCTGCACGATGTCCGGACGGCTGCACTCCTCGTGGGAGTGCTCGCGGGGGCCATCTACCTCAACGCGCTCGGCAACGGGTTCGCCTACGACGACATCCACATCGTCCAGGACAACACGCGGATTCACTCGTGGGAGACTCTTCCCGAGGCGCTGGTCGTCCCGTACTGGCCAGGCGACTACGGGCACGAGCTCGGTTTATGGCGTCCGGTCGCCACGGCCGTGCTCGGGGTGCAGCATATCCTCGGAGGGGGGGCTCCGTTCGTTTTTCACGCGGTGAACGTACTGGCGCACGTCGGCACTTCGCTGCTCGTGCTGGTCCTGTTCCGATTGCTGCTTTCGGCGCCTGCAGCCTTCGCCGGAGCTCTCCTCTTCGCAGTGCATCCGATCCATGCGGAGGCCGTCGCGAACATCGTCGGGTTCTCGGAACTCGTATCCGCGGCTGCGATCGTGGGGGCCTTGATCGTGCATATCCGCGGCGGACCGGTCACTTCTTGGTCGACGGCGCTGGTGATGGGGCTCCTCTACGCCATCGGGTTCGGTTCCAAGGAAAGTGCGGTGACACTCCCGGGGCTGGTCCTGCTGGTGGATGCGGCCCGTTCCCGACTGGGTGTCTCGGAACTGCCGCGTTATCTGGCTGACCGATGGCGGGCGTATCTCGTCCTGTTCGTGGTATCGATGGCGTTGCTGTGGGCGCGTTTTCAGGTCCTCGGGAGCATCGCCAGTCCGTTCGCTCCGCTCGGGGGAGATCTACTCAACGAGATCCCCCGGATCTGGACGCTCGGTGAAGTCTGGGTGCATTACGTCCGACTCTGGGCCTTTCCGCTCGATCTGTCCTCGGACTACTCGCCCGGCGTCATCCCGATCTCGTTCGGCTGGCGGGTCGATAATGCGCTGGGCGTGGGCCTTGCACTCCTCTTCCTGACCCTGGCCCTCATCGCCTGGCGTCGTCCCGATCTCGCGAAAGGTCGCAATTCGGGTAAAGCGGCGGCGTTCGGGGGCGTCTGGTTTCTGATTGCGATCTCGCCGATCTCCAACACGGTGTTCCTCTCCGGAGTTCTTCTCGCTGAGCGCACGCTGTACCTGCCCTCGGTGGGCCTTGCAGCCGCCACGGGCTGGCTTGTCGTGCGCCTTGCTCAGGACCGTAAGCGGGTCGCGTGGGTGGGGCTCGCCATCGCAGTTCTGGCGAGCAGCGTACGCACCTGGGCTCGCAATCCGTCGTGGTACGACAATGCCACCATGCTGACGACGCTGATCGACGATTACCCCCAGTCGGGGCGGTCACAGTGGGTGCTCGGTGACGTGCTCGTGATTCGAGGCCGCGTGAGCGAGGGGCTCAGGTCGTACCGGGCCGCGATCGATCTGCTGGGTACGCACTATCAACTCCTGACCGAGATCTCGAAACGTCTGATGGGCGAGGAGCATTATCGGGCTGCGGAGGTGCTTCTGCGCTTCGCGATCCACGACAGCCCGCAATATCCGCTGGCCCATGGACTGGTGGCATTGATCCGAGCCGAACACGGTGACGCCGAGGGAACGGAGGCGTACGCCCGTGCCTCACTGGAGCGAGAGGACGTCGACCCGACGCGGCACCACCTGCTCGCCTGGGCTCTGGCGAGTCAGGAGCGCTTCGAGGAGGCGGCCGACGCACGGGCCCGCGGGCTGGAGCAGGGTCGTGCCGTCTTCTGGCAGCAGTACATGTATGAGGCGTATACCCGCAGGGCGGAGGGAGATTCGGTAGGCGCCTACGCCGCCGTCGATACCGCATGGTCCCGCGTCTTCACCGACATCGGCCGTGAGGCTCTGGATTCGGTCAGAGTGACTGAATTCGGGCTTGAATCATGGATCGAGTCGGTCGCGGAGCAGCCCGCCCGGGAGCGGTGATGCGCCGCCCAGTCTCGCAAGGTGCCGGTAATTTGCAGAATCCCATGGCAAGGTGCGAGGCGGGTTGGCCTGTTCCATGGTACATGGCAGTCCTAATATGTTGTGGGACATAGCCTTGGGGTGTTTTTGGCGAATTTGGTCCCGCGATTGCTCCTTTCCGCGTTCGAACATCACCGTGATTCACTCACACCTGGAGTACCAAGATGCGGGACAACAAGGGTTTTACCCTCATTGAGCTCCTCATCGTTGTCGTGATCATCGGAATCCTGGCGGCCATCGCCATTCCGAAGTTCAGCGCCACGAGAGAGAAGGCCTACTTCGCGGCCATGAAGTCGGATCTCAAGAACCTGGCCAGCCAGCAGGAGATCTATTACTCAGACGCGTACGCCTACACGACCACGACGACGGACCTCGCCTTCACGAATTCCGATGGCGTCACGGTCACGATCACGGCCTCGTCCTCCGGCTGGACCGGCACGGCTACGCACGCCGCGCTCGGCACCGGTGAGGGCTGCGCCATGTACTACGGTACGGCAACCGCGCCGACCTCGCCGACCACGCC
>Ga0181588_10001305_pt1 | contig 22263 bp, 20 predicted proteins | sample 071ome_26_FD_148607 | JGI IMG/M metagenome (GOLD analysis project Ga0181588, IMG submission 148607) | Coastal salt marsh microbial communities from the Groves Creek Marsh, Skidaway Island, Georgia - 071409BT metaG (spades assembly) | ecosystem: Environmental > Aquatic > Marine > Intertidal zone...
CCAGTCGTCCTCATACTCAAAAACGCGCTGTGGCGACAAGACTCCGGCACCGCGCGCGCTGAGAACCGCTTTGCCCGACTTGTTTCGGGTCAGCAGATCTTCCAGAGTCGCCACAAACCCATATCCAGCATCGGACGCCAGAAGGAAACGGCTGTTGTTTTCACCGATCATGACTCCGCAGAACGTTGCGCCCGCGGGTGGTTTCAGCTGCTTGGCCACCGGCTCGCCGAGACTCCTGGCAGAGGGCAATTCATGAGAGCGCAGACCATATACCCGCCCGGTGGAGTCGATACACAACAAAGGCTGATTGGTTCGCCCCGGGCCAGAGTGCAGATATCCATCATCCCCGCGATAGGCGAGCTCTCTGGGATCGATCTCGGTTCCCTTGGCTGCCCGGATCCACCCATTACGCGATAGCACAACCGTAATGGGCTCGGAGGGAATCAGGGCCGTCTCGCTGAGCGCCTGGGGCGCATCCCGCACAACAAGAGGCGAACGCCTGTCATCGCCAAAATCCTCAGCATCGGCCATGAGTTCCTTGCCTACCACCTTTTTCAGGCGATCCCGCGACTTCAGGATGTTCTGGAGCTCTGCCTTCTCGCGAGCCAGTTCCTGCTGCTCCCCGTTAATCTTCATCTCTTCAAGCTTGGCCAAGTGCCGCAGCTTCAACTCCAGGATCGCCTCGGCCTGTGTCTCACTCAGCTTGAACCGCTTCATCAGGACTTTCTTTGGCTCTTCCTCCTGACGGATGATTTTGATGACGGCGTCGATATTCAGATAGGCAATCAGCAGTCCGTCGAGGATATGCAGGCGTTTAACGAGGCGGTCGAGTCGAAACTCAAGCCGCCGCTTGACGGTCGATAACCGAAATTCCAGCCACTCCTTGAGTGCACTCTTGAGATCAAACACTTTCGGCCGGCCGTCGAGGCCGATCATATTCATGTTGACCCGGTAACTCTGCTCGAGAGAGGTGGTGGCAAAAAGGTGGTCCATCAGGGCAGTTTTATCGACCCGGTTGGATCGGGGTTCAATAACGATCCGGGTGGGGTTCTCGTGATCTGACTCATCACGAATATCATCAACAATCGGCAGTTTCTTTGACGACATCTGTGTCGCCACCTGCTCAATCACCCGTTCTCCAGACACCTGGTAAGGCAGGGCAGCGATAACAATATTGGCACCTTCCTCATGCCACACGGCGCGCTGACGAACCGAGCCGTATCCTGTGCGGTACACCTCGCGGATCTCCTCCACGGGCGTCACGATTTCCGCCTCGGTTGGGAAATCCGGCCCCTGGATGTGCTCACACAACTGCTCCAGCGTCGTCCGACTATTCTCCAGCAGACGGATGGCGGCGCTGACCACTTCTCTGAGATTGTGCGGCGGGATATCGGTCGCCATGCCTACCGCAATGCCGGAACTTCCATTGAGCAGCACATTGGGTAACCGTGCGGGCAACAACCGGGGCTCGCGCAGCGTCCCGTCAAAGTTAAGACCCCAGTCCACGGTACCCTGACCCAGTTCCGACAACAGCATCTCAGCATAGCCAGAAAGCCGGGCTTCGGTATAGCGCATCGCCGCAAATGACCGCGGATCATCCTGGGAGCCCCAGTTGCCCTGCCCATCGACAAGCGGATAGCGAAAACTGAATGGCTGCGCCATCAGCACCATCGCCTCGTAACACGCAGAGTCCCCATGCGGATGAAACTTGCCCAGGACATCGCCGACGGTTCTGGCGGACTTCTTATATTTGGATGAAGCCGCCAAGCCCAACTCAGACATGGCGTACACGATCCTCCTTTGCACGGGTTTCAAACCATCGGCAAGGCTGGGCAGTGCTCTGTCGAGCACCACGTACATCGAGTAATTGAGGTAAGAGCGTTCGGTAAACGCAGAGACCGGCACGGTTTCGTGATTGCGCGTACTGGGTTGGGCCACGGCAGGGGAACGCTTCGTCTTTTTGGTTTTCGATGTCGTTTTGCGGCGGGCAGCGGGTGGCATAAAGTAACCTGAATTCAGTGTGGCACAATGTCGCGCTCGGTAACGGCCATTATAGCCATCTCACCCGCTCAATCCCTTGCAAAACCCATCAAACCCAACACCCGATCGCCTGGTTGACGGGTCGTTACCCACCGACTCGGATTCCTTGTTGAAGGAACTGGCGTCGCTTGGCATCGATGCCCCAACCATCGAGCATGCGCCCATGTTTACCGTAGAGGACAGCAAGGCGCTTCGGGTGACCCCTGGCGGACAGGGCGATATCAAGAATCTTTTCCTGAGGAACAAAAAAGGGAAGATGTGGCTGGTGAGCTGCCATGAGGACCGAGCGATCGACCTCAAGGCGTTGGCCAAGGCGCTGGGTGCCGGGCGCTTTTCTTTTGCCTCAGAGGCCCGCATGATGGAATACCTGGGTATCAAACCAGGATCCGTGTCCCCTCTTGCCCTGGTTAATGACCGAACCCGGTCCGTGCGTTTCGTCATAGATCAGGAACTGACACAGACTGATGTGATCTATCTTCATCCCCTGGTCAATACCAGAACGACGACGATGGCCACGGCCGATCTATTGGCTTACTGTGCGCAGACAGGCCACCCCGCGGACATCATTGCCTTCGCCGAAGATGGCGTACACTGCATGCTCATGGAGACTGACGAGACTGACCATGTCTGAACCTATTGAAAGCTTAAGCCTCTCCGCCATTGGCAAGAAATTCCGAGAGGGATCCCTAAACGCTGTCGCCCTGACCCAGCACTGCATCGACCAGCACGAGCCGTCGCTGAACGCCTATCGCGAGTGGACCCCGGAACCCGCTCTCCGGCAAGCGCAGCAAGCGGATGAGGCCTTTGCCAATGCGCAGGATGGAGGCGCCCTTCAGGGAATCCCGATTTCCGTCAAGGATCTTTACGGCGTTAACGACTCGCAGACTTTTGCCGGTTCTCCAGCGCCGATGCCGCCTCCCTGGCAATCTGAAGGAGAGATCATCAAGGTCTTGCGGGCCAGTCACGGCGTGTTTTCTGGCAAAACCCATACCGTGGAGTTCGCATTCGGCGGATTGGGCGTCAATAGCCATTGGGGCACTCCGAGAAACCCCTGGGATGCAGACAGGCATCGTGTTCCAGGGGGCTCAAGCAGCGGCGCCGGCGTCAGCCTGTGCGAAGGCAGTGCACTCGTCGCGCTGGGTTCCGACACGGCCGGTTCGGTTCGGATTCCTGCGAGCATGACGGGCAACGTGGGCCTGAAAACGAGTTATGGGCGATGGCCTGTCTCAGGCATCTTTCCGCTGAGTCCAACCTTAGACACTGCCGGGATCCTCACCAAAAGTGTCGCGGATGCGGTTACGGCGTTTGCCGCCATCGATCCCCATCAGCGCAGCTATGGTCCGCGACTCGCCCGCGAGGTTGCCCGATGCTCGCCCAGCGACTTTGTCATGGGAACCGGTGAGTCCGCTTTATGGGATGGCTGTGAACCCGGTATTTGCGAAGCCGTAGAGGACGCAATGAAGACATTGGAGCAGGCAGGCGTAAAAACTGTCAGCGCACCCCTGCCGGAGGCTGCACCCGCAATCGAACTGTTAGGGGTCGGCAGCGTGGTCGCGGCCGAGATCGACGAGATGCTCTCGTCAACAGCGCCGCAATGGCGCGACACCCTTGATCCGATCGTTTCCTCACGTATCCGTGACGGAGGATCTATTAGCGCCAGTGAATACCTGCACCGACACCGTCGCCTGAGAGAACTCAGCCGCAGCGCGGCCCAGCGATTTACAGAATGCCAGGTCATGGTCAGTCCGACCGTTGCCATTACGCCACCTGTGATTGACGATGTCCAGACACTGGAAACCTATCGCCCAAAGAATATGGGCGCTCTGCGAAACACCTGCCCGGCGAACTATCTCGGCCTGTGCGCTATTACGCTGCCGGTCGGGTTTGATGGAAGCCGGATGCCGGTCGGGCTTCAGCTTATCGCCCCGCATGGGCATGAAGAACAACTGCTCGCCGTAGCAACTTGTATTGAGGGTATTCTGGGATCCAGTCGAGATCGTCTGGGGATCCCCCCGTTGCTGAAAAGAAACTGAAATCATGATTACGCCAAGCCGGATCCAGGTCGAAAACGAAGAGCGGATCAGCGACGGCTACCTCAAGGTCACCCGCTATCTGATTCGCCACGAGCAGTACGACGGCAGTTGGACGCAGCTCCTCTCGCGGGAAGTGATGGAGCGAGGTGAAGTGGCTGCTGTCCTGCCATTCGATCCGGTCCGAAACGAAGTTGTCCTGATTGAGCAATTTCGTGTCGGGGCATGGTCTGCTGGCTGGGCCCAACCCTGGCTTGTCGAATGTGTTGCGGGCGTTGTCGAGGCGGGGGAAACACCGGAAGAGATGGTCAAACGCGAGGCGCGTGAGGAAGCAGACTGCGACATAACAGCCCTTGAGCCCATCGCCCGGTATTTCTCGACACCCGGCGCCTGCTCCGAAAGAGTCCATCTATTCTGCGGCCGGGTAGATACGACTGGGCTGGGGGGCGTGCATGGACTGGCCGAAGAAGGGGAAGATATCCGCGCCACCGTCTGGCCTGTGGCAGACGCTCTCGCGATGCTCGAGACCGGCCAGATCTGCAACAGCATGACTCTCATTGCGCTCCAGTGGCTTGCGAGACATCATGCCGCGCTGGCAGAAAAGTGGCTAAAAGGCGCCTAGAAGGAAACTTTCCAAAGAGCGCTTACAACGTGAGGTCAGATGGCATGTCGCGTACGGTCGATTCCATTTCGATAGCGCTTGGGACATCACGCAGCCATTCATAATAGATTCCCTTGATGCCGCTCACCACCACTCCCGCATCGCGCATTCGGCAAAGCCCAGAATCGTGGTGAGGTCCCGGTGACGCAGTGGCATCGTCAGCGACCCAAACCCGGTAGCCCGCGTCCACCAGATCGATAGCCGACTGTGCCACGCAGACATCCGTCTCCTGACCAACGAGGACCAGGTCTTTCTTGTTCAGGGCGGTCAGCGCATCGCGGATATCAGGTTGCCCGTACAAACTGAAGACCATTTTGTTAAACACCGTCTGACCTTCGGGCAGCAGCGCCTTGAGCCGGGGCAAAATATCGACCCCATGGGAGACGTCTTCTGCGGTGGCAAGGATGGGAATCTTGAGCGCCTTCGCGACATTGATGATCCAGGCAACGCGCTCTACCAACGGCTCACGGTCAGCGAGGGGAAGTTTGGAGAGGAAATTCTCCTGGACGTCAATCACCACTAAAGCACTGTTGTTCTTATCCAGCAGGGGCACAAGGATCCTTGCTATGCCAATGCAAGTCTATTGTCCGCTTGCGGCCAAACCTGAAGCCAAACGGACTGCGGTGGCCGCCCACTCAACCGCAAGATCTCTCAGCACTTCACCAGTGTCCGATGCCTGACGGAACTTATCTCCAGTCATCGTGTAGACCCCTTCACCCATGATCTCCCCGGACATACTGTCACGGACTTTAGCCTCTACCACCAGAATCAACCGCTTGGTATCGAGGTCCGTAACCTTCTTTGCCGCGAAAAGCACTGCCGATACCGGCAGTATATTTCTCGGTTTAAAACCTTCGGCCTCGACCTCCATCCCGGTGATCGCCACACTCACCCTCACCACGTCAGGCCCAGGGAGATGAACAACCGGGAATCTTTTATTGGCCCGGACCTTTAGTGCCGCATCAATATTTGCCCGCGCCTTATAAAGGCCCTCTTCGGTTAGAGACTCGCCATCCTCGTTGGCAAACGCGGTTTGGTAGAGCATCACTGAATCCAGCATGATTTTTGAATACTTCGCCATATCGAAATTAGGATTAAGATAGCGATATAACGTGACCCCCTCTTCGGCGACCTCTACTTTTTCAAGTCGTTTGTAATCCGCGGAAGGCAAAAAACCTGTCCCCACAGGCTCTTGCGCAGAAAGCTGGCCGGCCAGGAGAAGCATAGGCACAAGAACCAGAAAACGACTCGCTCGGCGCTTTTCTTTCTGAGATTCAACTGCTCTGTGCTTTGTCGAAATATTCATCCTTATCGATTTCCTTATCATGCCCCTCTTCACGGGCCTGTTTGATGATATCAGTGCGTCGAATCCCGCAGGCGGCGAATCAGGCTGGACGTATCCCATCGGCCGCCGCCCATGGCCTGTACTTCGGCGTAAAACTGGTCCACCAGGGCCGTGACCGGCAAGCGCCCTTTTACCCGCCGGGCCTCATCGAGGCAGAGTCCCAGATCCTTGCGCATCCAATCCACCGCGAATCCGAATTCAAATTCATCCCGTTCCATGGTGTGACCCCGGTTTTCCATCTGCCAGGACTGCGCCGCCCCTTTGGAAATGACTTCGAGCACCTTACCGACATCCAAGCCGCAGCGACTCGCAAAGTCCAGGCCCTCCGACAAGCCCTGCACCAGGCCGGCGATACAGATCTGATTGACCATCTTGGTCAACTGACCGCTTCCCACCGGCCCCATCAATCCCACGGCCCGTGCATAACTGTCGATAACGGGCTGGGCCTGATCGAAAGTTTCCTGAGATCCGCCCACCATCACGGTGAGGACTCCGTTTTCAGCGCCCGCCTGACCTCCCGAGACCGGGGCATCCAGAAATGCGATATCACTCTTCGCACTCTCGGCAGCAAGCTCCCTGGCGACTTCCGCTGATGCAGTGGTATGGTCAACGAAGATGGTGCCGGGCGTCATCGTTGAGAATGCCCCATCTGATCCCGTGCTGATAGCTCGCACATCGTCATCGTTTCCGACACAGGCAAACACGATCTGGGCATCGGCAGCGGCAAGCGCCGGGGTGGGCGCACTCTTCCCCCCATATTCCTCTACCCATTTCTTGGCTTTGGAGTCCGTGCGGTTGTACACGGTGACCTCAAACCCGTTTTTTTTCAGATGCCCCGCCATCGGATAACCCATCACGCCCAATCCGATGAATGCGGCTTTGCTAAACTTGCGGTTGTCTCCACCTTGCGCCATCTAAATGATTCCTCCACAGACCTTGATCCCGAATCAGAACAACCGGAACTCGTCCTGTCGTGTCTTCTAGCAGTATTGCCGTTGGTAGGGCCGCCACTGAAGATGTGGCGGCGATCGCCCAGTTTAACATTGCGATGGCCGCCGAGACGGAGGATCTGGCCTTGGATCCACAAACCGTACACGCCGGCGTGGCGGCCGTCGTCAGTGACGACCGCCGCGGCTTCTACCTCGTCGCTCGCTCCGGTGGAAAGGCAGTTGGCTCTTTAATGGTCACCTACGAGTGGAGTGACTGGCGCAACGGCAATCTGTGGTGGATTCAGAGTGTTTATGTTGTGCCCTCAGCGCGCAAACAGGGAATTTTTCGCCTGCTTTACGACAACGTGATCTGCCTCGCAAAACAGAGCGGCGATGCGGCGGGGGTTCGCCTTTACGTAGAAAAAGATAACCGCGGCGCCCAAGAGGTCTACCGGAAACTCGGCATGTCAGAAACGGCTTACCGGGTTTTTGAGATTATCCTCTGACCTGTCTGCAAAAAGCTTGTCGTTATACTGCGACCTCCCTTGCATCCTTGAGAGCGGGCATCGTCTCCGGACAGAAATTCATGGACCCCATTGACCAGGAACGCTATAGCCGGCAAATCAAACTCCCCCAGGTCGGGATTGACGGCCAGGAGCAGTTGTCTTCAAGCCGGGCGTTGATTATCGGCATGGGGGGGCTGGGCTCGCCGGTCGCGCTCTACCTTGCCAGTGCTGGGGTCGGACACCTCACCATTACGGACTTTGACCGTGTGGATGAATCCAATCTGCAAAGACAGGTCATCCATAATCTTGACTCTGTCGGCGAACTGAAGGCCGCGTCTGCCCAGCGCTCAATCGAAAACCTGAATCCCCGATGTACAGTTAAGGCAGTGGATTACGAACTGGAAGGCGAGGAACTGCTGCAACAGGTTGGCGAAGCCGACGTCGTTCTCGACTGTACCGATAATTTTCCTTCGCGATTTGCCCTCAACGAAGCATGCATTGCAATGGGCACGCCTCTTGTCTCAGGAGCGGCAATTCGGTGGGAAGGTCAGATTGCCACTTTTGACCCTCGGGACCCTGACTGTCCATGCTACCGGTGTCTCTATCCAGATACTGGAGTTGAGGCAGCTACCTGCGCCATGGAGGGCGTCATCGCCCCGATTGTCGGCGTGATTGGCACCATGCAGGCACTGGAGGCCCTTAACGTGCTCCTGAAAACAGGTCCCGGTTTGCGGGGACGGCTAATGGTATTTGACGGGATCGCAATGGACTGGCAAATGATTAACCTGCCGAGAAACGGCAACTGTCCGGCATGCGGTGCTCGACCGGATTACACCTGACGAGAGGGGTTGTGGCCGACCCGTCTATCCGCCGATGTGCGACATCTCGACCTTGGCCTGACCCGTCACCGGCACTTTCGTCGCTGTCGCCCGAAGCTCTGAATATCGGTCTTCTCGCTTCTGCCATATCCCACTGACCGCTTGGAGCAGTTGAGCGTCATCTGCTCCTGACCGTAGCAGGCTGCGCAAATCGTGGCCCTGGGTTCCAAAAAGACAGGTATACAACTCGCCCACAGCCGAGAGGCGTGCGCGTGAACACTCCCCGCAGAAAGACTGCGTCACAGAAGTGATGAAACCAATTTCCCCGGCACCGTCCCGGTAACGCCAGCGTTTGGCCACCTCGCCAGGATAGTTCGGAGAAACCGCCTCAAGGGGATACAGTGCGTCGATCCTGTCGACGAGGTCAGCCGCAGGAATCACATCATCGAGATTCCAGCCGTTGGTTTCTCCAACATCCATGTACTCAATAAAACGCACAATGCAGCCGGAATGACGGAAATGTTTCGCCAGATCCAAAACGGCATGTTCATTGAGACCCCGTCGCACCACCGCATTGACTTTGATGTCTGAAAAACCAGCTGCCCGGGCGTTGTCGATACCGTCGAGAACTCGCGAAGCTGGGTAATCCACATCATTGATGCTTTTAAAAGTGGCATCGTCAAGCGCATCGAGGCTGATGGTCAGACGCTTAAGCCCCGCCTGCCTCAAAGAGACTGACCGATCTGCGGTCAACATCGAACCGTTCGTCGTCAGGCTAATGTCCTGCACACCTTCCGTGGCATCGATCATCTCAATCAGGTGCTCGAGGTTGCGGCGAATCAGAGGCTCGCCGCCGGTAATTCTGACCTTGCGCATGCCAAGCGCTGCGAAGACCTGGGCAACGCGCGTGATTTCCTCAAGGGTCAGAAGATCCTTTCGCGGTAAAAAGGCATAACCCGGCCCAAATATTTCCCGGGGCATACAGTAAACACAGCGAAAATTGCACCGATCGGTTACCGAGATCCGAAGATCCCGCAACGGTCGATGCAGTCTGTCCTGTACGGCTTTATTGGTTGAGGCGTGCTCGCTCATCAAGATTATCAGCCTCCGCCGCGCTGAAACGTAAGATCGAATCTCGCCTGAAATTTCTCCCGATCCGCTTTAGATAACCCGGTATAGCGAAAGGTCGCAGGGGTATAGGGCAATCGAATCAGACCGAGAATGCGTTCACATTCGTCCCCCAGCAAGATATCAATCCTGCCTCCCGCATAACCCAGCGTTGCACCATCCGTTCGCGTCTCGAGCACCCAGCCCTCGGGCAGCTGCGCCAGAGAACGGAAAAACACGGCGTGACTGACGCCCATTTCGCGCTGCATTTCCATCGTGATCGGGGGTTACGATCCAGACGGCTTGGTCAACCGCCGGCCACAGGCGGCCAGATGGCAAGGGTGTCCCCTTTAGTGAGCACGTGTGTGGCGCGCTGACCCTCGTCCAGATAACTGCCATTCACCAGAACCAGGTGTGCCTCCTCGCGAGGCACCTGCTGCCGATCGATAAACTGATAGACCGTCTCGTCTGGCAATAGCTCAATTTCCGCGCTATTCCGACGGGCGTGAGCCGGCAGGTGTTCGCTGAGACCCGCGTAGAGTTTAAAAGTAATGGTCATGGCGCATCGGCCGCGGAAGATCAACCGTTCTGCAACGCCGCCTGATTGACACCCTGATAAGCCTCGACAAGATTCACAGGGTTGCCCTTAAGCCGATCCTTCCATTCGCCGAGAGGAATCTGCGTTTCTATCAAGCCTCTCAAGACACCAAGGTGTTCGTGATAGCCAACTGAATTTGCACCCACCAGAACATCATCCTTGAACTGCAGGTTCACAAACTGATGGTTATCCGGGTTATACATCTCGGCGCTGTCACCACCCGCGACGCCTTCCCAAGCGCCGAAGGAACAGGTCACCAGTCCCAGCGTATCCAGGATATTCATATTCAAACTGCCTTTATAAGGCAGGTTGTTATTCCCCACCATGTTTGCGGCTGCGATACGACCATGCTCCGTTGCGGTCGGCTGCACGGCGTGCACCGCGGTCTCTCCGGTCGAGAAGTCCAGGCCCTGTGCGCAGTCTCCTGCCGCATAGACATCGGGCTGGTTTGTCTGCATATGTGCATCCACCACAATACCCTGGTCAATATCGATATCACATCCTTCGAGATAGTGGAGCCGGGGTTTCACCCCAGTCGAGACAATCACGACATCCGCGGGACAGGTCTCACCGTTCTCGAGCACGACGTGCAGTTCATCCGGTGTGGATTCAATCGCTTTCACCTGGGTATTGGTGTGCACCGTTACACCTTTGGCTTCGCACCAGGACTGCAGCAACCCCCCCGCTTTCTCCCCAAGCATCCTCGGCACCATTCTCGGACCCATCTCCACCACGGTGAGGTTAACCTCACGCAGTACCCAGGACTCGAGGATGATGCAGCCGATAAACCCGGCCCCCACCTGTACCGCCCGGGCACCCGGTTTCGCAAGCTCAATAATCCGTTCGGCATCCTCTAGATGCCAGCATTGCTGCACCCGCGGATCGTCCATTCCTGACACCGGAGGAATGATCGGCTCGGCTCCGGTCGCAAGCAGCAGCTTGTCATATTTGATTTTCTGTCCGTCCCCCAAAGTGACGCTGTGACCTTTGGGATCGACCGCCGTCACCTCGCCATGGATCAGGTTCAGCCCGTGAGCTTCGTAGTGATCCTGAGAACGCCGCAGATAAGTCCCTTCCTCGCTTACCTTGCCTGTCAGAAAATACGGTATCGCCATACGTGAATACGGCGGTTGCGCCTGCGCTCCAATCAACGTTACTTCAGCGCTCGCATCCAGTTCCCGCAGATGTTCCGCAGCAGCGATAGCAGCGGGCCCTGCGCCCGCGATTACATAGTGCATGGTTTTAGCTTCCGATTTAACGAACAGGCTCCCGGCAATCAAACGATCACCGGGAGCCCGGGGTTCTACAACTTTACCTGCCTTAGACTGAGCGTCAGAGTCCGAGACGGCTCAGCGTCTCCGACGTCGGCACTCCTGAGGTATCCCAGCCTCTCAGCTCGTAGTACTCCGGCAGCATTTCATCTAGCCGATTCACGTGCCCTTCAGCGGGACCGGTTTTTGCAGCATCCTTTAGCAATCGCTCGGGTAGGTTATCGTCTGCAGCAGTAAACCCAGCCGCGATGTTGTACTGGCGCTCCATGTTCCAGATGCGCTCACCAACTTCGACAAAACGCTCAAGGCTCCAATCTCCTTCACAGGCTGCATCCACCATCGGCGCAATGTCTTCGCCGGAAAGCGCGAAAGTGGTGAATACACAGGTTCCGCTCGAGTCGACTGCCGCCGTCGCGTCCTGGAAGGCCTTGACCAAACCGGCCTTTCCATCGGTCACCAAAGGATCAGTCTTCTCTGGAATACCGAGCACTTCTGAAGCGACGGTGTAACTGCGCAGATGGCAGGCGCCGCGGTTTGATGTGGCGTAGGTCAGGCCCATGCCCTGAATACCGCGCGGATCATAGGCCGGGAACTCCTGGCCTTTGACGGTCATAGAGAGCTCAGGATGACCGAATTTTTCACACAGCCGCTTCGAGCCCTGCCCAATTTCTTTACCGAACCCTTCACCGCGAGCGGTTGCTTCCACCATGGCCACGAAGGCCTCCGTGTTTCCGAACTCAAGCGCCACACCCCCGGTATCTTCTTGGGTGATCGCACCTTCTTTATACAGATCCATTGCTGCGCCGATCGTCGCGCCCAGAGAAATCGGATCCAATCCCTGCTCGTTGCATACAAAGTTGGCATAAGTCAGCGCTTCAAGATCATTGATGCCGTTGGCCGCGCCCAGCGCCCAAGCCGCTTCATACTCCAGCCCACCACTGACGTGCTGATATTGGGGCTTGTCTTTCACGGTGAAGTGGGTCGGGTCGATCTTGGATCGCCGTGCACAGGAAATCGGACAACCAAAGCAGGCATGATTAGAAACCAGATTGGCCTGGCCATCGCTCTCCCGCACCTCGGCCATTGCCTCGGCGCTGATATCATGGGCGCCATCAAACTGAACATCGTGTCCATTACGCGTCGGCAGAGCTCCGACCTCATTGATAACGTTCATCAACACTTGGGTGCCATGCGTTGGCAGCCCTTCTCCGGTCACCGCATTTTCTGCAAGGATCTCCTTAGCAGCGTTGGAGGTTTTCATCAGCGCCATCGGATCGGCTACCTTGACGCCAACGGTTCCTCGAACAACGACCGCTTTCAGGTGCTTGGCGCCCATCACCGCGCCCACACCGGATCGGCCAGCCGCGCGGTCCATATCATTCACAACGGCAGCGTACAGCGCTCCGTTTTCCCCAGCCAGACCGATCGACGCAACGCGCACATCAGGATCTCCGCGTCGGTCCCGCAGGGCGGTCTCCGTCTCCCAGACAGATTTCCCCCATAAATCGGAGGCATCTTTAAGCTCAGCCTGGTCGTTAGTGATGTCGAGATAGACCGGGGAATCCGATTTGCCCTCGAAGATCACCATATCCCAACCGGCATTCTTTAACTCGGCGCCAAAAAAGCCGCCTGAATTGGAACAGGCAATCGCACCCGTCAGGGGTCCTTTGCAAACGACAGACCAGCGCCCCGAGGTAGGTGCGATAGTTCCCGTGAGCGGCCCTGTTGCAAAGATCATTTTATTGTCTGGGGACAACGGATCGACCTTCGGATCGGTCTCCTCAACAAGGTATTTGGTCGCCAGGCCTCTTTGGCCCATGTAGTCATGGGCCCATTCCATATTGGTGGGTTCGGTGGTGCAGGTGCCTGCACTCAAATTCACTCTCAAAACATTTCCAGTCCAACTCATTGCTCACGCCTCCTCTGGATTTGACTTAATGGGTCCTCATGACCCGCCATAGACATACTCGTTACGCTTAATGCTTAATTGAAAACCTTGCCTAGATAACAACTAGGGCAGAAGCTTCTCAATCTTTTCAACTGATGCTTTCTTGCTTTTCCTTTTACGTTTCTCTTTTTCGCTTCACGGTTCAAGCTTTATGCTTTACGCTTCAAGCCCGGCAGCAAGCGTCGCACTGCGACGCATTTTGTCATAGCCCGTGCTGTCTTCTGCCACATAGGCGAGTGCAGTCGTCGGACAAGCCTCCACACACATGGGTTCGCCGCCGCACAGGTCGCACTTGGTTACGACGCCCGTGTCAGGGTCATAGTTGATGGCACCAAACGGGCAGGCGATCGTGCACACCTTGCACCCCACACAGGCTTCCGCTGAGACTTCCTTCGCGCCAGTTGCCGGATTGACAGTAATCGCCTGCACAGGGCAAACCACCATGCACCACGCTTCCTGACATTGAGTACAGGTGGAAGGGACGTTGATTGCGCCGCCGTCGTAGATCGTAATATCCATCACCGACTTGGCGGTGTTAAAAGCGCCAACTTTTCCGTAAGAGCACATCAACTCACACTGATGACATCCCGTGCAAGCATCGACTTCCATCACCAGTGCTTTATGCATTCATAATTCCTATAAAATTCGCCGCTCGCCGGGCGGTCTCTCGTTGGCCACAGGCTTCATACTTTACACTTTGCAGCAGTTTCCTACATGAAAGTGCCGTCGCCAATGCTCCTGGCGAACACAGTCGGAGCCTATGAGCAATCTTACACAATATCGAACGACGGGCCAAAATCGTATCAACACTGATCTTCAGGGCTCTCGCGAAGATATCTTCTCCCGTAAATTAAAGTATCAATTTCCCTACAGACCTAATGTATTTCCATCTTTAGAGCGTCAGACTGACTCCAACTCCTGCCTGTCATCCATACCCCCTGACACACCCTTCGCACAGATTTATGTCCGCTAAGAAGCCTCTCCTGACTCTCTTGAAGATAACCCTGGTGGGGATACTGTTTGCGGTTATTTTCTACAACATCACCTGGATAGACAGTTACAGCCGGCTGAATCAGCAAGGCGTCGTGGTGGAACAGGTCGAGGGAAGTATCGTTGGCGCCTGGGATCAAGACACGCTGCAATTCCTGCCGACAGCCTCATCCGAGGCGATCAATCTGCAAAGAGGCATCCAACTGGACGGCACGACGATCCTCGTTTCTCCCGGACTGCCCACGTATATCCGCAATCTCGACATTGCGTTGTTTTCTCTGGGCGCTCTTTTGTTTTTTATCTTTATCGTGGTGATCAACTCTCGCTGGTGGTTTCTGCTTCGCGCAAACGGTCTGGGCGTTCGGTTTATTGAGGCACAGAAGTTTGGCTGGATCGGACTCTTTTTCAACAACGTAATGCCCGGAGCAACCGGGGGAGATGTGGTCAAAGCAGTTTATATCGTCAGACGATGTTCGGGAGACAAGGTGCCGGCCGTTGTGTCGATTGTGGTTGACCGAATTCTGGGTGTGGTTTCTTTGCTCGTTGTCGGAAGTCTCGCCAGCCTTCTCGCAATGGATCGTTTCCCGGTTTTTGCCAGCACCATGTGGCTAACGGGACTCGGTGTCCTGGTTTTCTGTTTCTTGCTGATCAGTCCGACGCTGCGCCGAGTCCTCTTTTTTGATGCGTTGATTGCCAAACTGCCCAAAAAACTTGGCGCAATCATTCGCGATCTGGATGCGGCGGTGCTGCATTACCGCGGTCATCTTCTGGGCATAGGAGGCTGGATATTGGCAAGTCCTGTCATCTATACCCTGCTCGTCGGAAGCTTTTTCTGCATGAGCGAGGCCCTGGGCGTCGGTGTCAGCGTCGCTGACCTGTTCTTTATCGTGCCGGTTGCGTCCGTTATCCAGGGCATCCCCATCGCACCGGCGGGCTGGGGTATTGGGGAAGCCGCCTACGGAACGCTGATCGGCAAGTTCGGCGCCTCTGCCCTGCCCGGCGTTCCCGATGCGGAGCAGGTCATGCGTACGCGAGGCGTTGCGCTGTCGGTCCTGCATCGCGTTCACGTTGCTCTCTGGTCGCTGATCGGAGGCATTGCCATGCTGGTGGACCGAAAATCCCACCCCGATGAGTCTCCCGTCACCGGGACCAAAAACCTCTGAGTTCTTAATCTCCTTAGCTTATGAAAGAACGTCCTACCCCCTTCGCAACCACGCCAAAACCCCGTGGCGACGGCACCTTGCAGGTCACCATCACTTACCTGCAAATGATGCGTCAGCCGACCGGCACGCCCAAAAGACCGCCGCTCAGCGATCTGGCGGTGTTTCGGGTCAAGCAGCCCGCCTTGGCGTTTTACCGCTTCCTTTATAACCAGGTCGGCGAACCGTGGCTCTGGTACGAGCGCCGGGCGATGAGCGACTCTGACCTTCAGGACATTCTCTCCCAAGAAAAAGTCCATGTTTATGTGCTCTACCGCGGCGGAGAACCGGCGGGCTACGTGGAGCTTGATTTTCGCCAGGAGGATGAGGCGGAAGTTGCCTACTTTGGGCTTTTGCCCTGGCACATTGGCAGCGGGATCGGCCCGTGGTTTCTCGAGTGGGCAGTTCGTGCTGCATGGACCGACAAGCCCAAGAAACTTATCGTCAACACGTGCAATCTGGACCACCCCAAAGCGATCATCGTCTACCAACAGGCAGGATTTCGTCCGTACCGGCAGGAGACAGTCACGATCCGGGACCCCCGGCAAGAACCTTTCTGGAATGGGCCGGCCCCCAGCGCCGGGGCAGATTCAGACCGTTAGGCTAAAAGCTGGGCAAGGCTGCATCGGCTCAGGCCACCTCAGCCTGATCGCCGCGCTTACCCAGCCAGTCCTTGCGATCGGCAGCACGCTTTCGCGCCAGCAGCAAATCCAGCATGGCGTCCGTCTTCTTTCCCTGATCGAGGGTCAACTCGATTAAGCGCCTGGAATCCGGATCCATAGTCGTCTCACGCAGTTGTGCCGGATTCATCTCACCCAGTCCCTTAAAGCGCTGGACGTTAACCGTGCCCCGCAGTTTGTCCTGTTTGATCCTGTCGAGAACGACATCCTTTTCGGCATCATCAAGCGCATAAAAAACATGCTTGCCTACATCGATTCGATACAGCGGCGGCATTGAAACGCAGACCCGGCCTGCGTCGACCAATGGGCGGAAATGACGAACGAAAAGCGCACACAACAAAGTGGCAATATGCGCACCATCAGAATCCGCATCGGCCAGAATGCAGACACGTCCATAACGCAGGCCCGAACAATCTCCAGCGCCCGGGTCTACACCCAGGGCGACGGCGATATCATGCACCGATTGCGACGCAAGGACCTCAGCGGACTCAACCTCCCAGGTGTTCAGAATTTTCCCCCGCAAAGGCAAGATCGCCTGATAGTCCTTGTCCCGCGCCTGCTTGGCGGAACCCCCCGCGGAGTCGCCCTCTACGAGGAAGAGTTCAGTATGCTCTAAATCCTGGCTCGCACAATCGGCGAGTTTGCCCGGCAACGTCGGACCGGTAGCCGCCTTTTTACGCTCCACCTGGCGGGCCGTACGAAGCCGTGACTGCGCGCTGCTGATGGCGAGGGCCGCAATACGCTCCCCTTCGGCGGCATTTTGATTCAGCCACAAACTGAAAGCGTCCTTCACTGCCGCCGCGGTCAAGGATGCTGCTTCCCGCGACGACAGGCGATCTTTCGTTTGCCCACTGAATTGAGGATCCTTCATGCGCAGCGACAACACAAACGCACAGCGTTGCCACACATCCTCAGGAGACAGCTTCACGCCTCGGGGAAGCAGATTGCGGTAGTCACAAAACTCTCTGACGGCGTCTGTTAATCCGGTGCGAAACCCGCTGACATGACTGCCTCCCTGAGGCGTAGGAATGAGGTTGACGTAACTCTCGGCGAAGACCTCTCCACCATCCTCAAGCCAACTTATCGCCCAATCCAACTGCTGTTCCTGCTGGACAATGTGGCCGACGAAAGGCGGATCGGGCACCCTTTCCGCGGAATCGATTTGGGATGAGAGGTAGTCCGGCAGGCCGTCCTCGTACTCCCAGGTTTCGTTATTTTCCTTGGAGCTCTCGTCCTTGAAATCAATCCGAAGCCCGGGACATAACACGGCCTTCGCCCGTAACAGACGCTTCAGCCGGCCAACAGAAATACCTGGGGAATCAAAAAAAACCGGGTCGGGCCAGAACTGCACCATGGTTCCGGAGTTGCGTGCGCCAATCTTCCGGACCGCCTTGAGCGGAGCGATCGGTACGCCATCGCGAAAGGTCATCTGGTACTCCTGACCGCCGCGCTTGACACTCACCTCAAGTTTCTTGGAGAGCGCGTTGACAACGGATACCCCCACACCATGCAAACCACCCGAGTAGGTATAGGACTTGTCAGAAAATTTTCCCCCGGCATGCAGCCGCGTGAGGATCACCTCCACCGCGCTGACGTTCTCTCCCTTATGCCGATCCACCGGCATCCCTCTGCCGTCATCTGCAACAGATACAGAGCCATCCTTATACAGAGTGACCGAAATACGATGCGCATAACCGCCGATCGCTTCGTCGACACTGTTGTCGACAACCTCCTGAACCAGGTGATTTGGGCGGTCAGTCTGGGTATACATTCCCGGGCGTTTGCGCACGGGCTGGAGACCGGTAAGGACTTCAATTGCAGAGGCATCGTAGTTTTCAGCCATGACAAGAATCGACCGGAGGGTGAAGCGCAAGGCGATGATACACGAAGGCTCCGACGGGAATGGATGAATCGCACCCGTCAGCGCGCTGATCATTGGAGACAACTGTGGGGCTACGATAGAATTCCCCGAGTTGATGTTCACCCGCGCTCCAGTCGATCGCGGCACAGATTTCTAAGGATGCATCATGGCCAAATCAACGCGTTCAAGGGTCGGGGAATTTGAGAAATCCCTGAAGGAGCTCGAGACCATCGTGGAGAAAATGGAGGCCGGGGACCAGCCTCTGGAAACCTCCCTAAAGGATTTCGAGCGGGGAATGGAACTTGCGCGTCAATGCCGGGACAGCCTGCAAAAAGCCGAACTCCGCGTACAGGAACTGCTGGAGAAAGCGGATGACGCTCACGACACGTCTTCAGAAGACGAAGGCTCGTGAATCAGTCCGCGGCTCTGAACGACCACTGGCCAAAATGGCGACAGCGCATCGACAAGTGTCTTGAGGGCCTGATCCCGGACACAACAGTCTCTCCCGCGCTGCTTCATGAGGCAATGCGTTATTCCGGCATCGGTGCCGGCAAACGTTACCGGGCCGCGCTCGTCTATGCGGCAGGGCATGCGCTGTGTGTTGCCGAAGATACTCTGGACCGACCAGCATGTGCAGTAGAACTGATTCATGCCTTCTCGCTGGTGCACGATGATCTGCCTGCGATGGATGATGATGATCTTCGTCGGGGGAAACCTTCTTGCCACAAAGCCTTCGATGAAGCGACCGCTATCCTGGCGGGCGATGCCCTGCAAACTCTCGCTTTTGCAGTGCTGAGCGATTCCGACTGGCACGCCCTTCCCCCAAAGGTCCGACTTGACATGCTGAACGTGCTGGCCAACGCATCGGGGTCTGTAGGACTGGCCGGGGGTCAGGTGCTGGACCTGAATATGACCTCACAGGATCCAACACTGGAAACGCTGGCCACGATGCATCGATGCAAGACCGGAGCACTGATAGAGGCAGCTGTCCTGATGGGTGGTCTTTGCGCTACGGACGATTCCGCCACCCTGGCCTGCCTAAAAAACTATGCCCAACCGCTGGGCCTTGCTTTTCAGGTCATCGATGATGTTCTGGACGGGACTGGGGATACCGTCACCCTGGGCAAACCTGCGGGCGCGGATCAAGAGCGGGGGCAACCCACTTTTCTCAGCATTCTCGGCGAAGCATCTGCTCGTCAGTACGCCGAGAAACTGAAAGATCAGGCAATCGACGCATTGGATGACCTTGGAGTCGACGCAGCCCTGCTGGCGGGTCTGGCACAATTCACGGTGAGCCGTTCCCACTAGGGTTCCAGCCTCTAAAAAGGATTATCATCAAGGGTTGGTGTTTTGCGTTAACCCGATCGCCTGAATTTGCAGCACATGACTACATCGTCTGACTTTCCGACTCTGGACAGGATCAACTCGCCTGAGGCGCTGCGTCAGCTCGCCCATCAGGAGTTACCGACACTGGCTGAAGAGGTCCGCGCCTTTCTGATCGAGGTGACCTCAGAAACCGGCGGTCATCTTGCGCCGGGGCTGGGCGCGGTGGAGCTCACGGTTGCCCTGCACTACGTGTTTGATACCCCAAAAGATCGCCTGGTCTGGGATATTGGTCATCAGGCCTATCCCCACAAGATTCTCACTGGTCGCCGTGATGAGATGCGGACAATTCGTAAAGCGGGAGGCCTGTCAGGCTTTTTAAAGAGAGCCGAAAGCGAGTACGACAGTTTCGGGGCAGGTCATTCGAGCACCTCCATCAGTGCGGCACTGGGAATGGCTGTCGCTGCGCGGCTTCACGAGGATGACAGAGAGGTCGTTGCGATTATCGGAGACGGTGCATTAACCGCGGGTCAGGCGATGGAGGCACTTTATAACGCGGGTGATATGGACGCAGATCTGATGGTGGTTTTGAACGACAACGAGATGTCGATATCCCGGAATGTCGGAGCCATGTCGAACTATCTCGCCCGCATCCTCTCAGGAAGGGCGTATACCAGCGTGCGAGAAGGCAGCAAAACCGTGCTGGGAACCGCCCCGCCCGTCCAGGCGTTTGCCCGACGATGGGAAGAGCACCTAAAAGGAATGGTGATGCCCAGTACGCTGTTTGAGGAACTCGGCTTCAATTACATCGGACCGATTGACGGTCACGATATTGATACGCTGGTGACGACTCTGCAGAACATGAAGGCGATGAGTGGCCCACGCTTTTTGCACATCGTCACCCAAAAAGGCAAGGGTTTCCGCCCTGCTGAAGGTCAGCCCATCACTTTTCACGGCGTAGGGCCTTTTGACCCCAACACCGGCAAAGTCGAAAAGAAATCAAGCAACCGGACTTACACCCAGGTCTTTGGCGACTGGCTGTGTGATATGGCCAAAGCCGACGAACGACTGATCGGCATAACCCCTGCCATGCGTGAAGGATCCGGATTGGTGCCGTTCTCGGAGCAGTACCCTGAGCGCTACTTTGATGTGGGGATTGCGGAACAGCATGCGTTGACATTTGCGGCGGGCACCGCTTGCGATGGTCTGAAGCCAGTCGTCGCGATCTATTCGACCTTTTTGCAACGCGCCTATGATCAGTTAATCCATGACATCAGCGTTCAGCATCTGGATGTCACATTTGCTATCGACCGGGCCGGCATAGTAGGCGCTGACGGTCCGACTCACCAGGGCGCTTTTGATCTCAGTTTCCTTCGGTGTGTGCCGGGGATGGTCATCTTTGCGCCATCAGATGAGGCGGAATGCCGGAACATGCTCTACAGTGCATTTCTGCACGAAGGGCCCGCCGCTGTCAGGTATCCACGTGGTTCGGGGCCGGGTGCGCCTGAAGCAAAGGCAATGAGCCGCATCCCTGTCGGAAAAGCCGAGATCCGCCGAGAAGGCCAAGGCGTGGCCCTGCTCGCTTTTGGCACTATGGTGGCGCCTGCCCTGGAAGCCGCCGAGGTGCTGGACGCTACTGTCGTCAACATGAGAAGCGTCAAACCCCTGGATAAGGATCTCATTGAGGATCTTGCAGGCTCCCATGAGCTGCTGGTCTCGATTGAGGAGAATACTGTCCGCGGCGGCGCCGGAGCCGGGGTATCTGAAGTCCTCTCCGAAGCGGGCTGTCCCACGCCGCTGTTGATCCTTGGCTTGCCGGATCAGCATGTGGATCAGGGCGACCCCGCGGCCGTGCTCAGTCAATATGGTCTGGACGCGCAGGGTATCCAGGCTGCCATCCAGCGCCGGGGGCCTCTGCAGTCTGTTGCTTCACGCTCCCGCGCCTAAACTGGGCTAAAATTCGCGCACTTTGACCCTCGACTAAAGACCCAATCATGCTCGACACCAACGACGCCCATTCCTCCGGGGCTGAGATTCCTGACGTTCAGGGCAGTCCAGACAGCCGGAACATCACTATCGACAAGGTCGGCGTGAAGGATCTGCGCCATCCGGTTCGAATCCAGGACCGCAATGGTCTGGATCAGCATACTGTGGCGAACTTCAGCATGTATGTGGAACTGCCTCACAATTTCAAAGGCACGCATATGTCCCGGTTTGTCGAAATCCTCAGTCGTCATGAGAGGGAAATCTCGGTTGACTCCTTCCGATCTATCCTGCAGGAGACCCGCGACCATCTGGATGCAGGCACAAGCCACATTGAAATGGCCTTCCCGTTTTTTCTGGAAAAGGCAGCTCCCGTGACTGGCGTCAAGAGCCTGATGGATTACCAGGTCACGTTCATCGGCGAAGCCTCAGATGATCTCAGTTCCACCGAGGTTCGCGTGGTGGTACCGGTCACCAGCCTGTGCCCCTGCTCAAAGAAAATATCTGACTACGGTGCGCACAATCAGCGTTCGCATGTTACCGTCAGCGTGCGCTCCAAATCGTTGATCTGGATTGAGGAAATCATCGATATCGTCGAACAGGAAGCCAGTTGCGAGTTATACGGCCTTCTAAAGCGGCCGGACGAAAAGTTCGTCACCGAAAAGGCGTATGAGAATCCAAAATTTGTCGAAGACATGGTGCGGGATGTCGCCAGTCGCCTCAATGACGATGAGCGCATAGATCGCTACGTCGTCGAGGCTGAAAACTTTGAATCCATCCATAACCACTCGGCTTACGCTCAAATCACCTTCGATCGGGACGCCTGAAGTCCCGATCTCTTCACGGCAGTTTCGGCTGGCCGGCCAATATGCGCATCGGTATTGACCTTGGCGGTACCAAAACCGAAGGCGCACTAGTCGATAAAAACGGGAGGGTTATCTCCCGGCATCGCCTCGCCACGCCTCGCGCCGAAG